>ENA-UOXP01000613-UOXP01000613.1-mixed-culture-metagenome-genome-assembly--contig:-NODE-613-length-27680-cov-38.553665_pt1 | contig 27680 bp, 21 predicted proteins | sample MGYA00238161_ERZ761639 | MGnify/ENA primary metagenome ERZ761639 (study PRJEB28913, sample SAMN08776760) | mixed culture metagenome | isolation source: Freshwater growth medium | place: USA...
CGGCCATGATGGGCATCACCGGCTGCCTCGTCCACGAGCTCCTCGGCGTCGACGCACTCTACCCGACCGGCGGCCTGGGTGGCGCTGCGCCCCCGACCATCTTCTAAGCAAACGGCCACATGGCAAGTTAACGTAGGCCCCTGGATGCCTCTGAGCTGGAAAGCCAATTGTGTATTTTGATTTCCATAACTTTTGGACATTGTTATGTACCTTCAATAATCTGCAGCGATGCGATCACGCAATACGCGCATCGACTAAGGATGCCGCATCCGCGCGTCGACCCACGTGTCGATCTGCGCGTCACACATTCCAACGAATCTATCGTCTCTGTCTGCGGACTCATTCTCGGCCCGTCTCCCGTGCCCCGTCCCACCGGTCACGCTATGGGAGCAACTCAGTCGGGCTGCGAAGTCAGATGATCTCGGAGAACGCGCGAGGTCGATAGGGCTCCCGCGGTCGAGAGAAAGCGTGCACCGGATACGCCGCACGCGCCGTCGATTCGGGCACCGGATCTTGTGAGTCCGATGAGAACGGCGACGGGTTCTTTACCGGGAGGATGGCCAATGTCCGACGCACGGGGTGCATAAGGAAGGCAGCATGGCTCGTCGATTGCACCTCCGATGGCGGCACGTTGCCGAGCATCGAGGCAGAGGTCGTCCGAGGCCGATATGGCTCCCTCATTGAGAAAGGATGTTCGTGGAAGGTAGTCTTGCTTGTGGTGCCGTGCACGCTGAACGAGCGGTCCTTGCGCTCGTCGTGCCAGGGCGGTGTTGGCCCAGACATAGGAGGGAGACATGGAACAGTGTTACTGATCCGGCCGTGCATGATGAAGGTCTCGTGAGAGGTGCTGCGGCCAAGTTGTTGCTGCCCAGCCGTCTCCCATGGAACTTGGCTCGGCTTCGGCTTCGGCGTTGGCACGCGCTGCGCTGGGCCGTGCTCCATGTAATGAGTACGGTGGGTGCTGATGAAGCCATCAGCACCATTGTCGCCCCAAGCAAATGGAGAGGTCGCATTCTGAACCGGTGTCAGCGATGCAAGACTGCTTTGCGACAACGAGCGATGCAACACCATGTGGAAGGGGTCCGGTGGGCCATGAGCAGCAACTGGAAAGTTGTCATCAGCAAACGGCGGGGCGATTGTCATCGTGCGAGTCTTGCGAGGCCGCCCATCGATGCTGCCCTCAACATGAACGCGTTTTGGCTTGCTCAGGATACATGTCTCGAGGGTGCCGAGGGACTTGACACGAAAGAGGCTACCGCACTGATGATTGAGGATCGCCAGTTCCGCAGCACGAAGAGCTGCACCCGGGGCGCTGATGGTTGCAGGCATGACCTCGTTCCGTCATCCCGTGAACGTCTGAAAAAAAACGTTCACCGTTTGGCGTCTTTTGCATGCCACTGCCCTTCGCACTTGACGTTCTAATCCCCGCGTAGCCATCTCACAAAGCGGGTTGACACGTTCAAATCTTCGCGTCAACCCCTCTTCACTACCCGGTACGATGACTGTTTTTTTTTTTTTTTATAATCGACTTGTTAGAAAGAAACCATACCGGTCTCTAGCTAAGGCGACGAGTCATGCTATGCCGAACTCAACAAATGCCATCCTCAGTCTCCCCCCCCAGCACGCCAGGAGGGTCATCGACCTAGGCAAAGATGTGTCTCGGGAGCAGCGGGCCCGTCATCAAGTGGCACTCGGCGAAGAGACTGTACGATGTAGACGTTCAATTCCGTGGCCAGGTCCCCTCGGAACTCTGACGAAACAAACGCCGTCGGACTTTGCTGATACTAGAGTCGGGAACTCCGATCGAACCAACACCAATGAAGATCGCCGCGACCCTTTGCCTGCTCCTTGCCTCCACGGAGGCCTACTACTTCTATTCGCTGGGCGACTGGGGTGGGAGCAGTGACTCCTCGCCCACGACTCAAGTGGAGAAAAACAACGCCGCCGGCATGGTCCGGGCGGCCCATGGCCTCGATGCGAGCAAACCAGAATTTGCGCTGCTCGTGGGTGACAACTTCTGTGTGTGAGCCGATCTCGAACCCGAACCTCTGCCATCTGCCCTGCTGAAGGCCTCTCCCACAATGTGCCCTGCTGTATGACTTTCCCACAATCGAACTCATCGGTGGCTCTCCACATGTGCTAACCAACTGAGCAGACAGCGCTGGCATCGCTGGCAATGAGTACTCGAAGCGCTTCACGCAAACGTTCGAGAACGTCTTCGACATCTCGAACCCTGAGCTCAACACCCCCTTCTACGCGATCGCGGGCAACCATGACCACGGCGGCAACGTGACCGCACAGATCGCGTACTCGAAGCACTCGAGCCGGTGGACGTACGATGATTATTGGTACACCAAGTCGCACACGGACAACGGCATCACGACGCAGGTCGTCATGATCGACACTGTCACGATCGCGGGCATGGCCTACAAGAACGATTCCACTGGCGAGATCCACTCGAACGAGCCGCACCCTATGCAGGCGCGCTTGGCCTCGCAGCTCCAGTGGCTCGAGGACACCCTCAAGTCCTCGACTGCTGACTACCTGTGGGTCGTCGGCCACTACCCCGTCTACTCCCAGTGCGAGCACGGCCCCACGGGCGCGATCATCAGGAACGTGCTGCCACTGATGTCCAAGTACGAGGCGTCGGGTTACATCGCGGGCCACGACCACTGCTCTGGATATTACTTCGATGACAACATGGCGTTCGTCATCGCAGGCGCGGGTAAGGAGTGCTGCTACTCGCCCGACAACCTCAACAACAAGGCCAACCCGGGCGAGCCGTGGTTCCGTATGGACAAGGGAAAGAACCAGGGCGACGGCGGCGGCTTCGCCTCCTATCACGTCAACGCAACCGGAACGCAGATCCGATTCCACAAGGCTTCCACCGGCGAGGTCCAGTATGAGCCGCCAGTCATCAAGCCGCGTGCCAAGCGCTCTATGCTGGTCGAGCAGGCCGCGTGAGCGCGTCGTGTCGAGCGGCTGTGCGCTCGACTGAGCGCGTCTCCGGTCTCTCGTGGTCCATGAGTGCGCACACGGTGTGGCAGGGCGCCGTCTTGCTCTTCGTATGCTCTTCGTAGCCAGAAGCCACGTGGGGTACTAGGATCGACGGTAGCTACTGAAGACCGTGAAGAGCACGCCTGAGCAAAATTTTTACAACGAATTTTTTTGCAAACGGTCTCAAGTGCTTCAACGAGTAGCGTCGAAAAAAGTCAGAGTGTTCGTAAAGTCGGGACGGCGGACCCGCGGACGCACCCGGAACCCGCGACAAGTACGAAGTAGTCCAAGGTAGCACGGAAGCAGCAAGACGAGAGCGCGCCGGGGCATGCGAAGCGCGAGAGGACCGTTCACGAGCCGATAGACGAGCTGTGCGAATAACGAAACCGCATAAATATAAACATAAATAACGCGCTCAACGAAATAACGGAAATAACTCTTGTTTGTTGTTAACAGCGTCCCGGCCATGCACGAAGCAGACGAGAAATGAGTTAAACAACGCAAGAAAGCGCCCAGAAATTCGGCAGTGACTAATCGCACACGCGCGGTCCGATCACGCGCTACAGCTGTACGCGGCCGGCACGGAACGCGCCGACACTCCGCGCGAGGACGCCGCACGCAGCATCGTGAGCGCCCACGTGTGGATCGCACCCCGATTCTCGCCGATCCAACTCTCAAGCAGCGGCAGGCCATGCTGGCGTAGCTTGCCCAGCGCGGGAGCGAACGACTGTGTGGCCTCCTCATCAGGCTCAAGCGAACGGTCGGCGGCGGCCACGAGCTCACCGCCCGGCTCGCCTCCAGCAAGCGCCGAGTGGCATATGTAGTGCAGCATGGCGGCAAGTGCCTTGAGGTTGCTCATGGCGCGCGATGACGGCTTGGCAGCAGCGACGCCGTACTCCTTCGGCTGGAGTAGCAGCTGCTGAATGACGACGCGCGTGATGATCAGTCCGAGCGCGAGCCGCACGGAGCCCAAGGCCGTCGCCATGTCCGTACCGTTCTTCTGACGCACGAGCACTGCACGTTCCGACGGCCAGAGCGGAAACTCCTTCGGCCAGACCACCCGCTTGTGGCAGAGCAAGTTCAGGCTGTGAAGCAGCGGCGCGGGCGCGTCCTGCACGGCGCTGAGCAGCGCGTCAAGCACGGAGCGCGTGCGCACGCGGAGCTCGTGGAGCTTATGGGATATCTTGTCCACTTCGGTCGCCATGTCGCTCGATGGACGGCGACGAAAGAAGCCTAGCGCGCCACCCGAGCCGCCACCCTCTCCCCAATCTAAATGAAGGCGCGTGTCGGCGATGATGGACTGCACGATTGGCCGCAGTGGCACGCGCAGCCACTCGGCCGCGCGGCTGGACAGCGACGCAAGCAGCGCGAGCGCCTCCTCCTCCGATATAGAATGGCTCGCCGCGCGTGCGCGCAGCCGGAGTGCGAACAACACGGCCATCCCAGCCGCCGCAATGCCCGAGAATCGTGTCTTGGCGCCCTCGGTGGCACTCGCCTTCCTGCCCGCTGTAACGCCCACTGCCGTTGCCACTGCCTTGTCAGAGCCCTGTTCATTCACGCCGGCCACAATGGAGGCGAATGACTGAAGCGATTGGGCCTCCACTGCGTTCACAGGGCAGACGATGCTCTTCCTTGCTTTCTCGATATGCGAGCGCGGGCGCCGGTCGGCCTCCGCCTCCGCACGACGCGCGGCGTCCTCCTCTGCAGCCTTCTTGACGTGCGCCATGAGCTCACCGTGCATGCTGAGCGCCTTCTCGAGCTGCTTTCGCAGTTGCTCACTGGCCTGCGCCTCGGACGATGCCTGCATCCCTGAGGGTGATGGGTCCCTGGGCCAACGAGGAAAGCGCGGAGGCGAGAGGCCGCCGATTCCCGACGGCTGGAGTGCGCGATCGCGTGAGATCGACCCAGCCACACGTGGAGGCGGGCTGCCGTACTGCCATGCAAATCGATCGCGAAATTTCGGCTCGCGAGGTGGCAGCATAGTGGCCAACCTGATGCACTGTGTTGCCAACTTGGAATTGTGCGCGTCTAATGCTGCGATCCGATCTTGGAGCTGTTGCACAGCGACGGCATAGTCGGGCGTGGGTGCCGCAGCGAGTCGAATACGCGTGGTAATCTTGTCCAGTTGCGCCGACAGGAAGTCGTCCAGGGCGTCGGCCATTTCTTGCCGTGAAACACGCAACCGCCGGGTGTGAATAACTCTCTCGAATCTGGCTCCCATGCCGGGTCGTTGAGATGCGCGAGGATGGACGGGTTTGCGTCTCTTTGGGGGATGGCGTGCAAACTTCTACTCGCCGCCCCTCGGCTTGCCCATTCGGGGGTTTTCACCGCCCACGTCGCGCCGGGCGCACTCCCTCCCGAGTTCATACTGGGGCCTGCCGCTCGGTTTCTATTGTATTGTATTCTCTTCACGGCTCTGTTGCTTACGTGTTGTGTGATATTCATATACAAATTCATAAATGAATACCTGATTATGCTTTTTCCAAGTCAAGGAACCTAAAGTGCTCGGCTTGCGCACATCAGTACCGTGCATGGTGCCGTGCCATGTTGGAGAAGTATCTCGTCACCACCCACTCTGCTTCAAGATCGGGATGAATCCTTCGCGTATCTGACGCCGCAGAGTTTATGCACCCAAGCGGTCGCACCGAGCTCTTCGGAAAGCGTCTTCGGTGCTCGGTGGCCAGGCCTTGCTGCTCAATCTTCCTTCGCGCCCTTACCATCGACGGCACGGAATTCAAAGATGGCGACTGCGAGCATGCTGAAATTGACAAAGTGAAAGCCAGTGCACACGATGCAAAAGTCGCCCAAGATGAACTTGAGCACGTAGAGCAGGTAGCAGCTGAAGCAGGCTCCCACGGTAGCGACTGTGAGAAAGATGATCTTGCGGAACGGGATGATCGCCCACAAGCATGCCGCCAGGAAGTAGGCGGAGTAGAGCATGATGCCCGCAGCTGCGAGGCCGAGGTCCAGGTCGCTTTCCTTGGGCACCAAGCCCCAGTGGGAGAGCGGATGCGCATATGGCGAGCGGAAGACCTCGGTACACGAAAACTTTGCGGAGATGTCGCAAAGTGCCTCGTAGCCGTCCTCGTCCATGTGGGCCTCGACCGAAAGGGCGTACCCCGCGATAGCGAGGCCGAGAAGGGCCAACACCTGGGTCTTCGTCGAGCGCGCGACCATTTCAGAAAGGGAGCGCCACGTCATCTTCACACTTCCGCACACAGTGTTGAAGCTCCTCCAATGGTGATCCCCGCGCGCTGCGCTGCCGAGCACTATGCGCGACTTGGGTCACGCCCCCCTTTCGTAAACTGTGCTTTTCGTGTGTGCCCCGAACCGCGAGATCGCGTCTCTCTCCGACGAAGACTCCCTTCCGGACGGCTCGCTGTGACGCATCAAGAAAATCGCATCCATGCCGAAGCTTGGTCTGGCCGACGTTCCCGATGCTGACTTGAAGGACAAGCGCGTCTTCATTCGCGTCGACGTGCGCATCGCCGTTGCTGCCCGATAATGCCAACAGCCCTGCCTCGAAACGCACACAAATTAGCCCACCCTCGCAACTCATGCGGGTGGACCTCTGTGCACAGTTCAACGTGCCTCAGGACAAGAAGGACCCAACGATCATCACCAACACCGCTCGTATCGACGGCGCGCTTCCCACGATCAAGTACTGCCTCGACAAGGGTGCCAAGAGCGTCGTGCTGGCGTCGCACCTTGGCCGTCCCGATGGCACGGCGCAGGCCAAGTACTCGATGGCCCCCGTCGCCAAGGTGCTCCAGGAGATCATCAAGAAGCACGGGTGGACGGATCCTTCGGGCAAGGACACGACCGTGACCTTCGTCTCCAACTGCTACGGCCCCGATGTCGAGGCCGCGTGCGCCGACCCGGCGCCCGGCTCAGTCATCCTTCTGGAGAACGTGCGCTTCTGCGTCGAGGAGGAGGGCAAGGGCGTGGACGCGGCGGGCGAGAAAATTAAGGCGGACAAGGAGAAGGTGAAGGAGTTCCGCGCGTCGCTCGCCAAGCTCGCCGACGTGTACGTCAACGACGCCTTCGGCACCGCGCACCGCGCGCACTCGTCGATGCTCGGCGAGGGTTACGCTATCCGCGCGGCGGGTCTGCTGGTGGCGAAGGAGCTCGATGCGTTCGGCAAGGTGCTCGACGCGCCGGTGAAGCCGGTGCTCGCCATCCTCGGCGGCGCCAAGGTCTCGGACAAGATCCTGCTCATCAAGAACATGCTCGACAAGGTCGACAAGCTCATCATTGGTGGCGGCATGGCATACACCTTCCTCAAGGTCATCGATGGCATGGCGATCGGCTCGTCACTCTGGGACGAGGAGGGCGCCAAGATCGTGCCCGAGATCATGGAGAAGGCCAAGGCCAAGGGCGTCGAAATCATCCTGCCGATCGATTTCGTCGTCTCCTCCAAGTTTGGGGAGGACGGGGAGGTTAAGAACGCGACCAAAGCGGAAGGTGTGCCTGACGGTTTCATGGGGCTGGACTGCGGTCCGGAGACGATCAAGCTCAATGCGGCCGCCATCGAGTCGTCGAAGACGATCATCTGGAACGGCCCGATGGGTGTCTTCGAGATGGCCAAATTTGAGACGGGCACCAAGTCTATGATGGACACCATGGTGGAGGTGACGAAATCGGGCACCATCACCGTCATCGGCGGTGGTGACACCGCGACCTGCTGCCTGAAGTACAACACCGAGGACAAGGTGACGCACGTCTCCACCGGCGGCGGTGCCTCGCTCGAGCTCCTCGAGGGCAAGGAAATGCCCGGCATCTCTGCGCTCTCGGACAAGTAGGAAGGGGTGCCGGCCGGACGGCTGCGGGCGCGGCTCTGAGTTGGAGCCAGCGACCGGGTCTTCGGCCAGCAGGCCAAGTCGAGTCTCGTTGTCGAGCTGTTGATGCGCGGCATGCGTGCCTTAAGCTACCGTGTTCTGGGTCGTGGCATCGGCTCTCTGTGGCTCGGAGGGGTCCGGTCGGACTCGGAGGGCGTATCCGCTGGGCCGTCGTGTGACGCGCGTTGGGTTCACGCATCAACGACTCGGAGGGCGTATCCGCTGGGCCGTCGTGTGACGCGCGTTGGGTTCACGCATCATCGTTGTGTACTTTAGCTCGTTTGCGGCAAAACCCCCGAGTGGTGTGGGCCCCGGCGGGGACCCTTCAACCCAGTGCCCGGGTAGGTTAATCCCTAACGGCCTCAGCCGGCCTCAAACTCAACGTACACTACAACCTAATGTGCATCTCATTGTACAGCACGATGTAACAAAAAGCGAGCACGGGGTCCTGTCTCCTGTCTACTCATAGTTACGCGTGGCAGCCGGCACCGTCGACTCACCGCCGTGGCGCTGCGTGGCTGCGCTGTCCTGGCGCCAGTCACTGTGCAGACGCCACACCGCCAAAGCCCACGCGCCTCACTTCTTGGGCGGCGGCCGGTTCGGCTCAAGCCGATTGAAGGGGAGGCTTCGAGTGCGAACGTAGTCGCTCCAAAGCGGCTCGTCCGTGGACTCATACGCGCGCCAGTAGTTGAAGGGTACCAAGTGCTTCGACTGCTCGAAGTAGCGCCGCTCAACCACGACGATGCCGTGCGCAAAGTTGTCAAAGAGCGGCTGCTGCGTGTCGGCCCACTTGCGAGTGGAGAGCTCGACGAGGGTGACGGAGCCAGGGATCGTGAATGTACCCTGCGGCATGCCCGCGCAGGAGCAGCACAGGCGTACGTCACGCTCCTCGCGCACGCCGCCAATGACGATGGGCGCAAACTTGCCGCCTCGCTGCTCGACAGCGTTGCGCACGGCGACCGCGACCTCGTCGGCGGTGAAGCCGCGCTTGACGAGCACCTCGCCGTCCACGTAGCCGCACGTGACTTCCTTCTGGGTCACAGCCGAGCGATACGTGTACTTGAGCGTGATCTGCTCATCGCGAAGCGCCGCCTGCTGCTCCAGCAGCGCACGCATCGCGACGTCCTGCTTCGCGATTGCCTCCTCCTTTTCGCGGGCATTGAGCTCGAGGAAGGAGACGTTGGCCTCCTGGCATTTGCCGATCTTCTTCGCGCCCACGGTTGGGCTCGCCTCGGCGGCCTCGGCGTCGAGGTCGTCTCCAAACGAGAGGCCGCCGAGCGCCGCGGCCTTCCTCTTCTTCTTCTTCTTGCTGTCGCTAGGAGGGTCGTCGGCTCCGGCTGCGGCCGCCGCTTCCGGCTGGCTACTCACACCGCTGTCAGCCATCTTCTTGAGTGCAGTGAGAGCCTTCTCGCGCTCGATCTCCTCGCGCTTGCGTTTGTAGTCCTCCTTGGACTGGAAGCCGGCGGAGGACTGCACGAGCTCGCGCTCGAGGTCGTTGGAGGCCATTGAGCGGACGGTGAGTGCTTTTTGTCCAGAGCGACGAGCATCTCTGATGCATCTCTACGAGAACACGCGAGAAATCGCCTTACCACACCTGAGGCCACGTCGCGTTTTTGCTGATGTAACCTCGCACAATTTCCATGTTTTCCAGATGAAAGTTCGCAAGCCCCGAGGTCACACCCCGGAGACGCATGACCTCGGAGCTCCCTATTGCGTCTCCGCTCAAGCGTGGCGCTGCGGCCTTCGACGGCGCGCCGCGCGGGAAGCGCCTGCAGGGCGAGCTCCAAGGCGACGCGACGCAGCCTCAGCGCACTCTCGGCGCGCCGCGAGCACATGCACGCCTCGGCCGCTACGAGACGGCGGGAGGAGTGTTGGTCGACTGCAACTCGTCAGGAGTGGAGGACCCGAACGCCGCGCTCGAGGCCCTCATCGATAAGCTCGAATCGCACCGTGGCTGCCTCTTTGAGTCTTCGTACGACTTTCCCGGTCGTTACGCGCGCTGGACGATGGGCTTCAGCGACCCGCCGCTCGTGCTTGAGGCACGCGGACCAGCCTTTGATGTTACCGCGCTCAACGAGCGCGGGCGCGTGCTGCTGCCGGCGATCGTGGCCACGCTGCGCGCGAGTCCTGCGCTTGACACGCTCGTCGAGCAGGAGGGGCTGCTGCGCGGCACCGTCAAGCCGGCCGAGGCGGGCTTCACCGAGGAGGAGCGGTCGCGCCAGCACTCGATCTTCTCGATCGTGCGCGCGCTGCAGGCGCTCTTCGCCTTCGAGGACGAGCCGCAGCTCGGGCTGTACGGCGCATTCGGGTACGACCTCACCTTCCAGTTCGAGTCGGTCAAGCTGCACCAGAAGCGCGATGCCTCCCAGCGCGACCTTGTCCTCTTCCTGCCTGACGAGATTCTCGTGATCGACATCCTCTCGAACGCCGCATGGCAGCTGCGCTATGAGTTCTCCGTCGGCGGCCGCTCGGCCTGGGTGAGCTCCACGGCAGGGCTTGCGCGCGGCGGGGAGAGCGTGCCGTACGTGCCCACTCCCGAGGCGCAGATCGTCAAGCGGCGCGATCACGTGCCGGGCGCATTCGCCACCAAGGTACTCCGGGCCAAGGAGGAGTTCAAGGTCGGCAACCTCTTCGAGAGCGTCCTCTCGCAGACCTTCTTCGAGCCGTGCCCGCACGGGCCCTCGGCCGTCTTCCGCCGGCTGCGCAAGCGGAACCCGTCGCCGTACGGCTTCCTGATCAACCTGGGGAACTCTGAGTATCTCGTGGGGGCCTCGCCTGAGATGTTCGTGCGTGTCGAGAAGAACGACAAGGGGTGGCGTTGCGAAACGTGCCCGATCTCGGGCACGATCAAGCGCGGCGCGAACGCGATGGAGGATGCGGAGAACATCAAGAAGATCCTGTCCGATGCCAAAGAGGAGAGCGAGCTGACCATGTGCACGGACGTCGACCGGAACGACAAGAGTCGCATCTGCCGTGCGGGCTCGGTGCAGGTCATCGGACGACGCCAAATCGAGATGTACTCGCGCCTCATCCACACCGTCGACCATGTCGAGGGCTACCTACGCGAGGGCTTCGACGCGATGGACGCCTTCCTTGTGCACACGTGGGCTGTCACCGTGACAGGCGCACCCAAGACGTGAGTGCTTGCTGACGGCCGTTGATTTGAGTGCCTCCGTTTGTGCACCACTGTTTGAGTGCATGCTGATGGTCACTGATGACCACCCAAGACATGGGCCGTCGTCCGAGTCGTCGAAGAGAGGACTCCCTGACTGCCTCTGAGTGCATGCTGATGGGCGCTGATGACTACCCTCATCAGAGAGGACTGCCTCTGAGTGCATGCTGATGGGCACTGATGGCTACCCTCATCAGAGAGGACTCCCTGACTGCCTCTGAGTGCATGCTGATGGGCACTGATGGCTACCCTCATCAGAGAGAACTGCCTGACTGCCTCTGAGTGCATGCTGATAGGCACTGATGGCTACCCTCATCAGAGAGAACTGCCTGACTGCCTCTGAGTGCATGCTGATGGGCACTGATGGCTACCCTCATCAGGTGGGCGATCCAATTCCTGTCCGATCTCCCTCCGAGCCACTATGCTGATTGCATGCTGATTGCCTCCCTCATCAGGTGGGCGATCCAATTCCTGGAGGAGATGGAGGAGAGCCCTCGCTGCTGGTACGGCGGCGCCGTGGGGATGCTCGGATTCGACGGGCACCTGAACACGGGCCTCACTTTGCGCACCGTGCGCATCGCGAACGGCGTGGCCGAGGTACGCGAAGCCGCCCCCTGCGCCGTCACCTGTGGGGAAATGGCGCCATGATGAGCACATGCATGCTGGTGTACCGCAGGTACGCGCCGGTGCGACGCTCCTCTTCGACTCGGAGCCCGAGCTCGAGGAGCGTGAGACGGAGCTCAAGGCCTCTGCGATGCGCGATGCCGTGCTGCGGGATGATTCGGAGAGTGCGGCCGGTGCGCCCTCCACTCTGCCGGGCCCCGCAGCGCCGCCGCGGGCGCCCAACGCGGCGCGCATCTTGCTCGTCGACCACCAGGACTCGTTCGTTCACACTCTCGCCAACTACATGCGCCAGACGGGCGCGCTCGTCACGACGCTCCGTAACGGCTTCGCGCCGTCGGTCCTCGACACGCTGCAGCCAACTCTGGTCGTCCTCTCGCCCGGGCCAGGCAATCCGCGCGACTTCGGGCTCTCCGTGAGCATCGATCTCGCACTCGCACGCAAGCTCCCCATCTTTGGGGTGTGCCTCGGCCTGCAGGGGATCGTGGAACATTATGGAGGCGAGCTCGGAGTGTTGCCCCACCCACAGCACGGCAAGCCCGCACAGGTGACCATCCAAGAGCCGTGTGGGCCCCTGCTCGAGGGGTTGCCGACCTCCTTCCAGGTTGGCCGTTACCACTCGCTGCACTCGAAGCCAGCCAAACAGCCGGCCTGTCTGCGCACGACCGCCATCACCACTGACGGTTGCGTGATGGCCATCCAGCACACGTCGCTCCCCATCGCGGCCGTGCAGTTCCACCCGGAGTCGATCCTCACGCCGCACTCGCTCGGCATGCAGATGATCTCCAACGCTCTCAACAACCTCAAGTGGACCGAATGACAAGGGTCGGTCACAGAGCCGCGGCGAGCCGGAGTGGCGGACATTCCTTCAAGGAGATGCAAACAACGAGCAGCGAGCACACCTTCTGAAACACGGAGGCACTCGTACAGTTTTACGCTTGGTTGGAGGGCGGGCGAGACGACGTGATCCAGATGTGACGTGAGCAATTGGACGTGAGACTACGTGCAATTACACAGCAAGGATTTATGAAGTCCTCACGACAAAAGCAGCTGTGTCGCGCTTCCATATTTTCCAAAAGTTGACTCCCCTTTAGCATGACTATGCTGGGGCTACCGCCCCTACTTGCAACCCGGGACTGACAGCTTTGCCCATGCCCGAGGCGCCCGAGAGTACCTTGCTCATCGCGAGCTTGGCGCCCTTGATGGCTGCGCCGGCTGCGCCTTTGAGCTTCGCCACAGCGGCTTGGGTCGTGGCAAACACCACCAAGTCCGCCGACGTGCGCTCGGCCTTGTATTCCGACCAGGCCCCGTTGTACACCCAACGGACAGTAGGAAAACCACGTATGCCAAGCTTCTGCGCGAGACCAGCATTGTCGTCGCTGTTGACTGCTGCGGTCTTGATGCCCAGACGCTTGAGGATCGATGCCGCCTTTTTGAATTCCGGCACCATTTTGATGCAGTGACCACACCACGGCGCGTAGAACGTGACCAGTGTCCCGCCAGACTTGTCCTGTGCAAGTTCTTCTAGCTTTGCTGCATCGGCTATGATGACATCCGAGTCGCCGTACTCGCTCGGTTTGTCGGCTGCTGTGAGCTGTCGCGTAACGGCCTGCATACCAACCGCCGAAAAGGCGGCTGCTGCCCTCTCGCAGGCCTCCTTCGGCCCCTGGATCACCACCGATTTACCAGCTGCAGCAACCCGCTCGAGCAAGGGGTTTGCCTGCTCCGCGGTTACGCCCATGCTCTGAAACACCTTGAGCGCTTCGTTCGAGGAGACACCGTCCGTAGCATGCAGCTCAACGACGTGCTGCGCGCGTGTGAGTGCAGCCACCACAAAAAATGTGAGCGCCCTCATCGTCGTCGGCGGAGGTGTTGGCAGTCGACGAGGTGCGCTGAAAAGAAATGTCCTCGCCTTCACGTTTCTCACATGAAGTCTCCTCTGTCCTCTGATGCGGTCTTGCAGGTCCGACGATGGAAAATTTCCCACCTGTAAGGGCGTTTCGCGTCTGCATCCTTCGGTGAACTTTTTCGTGCGGTTCTCCATTTGCTTGTGAGTTGTGGCAGCACCACAGCCGGCGAAAGTGGGGGCCCGCGGTGTGGGCGACCACCCTCCATGTCGGATTCGGGATCAAGATATGACTCCGAGGAGGAGGGGGAGGAGTTAGGGGAGGAGTTCGACGAAGAATTCGCGCCGGATGCGGGTGGTGAAGCTGATCCAGAGGCTGAAGATGAGTACAGTTTTGTGGAGGAGGACGGACAGGTGAAGGCACGGTCTCCCTCCTCATCTGCAAGCTGGCAACGACGAGCAGGCGAGAGGGTTCGTGGAGTCGAGGATGAGGCAGACGATGACGAGGAAGAATCATTCGTGCAGAACGAGGATGGCCACCAATTCGAGGAGAAAACAGCATCCTCGCTCACGTCCGACACGCCCTTTGTTCCCACACCCGGCGGCGTCTTTGCCATGCTAGCGAGCGTTTCGGACGCCGCCGGCGACCTTCCCCCGCTTTTTTTCCGGTCGTGTGCGCCTGCAGCTGCAGGCGTGTTGACTTCTCCGCAGGAAGTATCGAACGCGAGACGACGTTTGATGAGAATCTCGGAAGAGCCCAGTTCTCCTCCTGCAGAGTCAAGTTCTCCTCCCGCAGGAGACCTGGAAGCGGCACTAGAAGCCGACCAGGTTTCGGGGGAGGCCCCGGCTGATCTAGCAGGAGTTACAGTGCGTGCGTTTGATGCAGATGGCGACGGAAAGCTTTCGTTCGGAGACATGGGAGCTATGCTCGATCAAGCGCTGGGCGGGGCGTTGGGTGGCGTGGCCGCGTTGATGGCATCTCTGCCGAACATGGCCGCGCCTGCGCCTGTGCCCAAACCTGCGCCAGCCCCCGAGCCTGTGCCAGCCCCCGAGCCTACGCCAGCGCCCGAACCTACGCCGGCGCCCGAGCCTACTGGATTTGAGGATCGCTTGGGGTTGCATTGGACACGGCTGGACCAGAAGCCCTTCGGTCGACGGCTCGAGAATGCAAAGCTTTCCGCTGCCATCGCGGAAGGCAAGAGGACATTTACTCGAGAAGAGTTTGAAGGCTTGAAACTGGGTCGTGACCTGCACGATGATACCTTCTACATCGTCGCGAAAGGGGTCTACTATGAGCCGACGCCTCAGGAAGGCTCGATCCTCTGTCCGCTGTGCAAGCGCGTCTGGCTGACCGTCACGCTAGACGGATGGATTACGACCGAATTTGTGGGGAGCTTCGTCGGAACGGGCAAATCCTACAGGCTAGCCCAGGGAAGCCGGGACGACCACGTGTGTACCGGACACTGCAACGTGGGCAGAATGAAGCTCGCGACAAGGGATCTGGCCTCACCTATCGAACTGCTGCGCGAGAGAGTGGATGCGATGCTTCGAGGCGGGACTTTGCAGCCCAGAAAGGAGGTGGAGGTGGCGGCCAAAACAGTACAAGACGTCTCGCCGACTCGACGTCACAGTCGAGATGTCTTGAACTTTACGGCCGAGTCGGCGAAAGTGAAAGGGCCTGCACATCGCCGCAAGAGCAGCAAGAGCAGCAAGACGCTGCCGACCTCAGCCCGTGGGAACTTAGCCCGGCCATGGCTTTCGTTGGAATCATCGACGACGTCGTCGGAGGCATCGCCGGGCGCACTGATTCGAGAAACAACTACGGAGGCCCTCGTTCGTCGATTCGAGGTCGAGCGAGCAAGACGCGAGCTGGGCGAAGAGGAGCGCCAGTTGCGCAGGGAGCGCCAAGAGTACCTCAAGCACGAGGCGGAGCAGTACAAGCAGCACTGCGTTACCGTGGTCGCTGCCGAGCGGGATCAAAAGACACGCATTGATGCTGCTAGGAAGAGTATCATCGAGGCGCGCACAGCGCGAGGGAAAGAGACCCAGCTGCAAAGCCATGCTATCAGCAAGGAGCTCGAACAGCGGCGCCTCTCCTACGACATCCACCAGCGACGACGCGTGCAAGAGACGAAAAGCATGCAGGAGCGTGCCATCCAGAATGTCTTCGAGGTTGCTCGCGCGGGCGGCATACGTGCCCTTGAGGCAGGGCGTGTAGCAAAGCAGGAACAGCTGGTGAACGAGGTCGCTGTCGACCACGCGCGCCAGGCCAGACTCGAGGAGAAGCGCGAGCGAGCGCGCACGGCGCGCGAAGCGATGCCCGACAGGCTCGCTTCCTCCGCCGCTCTGTGGGCGAAGGATCGGGTGGTGGCGGGGCAGGTGCTGCGCGCCATCGCATCTGAGGGCAAGATGCAGCGAGAGGCGGAGATCCAAGCTCGTCGCGAAGGCGCGCTTGTGTTCCGCGACGAAGTGCGGTCGTGGAGGGACAGCAGCCGAATCGTCCGTGCGCAGATCGAGGAGGGCCGGAAGCAGCTCGCGCAGACGACGCGCGAGCAGCGCGTCGTCCACGAGGAGGTGTGCCATCAGATCGTGCAGCAGGCGATGCTCGCGCGCAAGGTGTCGCACGACAGCGTCTGCCTCGCTCGGCAGGCAGATGAGGAGCTCGTGGTGGAGTACCAAGAGTTCCAGCACGCGATTGAAGCGGAGGCTCAAAGCTACACCGACAAGCGGGCAGCGGCCGCCAAACGGGCAACGGCAGCACGAAAGCGTGACCGGCGGCAGGAGCGTGACCGCATGCGTGGCCTGTTGCTTCAGATTGCGGGCCGGCCGCCGCGTGTCGACTCCGTGCCGCACGCTCCGCTGAGCCTGACGCACCCTCCCCGACCGTGGCCCTTCAGCCCGCCGTCGCGCGAGGATAGGCTAGCCATTAGGATATGAAGAGACTAGCCAACATAACATTTACGTTTACTTAAACGTTAGGTTGACTTAATGTACGCCGCGCAAACCCGCGCTACCGCGACAAACAATCAAGAATCATGGTCGGAGGCGCGTCGATTGCGCCCTATGCTTGGAACGCGCGGCCGGCCATGGGCCATGCCTGGCGGGTGTACGATGGAGATCCCGACCGTGGTACCGCGTAGGTCTATGGATTTTCGGGCAACACGAGACGGACACCCGAATCATTTCCGATTTCGAACCATGACCACGAGCTGCGTGCGCTGGCCATGGGGTACCCTACGTGTGCACCCTACGTGCCTCAGTGGGGATCTCGACCTGTAGTAGTTGTCTTGGTAGTTATACTGGTCAACTACACGGTGTGTCTGTGTCTCACAATAACTCACTAACTCTCAGGATTGGGGTATTATTCAGCCAAACTTTGCATTCACACACCACGCGCCGCGGTGTTGTCAACGCTATGCCGAAGACCGTTGATGGTCGCGCAACCAAGTCGGCAATAGTGGTCGCTGGGTCGTCAAAATTGTTACGTCTGGTGCGGAGCGAAGCGGGCGGTACAACGTGGGCATTCGTGGAGCCGTCGAAGGTGGAAGGGAAGGCGGCGGCACCGAGCACCGCTGCCATCTCGAGTACCGCGGTGGCGAGCAAAGCTGCCAGCTCAAGCAACGCTGCCACCTCGGGCGCGTCATCCTCGTCGACGTCACACTTGGCGTCCTCCTCGTCTTCCACCGCCTCTCCTTCCAGTGCGATGCGATTCGAGCATGACGCCCCGTACGGCCAGTGTGTGGGCACGCTGCGTTGGAGCGAGCAGGACCGATTTCCAGTGCTTGCGCCGTGGCCACGGGGCGAGGTGGCGGGGACACTCACGAATTGGCGCGACTACCTGGAGATGCGCCTGCCGCCCGACGCGACGGGTACCATCCGCGTCGAGCCTCCCATGCTCGATGGGCTCTCGTATCCGCTGACGCTCGTTTACGCGCTCCAGCGGCTGCGGATGCAGCCGCCATCCCCCGGGCCGCTCACGCTGCTGGTTGTGGGCGCCTCGTCCAAAGCGGAGGAGAGGCTGATGCGTGAGTCCACGTACTGGTACGAGCTCACCCACTTCTTCCCAGGCACGCAGATCGAGCTCGTCTTCTGCGGCCCCGAGATCAGCCACGCGTCGCATGGACGCTCGACGCGCCATGCTGGGCGCCATGGTGCGCTGAGCTCACGCTGCTACCACGGCACGCTGGGCGAGCTGCTGCGCACGGAGCCGCATCACACGGCCGAGGACACGATCGTCGTGGGCTTCAACACGGGCATGGGTAACACGAGCGCGGGCATGGCCAAGGGGGGCTTCATGCTCATGCAATCGTGGCTCCCCGATCTCGTCGACCTTCTGCGCGTGGGCTTCGTAGCGATCTTCACGTGCGCCAACGACTACTCAGATCTGCGCGGCGAGCTCGCGATCTTCGCGCAGATCCTGCGCGCGGAGCTCGTCCTGCCGCCGCAGCGCTCGCCCTTTAAGGCCGCGACCGTCGTGCGCGAGTCTGACGCGGAGAAGTGTGAATGGTCATGCTCCTCCTGCTACCTGTACGCCGTGTGCGGCCGCGTCGACGGTGCGCCGCCGCTGCCCGCGAGCAGCATGCCCGGGGCGGAGGGCATGGCCGAGCTTGTTGCCAAGGTCAAGAAGGCGGCCAAAGCCCTTGCGCGCACGCAGACGGTGTCGAGCGTGCCGTGAGCCTGCCGACGGAGTGCCGTGACGCGTGAGACGTGAGAGCCGCGGCGCGGCGAGACCCAGATCGAGAGCACTCCGTTCGACGCGGACGGGACCCGCACTCGGGCGACTCAGAGCGCACATGGGCTCAGGCGGCGTAGCATCGGGAAGCGTAAAGCGGGCGGTGCGGTTTTTATGATCCTTCGAAGAGTCGATCCAGGGCTCTCCGAATATTAACCCTCGCGCTTATAAATCACACTTCAACACAAACTTGCACCTGCCTTCCAAATTTGACGCTGGGTCCACACGCGATTCAGCTGTTTAACGTTCAGCCGGTAATCCGGGTCCCGGTCTACCGCCACCTTGCGATGAAATGATGCAGGTCGGGCCTCCACGTTGGCCCCTTGTGGTGCACTTTGTGGCTGCCCTTGCCCTCGCCCCTGTGGTGCACCCTATGGCTGTGATGGCTCTCGCCTTTGTGGTGCACCTTGTGACCACTCTTGGGATCATCTTGACTCCCGCCCGCCGGCGCGACCTCGTCGCCGTCTGCCGTGCCATTGAGGCCGAGGTGGTGCGCAACGAGCGAATCGATGATAATCTCGGCATGCGTCTTGGTCGTCGTGATATTTTTCCAGTCGCTGAGCACGTCGTAGATGTGGCCGCCGTGCGCAAAAAGGTCGTTATATGCATTACCATAGGCATTGTAGTGACCTTTGCCGCCGGGACCTCTTATCCACGATCCGCCTGACGCAAGCATCTTCATGCCAGCACCCTTCAACATCAGACGCACGCGGCCGTTTTTTTCGCGATCCGTTCCTTCCGCCTCGATCATCAACACTCGAAACGCAGCAATATCGGAAGTGTTCAGCGCCGCCTCCTCCGCTCCTTGCACGTCGATCGAACCAAAGTCCACGTGCCCATGAACGTTGGCGGCTACAAGCGTGCGAAGTTCTCTGCAGGGCACTGGGACCTCGCCGCTTTTTGCCAGGTGCCCTTGCCATCGATGGAGGTACGCCGGGGTCGTGAGTGATTTCACAGTCGCTACTGCGGCACTGCTTCCAATTAGATTGCTCACGAAGACGGTGCGCCCATTCTCGCACGCTGCCGCGTGCACCATCGCGGCGTTGCGACCCGAGGCGAGAAGATCACGGAAGCTACTTGGATTGGCTTCGATGAGGAGGCCTGTCCAGCCCAGGCACCGCTCGAGGGCATACGTATTTGATCCATGCACGCCATCGAATGCACCAATCTCGAGAAACACGCCGGTACGCCGCTGGTCACGTGTGAGCTGGCGCATAAGAAGCGGCAGCACCGTGACGCTCTCATCTGTAGCCCAGCGCAAGAAGCAGTCTGTCTGCTGTGCAAGCCTCTTCACCACCTTATCTGGAGCTCGTCTCATGGCCTCATGCGCCCGGATTCCCTCCGACAAGGCTCCGACGTATACCTCTTCGTCGCCCAAGCTGCCATATGCAAAGTGGCGTTGTAAATGCTTGAGACGTTCAAAGTTCACTTGATCACAGTTGCACTGTGTTGCTTGCGTGCGCTGCTTTGCTGAAGACTCGCTTGTGCAATGCGTGCGGCCAAGTGCCCCACATGAAAATACGCCCGAGCAGCCATTCCACACGGCAATTTTAGCATTGCCCACACACTCGTAACTGAAGCGGTACGCGCACGGATAAACTTTTGTCATCGGCTGCAGAATGCTCACGTTGCAAGTATCGGTATAGGCATAGCTCAATTCAGGTGGATACCGGTGCAGACCAGCCACCGCAACGACGAGCGTGCGTGCGAGGCCCATTTGATCGACCTACATGATGTTCCGGAATACCGCGCGGCGCGGAAACCAAATTTGGTAGGTGAACAGCAGTGATCCGTGGCGAAGGAGGACCCAGTATCAAGCAACAAGCTAAAAACTCGACTCGACTTGTTACGGTTGAAAGCTTGCAAGCGAAAAGAAGAAGGAGCGCAAGCATGCTTTGTGGACGTTACATGTTGACTCCACATGTCAGCTCTGACATGCGGGATAGTTTACCAGCGCCCCAGACATGATGCATGGCTGCGTGAGAAGCTGATACCTATCGAGGGCAAACCTGGCTTCTATTATCCGAACAAGGAGCACGCCCTACGAGCGCGCATACAAGGCCTCCGTGGGCAGGCTGTTGACTCAAACTTCAGGCTGAGTGCGAGCAATGGCATCAGCGTGGCCGACCAGCTCATGCAAGTGCTCGCAGTGAATCGCGTGCGAGTCATTAATCTGTTCAAGTCGTTCGACGCGAACGCGGACGGCCGGGTGACGCGAATCGAGTTCCACCGCGCGTTCGAGCATTTGGGCTACGCGGACTATCTGGAGGAGGTGAATGAGCTCTTCCTGAGCCTCGACGAGGACGGCACGGGTGCCATCGAATTCGACGAGCTGCACCGCAAGCTGCGCCAGACGAGCCCACTCGCCGTGCGGACATCAAGTGCCAGCACCTCGCGGACTTACTCGCGGACCAGCACGCCAGCGGTCGGCGGCGTCCGATCGCCGCGCCCACCATCTTGCACGCCGAGCAGGCGGGGCCCCTCGGCGCTCACCTCGGCGCGCCAAAGCTCCAGCCGCGCCTCCAGCCGCGCGCCTTGCATCATGCCGGCCCTCTCGTCCACCTACGATGTCGGTTCCTTGTACGATGACTCGCGTCCACGTTGTACGATCCCGATTCATTCGTCAGCCTGGACCAGCGAGACAAGCTTGCTCGTCAGTTCAGATCTCTTCGAGCTTCGCGACGAGCTGCGCTGGACGCAGGCGCAGCGGCGGCTCTGGGCAAGTCGACGGCAGGCGAATCTCTCTCGCTTGCAAGGCCTTCGCTGGCTGCAAGGCAAGCGAATGCCAGCTGGGTGCGTGCCACCGTCACTTTCCGACGACCCGCCCCTTTCGCCATCGAATCGCCCTTTCGCACCCGCGCCGCCGCAGCCGTTCTTTGCGATGCTTCCCACAGAGGCGATCATCGATGCGCTCGTGCACGAGCGGCTCGAGGAGTCCCTCCGAGCACTTCAGACGTCGCGAAAGGCCATCCACACGGCGGAGGTAGAGGAGGAGAAGGCTGCTGAGGAAGGCGCGCGGCGAAATGCTGGCTCAGCCAAAGCAGAGGCGGAGGCAAGGGCAGCAGAGGAGTCAGAGGCGGCGACGAAGCTGCAGGCTCAAGTGCGCGGCCGTGGCGTGCGCCAACATGCAAGGGAGTCTCGATCGGAGCCAGAAGGGAGGACGAGCCTGAAGGTCATCGAGCATGCGGAGGAAGCGGCAGCGCCCTTGTCGGAGGAGGCGGCGGCGCCAGTGCCTGAGGAGGCGGCGCCTGCGTCTGAGGAGGCGGTGCCCGCGTCTGAGCTACAGCCCCGGCCAGAGGAGACGGTGCTCGGGACTGCGGAGGCGGCGCCCGTGAACATCATGGACGCGCCCATTATGGTCGCGGATGGACCAGGTCACTTACCAGATCACCGCCGGAACTTTGTGGTCATAAGTGTCGATATCGAAGAGTCGAGCCACACGTTCATTGAGGTGAATGCACTCTCATCGCCTGACGCACTCGTGACCGTCGCCATCGACATCGAAGAATCATGCCACGCGTCCTTTGAGATCATGAACGCTCTCCCAGAAGGGCTCGTGAGCATCGAGTTGCCCGTGCGTCCTTCGAGTCGCGCGTCCATGAGACTCGACATGGTCTCTGTCTCTGATGCGCTCGTGAGCGTCGATTATCTCGTGCGTCCTTCGAGTCGCGCGTCCGTGAGGCTCGAGACTCTCCCTGACGTCGATGTCGATGCCAACTAGGAGTCAATCCAAGCACCTTTTGAGCACCCTTTGAGATCGATGCTATCTACACATGAAACGTCCGAGGCGGCGGGCGCGTCCTTGTCTGAGGAGGCGGCGGGCCGGCGGCGCCCGTGCCTGAAGAGGCGGCCCCGGCGCGCCCGCGGAGGCGGCGCCCGCGTCCGAGGCGGAAGCGCCGGAGGCGCACTGTAAGTGGTTGGTTACCAGCTAGTTTCTTGCTTGTCACTACAGACTACTACTCACTATTAAGCGGCAAGTCACGTACCGGGCAAGTTACTACAACTAGCAAGTTACTAACAAGAGTCCACCGCGCACCGGTGACGTTTGAGCGCCTTGTGTTCTTTGCGTGGTAGTGGCAGAGGCGCGTAGCGTCTCAAACACACAGAGCTGACCTTTTCTCCTTGTACTTTTCTGATGAGTTCACGGACTTCTCGTCGTGGATGGAGGACGCCGATATGGACGATATGGAGGCACCAACATCCGCCGAAGTGCGTACTGCACCAGATGGCGCCGCCTACACCAAGGAAGAGTTCATGGCGTTCTTTGGCGGCACCCGGGAGTGGGACCAAGCTGCTCCGCGAGCAACTAAGCATAATGCTCCAACGCACTTTGTCGCATTTCGCTTACCGTCTCCCGAGCTCCACGCAGAGGTTCAGAGGGTGCAACAGCTTGTTATTGGCCGTGATGGGCGGCTTGCTGGCACCGATGTACCTCCGGAGAAATCTCATCTGACGGCATTCGTTCTTCATTGCGCCGATGACGAGGCTATGGCGCGTGCACGCGAAGCCATGAATGCGTGCGCTCCTCTGCTCATGGCGATTCCAAGACCGACGCTGCATCTTTGGGGCCTCGGAAGCTTTGGAACACGCGTGCTATATGTGAGCGTGGGCGAGTCTGACGGATATCGAGCGCGCTTGAGCACCATTGTTGATGATGTGGCAGCTCAATTTCGCGCCTTCGGATTGGCAGTGCAGCATGAGACGGGCGCGTGGGTGCCACACGTGACGCTGCTCAAGACGAGCCGCGTCTCAGGTGGGCCTCGGGGAGCGTGGAGCTCGAGGAGGCACCGAGGCGGGGTACCTCCGCCCAGTATTGCCGCGGTTGCCTTCGACGATCTCGTGAACGAGGTCGATTTGGGATGGCACACATTGCCGAGCATGGAGCTGTGCGCGATGCAGGGCGTCGGCGCGGACGGCTTCTACCACGTCGAAGCAGCGCTGCCATTCCCCTCTATTTGCTCTTTTGATTTTGACGGTGCGGTGGACGGAGAGTCCTAATTTTAATGTTGAGCTGTAGACCGACGTAAAGCTATGGCGTATGGGCGGGTTTGGGCGTCAGCCGTGCACGCGACGCCGAAGACGACACACAGGCACATCGCACACACACACACACTTAAAGGCGCGAGAGGCTCGGCGGGGCGGACGATAGTGGTCAGGTGTGCACATGCCACATCCGATTCTCGCAGTGCACATCGCAGCCCGGCGGTGCCGCACAGACGCGGCCCCAGCCGCGAACGCACGCGAGGCTACTTTCTCTAGCCATCGCCCTTGCTCAGATCTCGACCTCGCGCATCCAGCCGTGCCGATCCTCCTCCTCGCCGAGCTGGATGGCCATGAGCGTTTTGCGTAGCTCGTTGAGCACCTCGAACTTTCCAAACTCGTACTTGACGTCGCCATCAGTGATGGAGGCGATCGGCGCGACCACCGTTGCAGTGCCGCACGCACCGACCTCATCCATGGTTTTGACCTCCTCCCAGCTCACAGGGCGCGGCTGTACGGTGAGGCCCTTGTCCTTGGCGAGCTGCATCAGCATTTTGTTGGTAATCGATGGCAGGATCGATGGCGAGTGTGGCGTGACGTATTCACCATTCTTCGTGATGCCCAAGAAATTGGACACGGAGAACTCCTCGACGTACTGATTCTCCTTCGCGTCCAGGTACAGCGTCGTGCCGAAGCCACCCGCCTTGGCCAGCTTGAGCGGCAGGAGGTCGGCCGCGTCTGCGCAGCGTCCGTACGCACTCACCCACACACACGCTCATCTAATGAAGGAGGCACAAGAGAGAGAGAGAGAGAGAGAGAGGCAGGCAAGAGAGAGAGAGAAACAGGCAGCCGGCACGGCAAGGAAATAGCCGCTCTCTCGCCGCTGCGCGCGTGGTTCGAGGGAGGACGGACGCGGCGCGCACAGTTGCCGCCCGCCTTGACGCCGCCAGTTCCTCGCGGCGCCGCGCGGTCAAAGTCCTGGCAGATGACCGCGTGCACGCCGCTCTGCACACCCTTGCCAAAGTAGTTGCCCACAGGCGTGACAGCAACCATGAATGTAAACTCGGGGCACGGCTGGAGGCCAAGGATAGGGCCCGAGCCCATCAGGAAAGGGCGGATGTACATCGAGCCACCCGACCCGTACGGCGGCACGAACTCCGCGTTAGCACGCACGGCCCAGTCGATGGCTTTGTTGAACATCTTCTTGGGCACCGGCGCCATGACGAGGCGCGCAGCGCCCGTGTTCATGCGCGCTGAGTTTTCGTCGAGGTTGCACACGCGAATCCGGCCGTCCGCACACCGGAACGCCTTGCAGCCCTCGAAGAGCGTCATGCCATAGTGCAGAACGCCCGCGTGGATGTGCATGTTCATGTACGGGTCCCTGATGAAGCGGCCGGCGTCCCATGAGCTCGTCTTGCTGGACCATGTGTGCCGCACGTGCCCATTTGTCGGCAAGATGCCGAACGCCAGCTCCTCCCAATTAGTTATTCGCGCCGGCTCTGTGCGCGGCGGCAAATGCGCCTCTGCCTCAGCGAGTTTGCCTTCCAGACGGCTCACCTGCAGCAGCAGCTCCAGCTCGCGAGGGCTGACGCTGGTCGCGTCACTGCCCAGCGTACGTATCTTCCACGATGCGACGGCGCTTCGTGGAAGAGCACGAGCGATGCCGAGCATTGACGACCCACGTTCACACCAGGCACGACCTTTCCGACTGTGAGTTGGTGCCTTCTCGGGGACCGCAAACTCCTGCTCACAGCCGTTTCACACAGAGCTGACGTTCACACATATGTTTGCATGTTGTGCTTCTCTGAGTTCTCTGCGTCTGGGTTGCGTCACAGTGTTCAATAAGCCTATGTAGAGGCAATTACCTGAGTAGTGAGAAGGTCCCCCTAGGTCAAAAAGTGCGCTCGGTGAGTCGGTCTAATCGGTCCCCCTGTGTGAACGGTCAAGGTGGCACCTTTTCAAAAGGACACGCTTATATCATGGTTCATGCGATACTAGAGAGGCTGGACGGGCGGGGCGGGGAACAGACTTGACTAAAAGTCGTGCCGTAAGGAAGTACTAGCACATGACCGCGGACGAGGGACGTCACGGTCCCCGGGGGCGAACGTGAAACGCGCGACCGTCCCCTCGCGCGCGCCCACCACACACTGGGACCGGGCTCTCCGCCTACAAGAGGACGGAACTCGATCCCCACGCGGTGTCAACACAAGTACAGAGTACTCGCTCGCCGGGCTACGCTGCAGCGTGCAGAGCACCACGTCGGTCCGATTAACTCACATTCACACTCGAACGCTCCAAGGGGGTACGTACGAGCGTTCGCATCCTGCGCACGTCGGCCATCAGCCACTTGTGGCACTTGATCAGTGGCAGGATCGCAAACGGCTCCTCGATCTGCACGGCAATGTCCTCTATCGAGAGGAAAATGAAGGAGACAAACATCATCGCCGCCGCGAGCCCTATCTGAGGCTTGTCGAACAAGTTGGTGGACGCGGCGCTGACGTCGGCAAAGGTGCTCGCAAGCGCAAACGGGAGCAGAGAGAGCCAAAGCCACAGGAAGCGCACCGAGTACCGCGTGTATCCGAGCGGGATGGGTACGCGGAGCAGATTCTCGCACTTGCCAAGTGCTGCAGTCACCTTGCTAAACTCGTCGTCGATGTTGACCTCCTGCCCCTCTGAGATGGAGGTCAGCCGGCGGGAGACCCCGATCGAGATCGCAGTGATCGCCAGGTAGGGCGTCGTTGCCACCTTGGACCCATCTGAGGGCACATTCTCGGCGCGCCCGGCGGCAAATCTGAGCAGCTGGGCCTCCTGCACCGCCTTGAGGGGCTTGCCGCGGAGGTACGAGCCCATGATCCAACCATGCAGCAGCACGCAGGCGTCAATGAGCTCCAAGGCTGCGAGGCGCTCCGCATCGCTGAACTTATCGCGGCCGCTCCAGACCACCAGCTTGCGTATGATGGAACGGAGGGATGACGTGATCTGCCACACAGCCTCACAGCCATTGGTGAAGCGGTCGTTTGCCGTGTCGGTGCGGAACACAAGCAGCAGGCCCAACACAGGTGAGGTGAGCTCGAAGGGCGTCAAGGGCAGCTGAATCGACGGGAGATTCGTCAGCCACGGCAGCATGGGCTGGTCCATGCTCGCCACGGTCGAGGGATAGAATTGTGCAAAATCATTATAGAGCCCGATGAGAAAGGAGTAGACGACTAACGGTGCGACGGTGCCGCTAATGCGTCGGGTGGTAGGACCGACCAAGATGCCAGGTATGAGACGAGAATATCGTGACGACGACCTGTGCTGGTCCCAGCGGGCGATGTCAAACGGCGCCTCATCATCGCGGTTGCCGTCAAACACCACTGGCTGCTCGGACAGCACACCACCGCGCGTGACGCTGGCCTCCTGGCGAATTTCATCGAGAAGGCTGCAGCGTGGCCGCGGGTGCCTCGGCATGCTCCGGGGTGTCATCAAAGTGAGCACCCTCGGCATGCCCCGAGGCGTCATCAAAGCTAGGGCCAGCACTTCTGGCGAGACGATGAGCACCATTGAAATCTTATTCCAGGCGCGAGTGAGGGAGCCGATCACCGATCACCCCACCTGATCCTGTCTGTTCACGCTCTGTACCGGACGCAAAGGCCTCTGTAGCGGCCCCTCTCATAGAGATTGGGGAAGGTGCGGACGTGTGAATGACGGTGACCCTGGTCTGGCGGGTAACCCTAGTCTGCTCCGAGCGATTGACGAAACCCGGGGCTGCCGGGATTCGTCAATTGACGAAACTGAACCGTGGGCCACGTGGCCTGATGTGGGGAGAAGCCGTGACACCCAGGCGCGCCCAGGCACGGGGCGGCTACAGAGACTGCTGATGAATATGGGATGGGGGGCGGGGAGCTGAAAAGACCATCTGCTGTTCTCTCGTGACCGAGGCGAGGAGGGCGGTGAGCCCAACAAGCGCTGAGTGCAAGGGAGAAAGTGGAGATGGGGCGAGATGCGGACGTCCAGAAGGAAATAAACTTTGGACGGGAGATGGAGGGACGCATGCATGAGTGATGCATGCATGAGTGATGGATGAGATGATAGATGAGAACACGGTACATTCCGGTCCTACCGGGATGGATGAGGGCCTGAGGCATGTGTGAACCGGCACAACGCTCCCACGCCTGCATCACCCGAACGAGCAAGCTCATTAGCCTGATCCTGTCTGTTCACGCTCTGTACCGGACGCAAAGGCCTCTGTAGCGGCCCCTCTCATAGAGATTGGGGAAGGTGCGGACGTGTGAATGACGGTGACCCTGGTCTGGCGGGTAACCCTAGTCTGCTCCGAGCGATTGACGAAACCCGGGGCTGCCGGGATTCGTCAATTGACGAAACTGAACCGTGGGCCACGTGGCCTGATGTGGGGAGAAGCCGTGACACCCATGCGAAGCGGGAGGCACAGCGTGCCTCGCCAACGGCGCACCCCACCCCGCTGAGCAGATGCTGTGCTGATGCGATGGATGC
>ENA-UOXP01000621-UOXP01000621.1-mixed-culture-metagenome-genome-assembly--contig:-NODE-621-length-27494-cov-6.917380_pt1 | contig 27494 bp, 29 predicted proteins | sample MGYA00238161_ERZ761639 | MGnify/ENA primary metagenome ERZ761639 (study PRJEB28913, sample SAMN08776760) | mixed culture metagenome | isolation source: Freshwater growth medium | place: USA...
GTGCCCAGGTGCGAGCGTGTCGGCCTGATGCGTGAGGTGTGCCCAGGTGCGAGCGTGTCGGCCTGATGCGTGAGGTGTGCCCAGGTGCGAGCGCTGCAGGGTTTGACCGTCTGTCGGGTGACACTCGGAAAGTGTGTGACACGCTTTTATTGTGTGTAGAATCCACACATCAACCCGACACACTCACACACCAGGAGCCCGCACCATGAAAAACGCCCTTTCTTATGTCTCTTGTTTTTTTGTTGTTCTTTCCCTCATGCTGGGTTGTTTCTCGATTGTTTTTGGCCCTTTCATCATGGCGGGTTACGGGCTTGAAACGTCCATGGCGTTTACCGGCTTTTCCCTTGTTTTGTTGTTCGCTTCTTTCGCTTTCTTTCAGCTTTGCCAGCACTTCGACAAGTAAAAACAACCCGCAACACTCACACACCAGGAGCCCGCACCATGAAAAACGAACATACCGCAAACGACTTCTTAGCCTCCCGCGCTGCAGCGCTCGCAGCCGAAAAAGCCCGCTGGGCGGCAGTGCTGGCGCCAGCACCGAAAAAGACTGCCCACTGATTCCACAAACGGTTATATAGTCCACACTCGCACAAGGTCACGCCATGAAAAAATCAGTTGCACTCTCCCTGCGCAGTCTTTACTCGCAACACGTCTTGCGGGCACACCTGGGCGGGTTTGCGCCCATGAGTCGTCAACAGTTTGTCGCATGCGTTTTTCGCGTTGCGCTCGCCGACTGATTCCACAAAAGATTGACACGTCAACACTTCACACACTAGGAGCAATTCACCATGGCAACACGTCAAAAGCAAGTTTTTCCACGCGATACCGTTGCGCACTTGTGGGCACACAAAGCGCAGGATTCGGCCCGCGATCCATCGCAGAATTTTTACTTCACGGGTCCTACCATTTATAGCTATGGCTCGCATTTTGCAATGGCGCATATTCTGGCCGATGAGTGCGGGCCTGAATTCGCGGGCCGTGTCTTGTGGAATGACGCAACGGCAAGCAACACGACTTCAAAGCATCAATCGATTGTGCGGCAAGCTATGACCCGCCAGCAGTGGGAAAACGCTTTGCATATGCCCGCATCAATCGGAATGGGTCGCAACGTGGACCCGCACCATATCGAGCGCGATCTAATTGCAAAGCGTTTGCCAGGCATTACCCCGCTCCTTGTAAATCGGGTTTCTGAGTGTGTGTCCGGCTTGATCAAAAAACGCTATGGGTCCGGGCCTTTTGAGCACCTTTTGAGCGAAGCACGCAAAGCTGAAACCCTGGCGCGTCTTTTCTACACTCGTGCAAAAAAGAAGTACCCGCTCGAATTGATCGAAACCCGCCCAGTCAGCAACGACAAAGCACAATGGGCGGAATGGATCAAAACCATTAGCGCAACAAAATTGCGGGCCGACTATTCGGAAGCAGCAAAGCAAGCAGCCCATTATGCGGATCAAGCGCGTTTGAATGCTGCGGAATGCACTCATGGTTTCCCATATGCAAAGCATGCCCCCGGCTGCGAATGGGAAGCGCGAAACATTGTCAGCGGCACGTATGATGCAGCACAAAAGGCAATGCGCTATGCTGACACGGCACGCGGCATTTACCTTACCTTGAATCCTGGCAAAAAACCCGCAGCCATGGATAAGCTGAAAAAGGAAATGGGACCCATTGCGGCAACATTTCAAGCGAGACGCGATGAGTTCAACGCGGCCGAAAAACGAAACCATGTGATTTATCACATACGCGAAGCTGCAAAAGACTTGCACTGGGCATTGAAAAAACAAAGCCTGCGTGGCCGTGCTTATTCGGATATGGCAACGCTCGCAATTCGTGCCCGCGAAGCTGGCTTAGTCGATCCGCTCTACCTGGGGCTTGCTGAGCGTTATTCGCGCATCGGCGCTGCAGAGACGGCACGCAGCACGCTAAAAGCAGCGCGTGCATGCCTGGGGTATGCCGAATCCTACGTCGCAGGCGGGCATCATGGTGACGTTATTCGGCATGCGGGTGACGCTATCGGAAAAACAGACTATATCGGCCGCTTGGATGTATCTACACGCATGCGCGGAATGATGCACCATGAGATAACGGATATTGTCAATCAGGCCCGTGCATTGCGTGAGACGGCACAAGCGGCAATCCTGGCACGCGAAGCTGACAAGCTGCGGGAATGGCTTGCAGGTGAATCAAATGCACGGCCATCGTTTGACGCAGGGACCTATGCCCGAATCAATGGCCCATATGTGGAAACGACACGCGGTGCGACTGTGCCAGTTGAGCACGCTTGCAGGCTTTCCCGAATGTATGCGATTGCGGTGCGACGTGGCGGGCAATCCTGGCCCGATGGTGCGGGTCCATTGGTAGGACATTACCGCGTGAATCATATCGGCGCCGATGGTGCGCTAGTTATCGGGTGTCACGAGTTCACACCTGCAGAAGCTGCACGACTCCACGCATTGCTTGAATCCTGCGAAGCATGCGCCACTGTTGCCGATGCTACGGCCTGAAAATCAACAAATAGTTGAGAGGTTAACCAATGAATACCCCGCTTTTTAATCTCGCATCTTTCACTGTCTGTTTTGAAGCAAAAGAAGAAGACACAAGCGCTGAAACACATTTCATTGATGAATGCGGATGGACTGAAAAAGAATTCAGAAAAATTAAAGACTTTCCGTTTTTCTGTGCGGCTGTCTCGATTTGGAAAGATGGCAAAAAGCATGCAATCGAATATCTCGGATGCTGTTGCTATAGAACAGAAAAAGAGTTTCACACCCGCTATCGTTCAGATTATTTTGCAGATATGGTTTCAACCTGCGTCAATCAAATCAATGATTCTGAATTGTCTGCAGCCCACGCCCCATGGGCTGAATTGATGCGCAAAGAACACGAGAAGAAACTATTGAAAGCAAAACAAGCACGGGAAAAGCGCCAAAACAAAAAGGCGGATCATGCGTGAAACCCTGGGGGCCATTGTGTGCGGGCTTATCTTTGCGAGCCCTTTTATTGTCGAAACCTTGAAAGCGTTTGTGTCATGAAACTAAAAGTGCATATAAACGAAAAATCGTTGCGCACCGAAAAAGCATGGGCGGAATGCCCCATTGTGCATACCCTGGCCGATGCGGCTGCGTTGCTTGAGGCTGCGGGTTTTGAGGGCTGCAGTGTGTGGAGGTATGACGCAAGGGCAAAGCACTGGCGCCTGATTTTCGATACCTCATTACCCGATAAATCCCGACTGCCCGGCCGCGTGTACTGGGGAAACGTCGCAGCCGATGAAAGCAGCAAGCCATGAAACGCGCTTACGTCATAACCGCAACGCTCGCACCTGGGCACGTCACGCCCCCAACAGAAACAGTGTCCGGACCTTTCAGCTTCGCAGCTTTCAATGCGGCAACGGCCTACTGTCAAAAACACATGCCCGGATACTTGGCTATCCCTGGGGGGCGTTTTGAACTTGAGGGCTTGCGTTTTGAAGCTATCAACCATGGCGCAGGCCTGGGGGCTGTCTTGTGGGTGCGTGAGGTGCAAGCATGAGCACCCTAGCGCGTGAGGTCCTGGGGCTCGTGTGCTTGCTGGGGGGCGTGCTTGCTGGTGTGTCTGTCTTGCTCGCAGGCGGCACAGTGGACAAAGCCCTTGTGTGTCTGGTGTGTGGCGCGTGTTGCGCGGCACTGTTTCAAAGTGAATAGGGGCTAAGCCCTCCCACTGCAAAGCCCGCACTAGGGCGGGCTTTTTCACGCCTGCTCGATTGTGCAAGGCCTGGGCATAGGTCCTGCAGCATGCGGGCTTAGCGCTCGATTGAAGTTAGTTTGCGCCCTACCATGGCCCGCCCTTGTGCGGGCTTTCTTTCGTGTGTCTGTTGCTGGGCATGCTGGACCCTGGGGTGTGCTGGCGTGCTGCGTGTTGATGTTGGGCCGTGTGGTCCGTCTCTCGTGCTGCAGGGTTGCACCTGGGCACATGGTCACACGTTGATTGATTGTCAACATCCTAGCGGCTTGTGGTGTGTGCGTGCTGGTGTGCTTGTGTCCACCTGGGTGCGCGTTTGTCCCTGATTCTGTGGTGTGTGGCCTGAATCGGGCTTAGCTGTGGGCGTTTATCTGTGCGTGACGCTATCACCCCATTAGCGTTGATGCTTGAGGGCGTGTAGGCCCCATTCTGGCCCGCTGTGGGCATTCTGATGATGTGAAGAGATGACCCCGGCGGGTCCCTCCCCGAGCTTTCCGGCTGGCGGGGGTGCGCTGAGCCCCGATCCGCGAAAAGTTGGGAAATCCAGCATGGCTCCCGGTCGTTTTTAGGGCCAAGTGGAAAGTTCAGTGGAAAAGTGGAGAGTTGGAAGGGGGGTCTCCCCTATGGAAAGAAAAAATGTGTCGGAGTATTACTTTTTTTGATAGCAGCCTTTTTTTTATTTCTCATGTGAGGACACCCCCCTTTGAAGATTCCACTTATCCACTGAACTCTCCACTTGGCGTGTAATGCTTTTTTCTATTTGCTGAAAATTTCGGAGTTTTCCGGTGGAAATTCTGAGCATTAAAAGCAACTCGTGTAATACCTCGAAAACTCTGAAAATTTTCAAAAATCACAGAAAGTATTACTTTTAGTGGGTTCTCAAGTGGATGCCAAGTGGAGAGTTGAATTCAACTTCCCACTGACTGCTATCGAAAAGTGAGCAGGCGTAAAAAAGGCCGCATCGCTGCAGCCTTGAAAATTTTCTGAATTTTTTCAGTTTTTCACCAGTCATCCTCATCGTTTACAGCCGACCAAGCGGCAGCATCAAAGCTCACACCGCGCACCACGTCATACCCATCTCGCACGCCAAGGCTGACTTTGAGGTTCACGCCGACACTCTCAAGCTCGTCGTACAGCTTGATCTTGCCAAGGGGCCTGCGGTTGCTCAGGCGGCACCAGTCGGTGTAGGTGCGGTAGAAGTCGGCGCGGCGGCACCATGTCGTCTCAGGGTCGCCCAGGTGGCACGACTCGCGGTCCAGCAAGAATTCCATCAGCGTGGATGTGCGATGGCGCCATTGCTGCATCAGCTTGAGTTGGATGCGCGTGGTGGGGAAGTGGCGGCGATCCTCCAGGCGCTTGGCGCCCTGCAGTGACCACGCCATGATCTGCGGCAACTCGTTGTCGATGATGTCCTGTGCCAGATTGACGATCTGATCTTCTTCGCGGCCAATGCGGCTGTTTCTGAACTCGATCATCAACCACCGGCTGTAGAAGGCCTCACTGTGGTCCTTGGTGTAGACGAAGTGGTTGGAGTTGAAGACGTGAGCCGCACCGTTGCGGAAGGTGAATGGGCGGTGGCCTGGGTGACGGCCGGTGAGCGTGTCGCGCCCGGTGACCGACTTGAAATAGCTCGCAGGAATCGGCTCGTCATCGGGCAACTCACCCACCACGTTCAGCCGCTTGCCCGCGAGGTTCGCGACGTAGTATTCGCCATCCCAGTTGAACGGGCTGACCGCAGCACGGGCTTCCTCGGGCACCAACTGCTCAATGATCTTCATGATCGTGCCCTTGCCGGATCGACCTGGACCCTTGAGCAGCAGCACCTTCTCATAGCGGGCCATCAGGCCCAGCAGGATGGAGCCCATCACCTCTTGCAGGAGGTCGCGCTGCTCGGTGTCGTTGTCGCCCTGGAAGGTGTCATTCAGAAACTGCTCGAAGAGCGGCATTGGCCCGACCTTGGGCACCACAGGCGAGAGAACCCGCTGGCGGTGCGTGCTGTCGAGTTCCTCGCGCTCAATGACGCCACCACGCACCACCTTGTAGAAGCGACCCTTGCAGGCCAACCCTACAGGCGCATCGTTGAAGAAGTTCTCCTTGCCATCGGACAGCACCGAATAGGCGTGGCTTGCGACGGCAATGTAGTCGTTGCGGCGGCTGCAGTTGTCCTGGCCGTCAAACAACTCGGCTACCTGGACGCTGAAGTCGTTGACCTGTGTGCCTTTCCAGATGCCCTTGCTTTCGCTGTAGGTGTAGATCGCACCTTCAACGCCCACGGGCGCCACGCCTGCTTTGCTCTCCAGCCGGTCGATCATGTTCGCGGCGTAACCCGCGTGCGTCGCCATGAAGGACTCTTCCTTGGCGTGCTCTTTTCTGGCTTTAGCAAGATCACGACGCAGATCAGCAATGGCGTCACCCGTGTGGCCTTTGATGCCCTTGAGCACCTGCCCCTCGCTCGCGGTGGAGAGCGTGACCGTCGCCATCTTGAGGATGATGTCCTGCACAGCCTTGCGCGTGTTGTCCACGCTGGCGAGCCCGGCCACCATCTCTAGCAGCGCCTCGAAGTTCGCTTTCAGTTCCTCGGGGGAGACCTCGCGTGTGCTGTCCCAGCCTGCGTCTTTCGCGATCTTGAACATGGAGCCCAAGGTGATTTCGCGACCGCGATCACGCTTCTGTGCGCCACGCCACACCACGTTGAACTCGCGGGTGTTGTGCTTGTCTGAGGTCTCCGACCAAGCGCGAGCAAGCGCCTCAGCGCAGTCCCAGCGTGTCCACTTCAGCGCGAAAAGGATGTTGCGCCACTGGTCGTAGTCGTAGGTGCTGGCAACGTCGCCTTCGATGGCTTTGAGCGCCGAGCGCACACGCTGCACCTCTTCTTCAGTCTCTTCCGGTGGCAGGATTTCTGCCATGGCGTCAACTGGCTGATCAGCATTAGCGGCCTCGGTTGCAGAGCCGCCGCCCAGGCGTTCCCACCCGGCCGCTTCACACAGACGCTCGAACTCGCGGCATGCGAGACGGGCGTGCTCTTCCGTCATCACCTCCAGGTCCAGCGCAGGGACCTCAAGCGGGTCTTCCCATTCATTCACCCACTGATAGGGCTTGCCGGTCTCGGGGTGGATGTGGAAGGCGACGAACTGTTGACCCTCGCCCAGCACTTCAAGGCGCTGGCCCTTTTTCTTGGGATCAAGCTCGGGATGCTCAGGGTCGAAATAGCGGGCAGACGTGACTTTGCGGAATGGCTTGTCACTGGCGTACATCAGCAACGCTTTGGGCGCCTTGCCGACACGCAGGGGGGCGTCACCGATGTTGTCGGCGCACCAGAGCTTCATCGCCTCGACGATCTGCTCATCCAGGCAGTCGATGTCGATGGCGGGGGTGTGCTGCGTCAGGATGCCCAGGCCGTCGCCTTCGCGGACGTTGGGCACCTGGACCGTCTTGCCGTCACGTTCCACACCGTGAGTGCCGCTGACGAATGCGTCGAACTCGGCCTGATTGCGAATGCGAATGTCTTGCCAGTTGGCGACCTTTGGGCCTTTGGTGCCAACGGGTATCGGGATGATGGCGTAGCCGTTCTCAACCAGCGCCCGTCCATGCAACTTGAACGGGCCGGTCATGCGGGGCGCCTCGATTTATCTACAGGGGCAAACATCTTTCCCACCTCTTTCGGGGTTGGTTTCACGAGAGCGAGTGACCGCCTGAAGCGATCTGCCGTGAAGAGATGTCAGTCGAGTTCGCGAGGCAGGCTAAGTGGCGTGGTGAGCATCGCAACCGAGAGTTCGCTGTCGCTCAACGCCGCGACCACATTCGCTGCGGCCTGATCGCTGAAAGAGCCACGGCGGATATATCCGCTGATGGTCGAGTGGTCCATACCGACCTTCTCAGCAAGCGCACGCATGGACGCACGACCTGTGTGACGTGCCGCGAGATTGCCGACGATGTACTTGAGACGGGCACGCGATTTCTGTGCTTGTGTACGCAGACCTTTTTCGACCCAGGCTGGGATTTGCATAGTGAGACTCCGTTTGTGACAGGCTGCATTCTATGAGTTTTTTGTGGTGGCATCCACAAACGGTGGAATTTTGTGATACATTCAATCCCGCTGAGTTTGCAAAACCTGCGTCACCGCACTGGGACTGCCCATCCTTCGTGTGGCTCTTTTTTGGGCATTGGAGAAATTGAAAATGAGCTTGGAAGAATCGATCCTGAAACTGGTTGCCGCCGTCGAAGCCAACACCGCCGCCCACCTCGGTGGCGCTGCCGCACCGGCCGCTGCCCCTGCAGCCACCAAAAGCACCAAGGCCGCGAAGACGGAGACCGCTGCTCCTGCACCTGCAGCACCCGCTGCCGCCGCAGTGGACCGCTCCATGGTGAATGCGGCCCTGGAAAAGGTGAAGGAAGACAAGGGCGTGGAAGCGGCCAAGTCGATCATCAAAGAGTCGGGCAAGGCCACCAAACGTGCCGACATCAAAGACGAAGACCTGCAAGCCGTCTACGACGCCTGCAAGGCTGCGCTGGAAGACGAAGGCCTGTAAGGCTTCTCGGTGGTCACTGAGCACGGCCCTTCGGGGCTGTGTTCGTCTCAACTCTCAACAGGAACTCATCATGGCAACAGCCAAAGTCAAACCCATCGTTTTTCGCCTAGGTCACACCGTCCAGTTGGTCCGCAACCCTTCGGTGCGCGGCAAGGTCATCGGCATTCGTGACACCCAGGTCGGTCAGTTCATCGAAGTCAACTTCGGTGACAAGAAGGCACCCAACACCAAGGCTTTGCGCCCGTCGCAGATTCAGAAGTTCTGATTGCACTCCCCACAGCGCCACACGCGGGTGCTGTTGAAAACGCAAACACACAATGAAGATTCGCCCCATCAATCTTGATCAGTTGCGCCGCGTGCGCGATGGCTCGGGGCATTCGATCTTTGGCCCCAGTGGGTCGGGCATGTTCCTTCACTGCTCTGGCTCGCTCATTCCCAACCTGCTTGAGGTTGACAACGGCAATGAGGATTCCGCCTACGGCACAGTCGCCCACGGCGTCACAGAGCTATGGGGCAAGACAGGCATTCGCCCTGATCACCTGATCGGTACCAATGAGTTTGTCGAGGCTGGCGAGTGGGGTCATCTAGTGTGGATCGACGAGGCCATGCTGGACTACGCACAGATGTGCATCGACTGGGTGGACTGGATCGAGGGTGAGAAGTTTTGGGAGCGTTCGGTTGACTTCAGCCGCATCACACCAATCCCCAATCAGCGCGGTACTGCCGACCTGATCATTCGCGACGCTGAGCGTCTGTATGTGATTGATTGGAAGTTTGGCAAGGGTGTCAAGGTCTATGCCGAGCGAAACACCCAGGCAATGCTTTACGCCCTCGGTGCGCTGTGGGAGTTTGACCCCAAAGGCGTGATTCAAGAAGTCGAGATTCGCATCGCCCAGCCACGGCTGGATCACTTTGACACATGGGTGGTGAGCCGTGACGAGCTTATGGAATTCGCGGGGTGGGCTAAAGCCCGCATGGCGCTGGCGTGGCAACTCGATGCGCCCCGCGTCGCAGGCGTCAAGCAGTGCGAGTTCTGCAAGGTCAAAACATCCTGCGCGGCCAACGCAAAACTCAACGTCGAGCTTACTGAGGGTGTCTTCGAGAACCTTGAGAACCCGCATCCGGTGAGCGTCGATGAGATGCAGGCATTCAAAGACCGCATCAACGACGACTTTGACGAATTAAAAATCATTTCGCCTGAAGCCGCCACGCTGAGCAGCGTCGAACTTGCAAAGCTCTTGCCATTCCGCCGCCTTGCCGACAAATGGTGGAAGACCATCGACTTGGAACTCATGAAGCGTGCTGTGGCTGGCGAAGACCTCGCCCCACTGGATTGGAAGATTGTGGAGAGCCGTTCGCGTCGGCGCTTCCGCTCCAAAGTCGAGGCCATTTCATACCTTGAGGAATTGGGCGTGCCGCGTGAGAGCAGCGCACCCGAGACCCTTGTTTCTCCTGCGGAAGCTGAGCGCCTGTTGATCAAGGCAGGGCACCGCCGCAAGGAGCTACCGAACTTGCTTGAGGGCGTCACCATGAAGCCCCGAGGCAAGCCCACCCTGGCGCGGCTCGCCGACAAGCGACCAGCCATGGGTGATCTAACTGAGGGAGTCTTTGACGACCTCGAAAATGAAACCACTGAAGAAGAGGACTATTGAAAATGGCACAACTGCAACTCCTGAAATCGGGCAAGAACTTCCAGGTCTACACCGATGGCACACAGAAGCTGATCAAGATCGGGGGTCGATTGAGCTACCCGGCATTCGGCAAAAAGAAGCGCAACGAAGATGAGCAAAGCGGCAAGGTTCGTGAGAACTGGGGCGGCGTGATCATGTTGCCGAAGGCTACCCACAAGGAAGCCTACGACGAACTCGTTGCGATCTGCGAAGAGATTCGCTCGAATGCCATGAACGAGAAGACGAACAAGAGGGGCGTCATGATCGAACCGCAGAACTTCTGCTACAAGGACGGCGACACGAAGGAAGACGAAGCGATGCACGGCCATTGGCTTGTGACGTTCTCTGACAGCCTTCGCCAGCCGACCATTCGCCGAAAAAATGGCGAAGTCATGATGGACGTGGGCGAGATTGACAGCCTGTTCTATGGCGGCTGCTGGGGCAACGTGCTGCTGCGCCCCTGGTACTTCAACGGGAAAGCCAAAAGCGACCCGAAGACCTACCCCAAGCGCATTTCCAGCGGCTTCACTGGCGCCCAGTTCGTGAAGGATGACGAGCCCTTTGGCGCGGGTCGTATCGACGACACCGATGCGTGGGGTTCCGTGGACGGCGACGATACCGAGGACGATGACGGCCTTTAATCTGGCCTGCGTTTCCACACGTTGTTGACCAATCACCCGGCTGGCGTTTGTGAGTCGGGTGATTCTTATTTCAGAGCCATGAAACTCGCACCGGATCACTACAGCACTCCCCGCAAGACATGCGTCTGCGATACGGAATGCTTCGTCAACTATTGGTCAATCGCATTCCGCTGCGTCGAGACCGGGGACACCCGGACCTTCGAGATGTTCAACGATTCGCCGCTGGACGTGAAGGGTATCGCTCGTGTCTTCAAGAACTGGCGTGTGATCACCTTCAACGGTATCAACTACGACATGCCGATGATCGCCCTGGCAATGGCGGGCGCCACCAACGGCGAACTCAAGCGAGCAAGCGACGGCATCATCCTCGCCGACATCCGGCCGTGGCAGTTCTACGATCTGCATTCGGTTTCGCTGCCCGAGTGGATCGACCACATTGACCTGATGGAGGTCAGCCCAGGCTCGCCCACCAAGCCCAGCCTGAAGATGTACGCAGGGCGTCTGCACTCGAAGCGAATGCAGGACTTGCCTTTCGAGGTGGATCGCCATTTGAGCGAGGCCGACGCTGTGGTGGTGCGCGACTACCACGGCAATGACCTGGACGTGACCAGCGATTTCTACTGGGAACTGAAACCGCAGATTGATCTACGTTGCCAACTCAGTGACCAGTACGGCGTGGACGTTCGCAGCAAGTCGGACGCGCAGATTGCCGAAGCGGTGATCAAGGTCGAGATTGAGCGCGACATCCGGGCCAAGGTCTACAAGCCCGATGTGAATCCCGGCATGTTTTATTACACCCCGCCGAAGTGGGTGAAGTTTCAAACCCCAGTGCTGCAAGACGTGCTGCACAAAATCATTTCGACACCGTTCGTGGTCAAGAGCAACGGTGTCGTCGAGATGCCTGAATTTTTGAGCAAGGCCACGATCCCGATTGGGAACGGCAACTACACCATGGGCATCGGTGGTTTGCATTCTTGCGAAAGCCGCAAAGTCAATTACAGCGACGGCGATTTTGTCTTGCTGGACCGAGACGTGACCAGCTACTACCCGGCAATCATACTGACGAACAAGCTGTTTCCGAAGCACCTGGGCTCGGTGTTTTTGAAGGTGTATCAGAGCATTTTTGAGCGCCGCATTGCCGCAAAGCGCGAGGGCAAGAAGAACATCGCTGAGACCCTCAAGATCGTATTGAACGGCTCCTTCGGCAAGTTCGGATCGCCGTACTCTGTGCTGTATTCGCCGGACCTCATGATCCAGACCACGGTTACGGGGCAGTTGGGCATCCTGATGCTGATCGAAGAGCTTGAGCTTCGCGGCATGAGCGTTGTGTCGGCCAACACGGACGGCTTTGTGACCCGCGTTCCCCGTGCGCGGCGAGCGGAGTTTGAGGCCGTGATCTTGGATTGGCAGTGGGATACGGGGCTCAACACAGAAGAGACCGAATACCTCTCGCTGCACAGCCGCGACGTGAACAACTACGTTGCTGTGTCTCGCGACGGCAAGATCAAGCTCAAGGGTGCATTTTCCACGGGTGGCCCAGGCCAGCCCGGTGCCATGGGCATGAAGAAGAACCCGACCAACGAAATCTGCATTGACGCGGTGGTCGCATTCCTCAAAGACGGCGCACCTCTCGCCGACACCATCTATGAATGCGATGACATTCGCCGCTTTGTCACGGTGCGTCGCGTCAACGGTGGCTGTGTCGCTGGCGAATGGGACCACCCTGTGGGTAAGGTCGTGCGCTGGTATTACGCCCGTGGCGTAACCGGCACCTTGCGCTACAAGACCAACGGCAACGATGTGCCCAAGACCGAAGGCGCCAAGCCGCTGATGGAGATGCCCACTGAGTGCCCTGACGACATCGACCGCGAGTGGTATGTCCGCGAGGCCACAGCCATGCTGCAGGACCTAGGGCACCGCGTCATCGACCCTGCGCTGGCGGGCCGCACCGGCTACACGCTCGGTCGCATGGACGACCAGAAGACCTATCACCAAGTTGCGATGCCGCATGGTGTTGCGGCTTGCGGAAAGGCACCTGAGAGCTTGCGAGACCAGTGGACCGAGGCCAAGGTGATCCCGGAAGGAATGAGGGCGTGTGCGGCCTGCAAACGAGCCCTGGCGCTATGAAAAATCAAACGACGGAAGAGGGTCATCCTATGAAATTGAACACAGAGGGTATGCGTGCCTGCCCAGGTTGCGGCAAAACGGCGACAAGGGTCGTCGTCTACCGACCTGGCACTATCTACGGTGAATGCACACAGGCTGATTGCCACATGAGCGGCCCGCTTGGCAAAGACCGCGAAGACGCTGTTCGGCGTTGGAACGAACTGCCGCGTTCGCACGCCCCTACAATCCACAAACAGGTGAAAGATCAACCGTGCGGCCTTTGTCAGTACCCGTTTGATCAGGATTCCCTTGGCATGTACCGATGCCCGAATTGCCACGGTGAGGGGATTGCGTGATGGCTGGCGCCGCCTACTACAACGAGATTGACCCTTTCGCAGCGCAATGGCTGCGCAACCTGATCAAAGCCGGGCACATTGCGCCCGGTGATGTTGATGAAAGAAGCATTGAAGATGTCCAGCCACTTGACCTCAAGCGTTACACCCAATGTCATTTTTTCGCAGGCATTGGAGTCTGGAGCTACGCACTGCGACGAGCAGGCTGGCCTGACGACAGGCCTGTCTGGACGGGCTCTTGCCCATGCCAACCTTTCAGCGCGGCAGGCAAAGGCGATGGGTTTGATGACGAGCGACATCTTTGGCCTACATGGAACCACCTTATCGACAAGCGTCGCCCTCCAACGATCTTTGGAGAGCAGGTTGCAAGCAAAGACGCAGAACCTTGGCTCGACCTTGTATCGGCTGACCTGGAAGGAATGGGTTACGCCATCGGGGCGGTCCCGTTTCCGTCTGCGGGCGTCGGCGCTCCGCACATCCGAGACCGACTTTACTGGGTGGGTCACACCGACCACCCGCGATTGGAAGGACTCGGGTGGGGACATCAAGCCACGAGCGGACAATGGCAAGGATCGATTCGATCAGTTGCCCCGTCAGGCGAATCTTGCGACCCACAAGCGACAAACGGCCAGTGGCGAGATGCAGACTGGCTCCACTGCCGAGACAAAAAGTGGAGGCCAGTTGAACCCGGCACATTCCCGCTGGCTCATGGGGCTCCCTCCCGAGTGGGACGACTGCGTGCCTACGGAAACGCCCTCAACGCGGAAGCCGCCCACGCCTTCATCCAAGCCTATCTTGAAAGCATCGCCCCCCATTGAAGAGGGCGAAGACTGGTGACTCCCTTTTACGACCCAGCCAAGCGAGAGCGCAAGGATGTCGAAAAGCCCGCCATCGACTATGCCTACCGTCGCGGCTGGTGGCACACCAAGGTCGGCGCTCTCACGCGCAATGCACAGCCTGACGACCTTTTCGTGCGTGACGGTGTGTACCTGTGGATTGAGTTCAAGGCTCCAGGTGAAGCGCCGACCACGCAACAGGCCAAACGCCACCGGGAGATGCGCGAGAAGGGCATGGACGTGCGCTGGACCGACAGCCTTGAGCAAGCGATGGAGTGGCTGAGGTGAGCGCCTTTGACCTTGCGATACAAGCGCAGTTTGCGGAAGTCGAGCTTGAGCGTGCGCAGATGCACGCCTACCAGTCTGAAATCGCATTGCCTTTCATGCTGGCGAATCCCTTTTCTGCGCTGTTCATCAGCATGGGAATGGGTAAGTCGATCATCAGCGCCACGGCCATTGTCGATCTGATTCTTGAAGGTCACATCGGCAAAATCCTAGTCGTCGGCCCGTTGCGTGTGATGACGGACACATGGCCGACCGAGTTCAAGACGTGGCGGCACACCGCTGCATTCCGGCCGGTTTTGATCCGTGAGGATGACGAAGACCCGCGAATCATTGAAGCGCAGCGCATTGACCGCGCCAACAATCCGGATCGCCAGTGGGAGCGTGAGAGCCTTGAACTGGAGGGCATGGACAAGAAGGCAATCGCCGCAACCCTGGACAAGCGCGAAGAGGCTCGCGTGCGCTTGCGCATCCGTGAGGAACTTGCCACCAGCCGCTCAACTATTCATTTCATCAACCGAGAGCAGTTGGTGTGGCTCGTCAACTTCTATGGCCCCAAGTGGCCGTATCGCACCGTCATCATTGACGAGTCGAGCAGCTTTAAGGACTACACCACCGAGCGCTTCAAGGCTTTGCAGAAGGTCCGCAACACACCGGGCCTGATCACGCGACTCCACATCCTGACCGCTACACCGGCCGCTGAGACCTACGAGCACCTGTACCCGCAAATCTGGTTGCTTGATCAGGGCAAGCGCCTGGGTAGGAACATCACTGCGTACCGCAGCGACTACTTCACCTATGACCCGTACAAACGCAAGTTCACTTTACGCAAGGGGTGTGAGCAGGAGATTCTCGACAAGCTCAAGGACATCTGTTTGGTGCTCGATGCCAAGGACTACTTGAATCTCGAAGAGCCCAACATCGTCATGCGTCCTGTGCGCCTGCCAGAAAGCACCCGCGTGCTTTACGAGACGATGAAAAAGGAGATGCTCGTCACGCTGCCGGATGGGACCGAGATTGAAGCTGAGACTGCCGCCGCCCTTTCTTCAAAGTTACTTCAGATGGCCTCGGGCGTTCTCTACGAGACCTACGACCTCCTGGACGCAGACACCGAGGAAATGAAAAAGGTCAAGCGCGTCCACAAGCTGCATGACGCCAAGCTCGACACCCTGAAGGAGATTTACGAAGGCTTGCAGGGCTCCCCCGTGCTGGTGGCCTATCACTTCAAGTCGTCCCTGGATCGCTTGAAGAAGGCATTCCCGAAAGCCACAGTGATGGACCGCGACGGCAAGTGCGTCAAGGACTGGAACGCTGGGAAGATTCCGATGCTTTTGATCCACCCCCAGTCTGGTGGGCACGGCCTCAACCTGCAGAAGGGTCCCGGCCACAACATCGTCTTCTTCGATCTGGTCTGGTCGCTGGAGCTTTGGATTCAACTCATCGGTCGCCTCGCTCGCCAAGGGCAAAAGAACCCCGTGCTGGTCCAGGTGCTTTGCGCCGTTGGCACGCTCGATGAGTACGTCTATCAGTTGCTCAGTGAGAAGACTGACGCACAAGACAAACTGTTCTCGCTGCTCAAAAAACTGATCCGTCAATATAGAAGGACACGTCTAAAAGAAGTTACTACGTTTGTGTGAAGTACCGCACATTGACGGCCCCACAAATGGTTGAAGGTGTGATATTGTTGACACCCAATCAACCAAATGTGGGGTTTACCATGACCACCCGAGAAGACTTTCGTAAGTCTTTTGTCGCACGGCTAAGCCAGGCCTGCGAAGAATCCAGCAACGTACCGCCCCCTCACAAAGGGCGACAACAATACCTCGCTAAAGAGGTGGAAGTGGCCCCCGAGGCTGTCTCCAAATGGTTTAAGGCGGTGTCTATGCCCCGACCCGAAAAGCTAGAAAAACTGGCGCAACTACTTCAGGTTGATCGCTCCTGGTTGGCATTTGGCGCTAACCCTGAATTGGACCGCACTCAGCGCAAGGCCCACGGTCGTGAGCTAGAAGGTGCGGTTCATTTGGTGATGGGCATGATCATGCTCGCCGGTGGTCATTGCGGTACGCCCTCGGATACAGATTCGCGTGCAAGCTACGTTGACTTCTACGCAACCATTCGTGGTTCGGTCCATCCGATTCACATCAGCCTCGCACGCAAGGTGCTGAATGATGAATACGAACTCATGGTGCCCAAGGAGTTCAAGGATGTGCGCTCCATCGGAGTCATTTCGCTGGGCTCGGGTAAATACGATTTCGTCGATCTACCTTCTGCAATGATTGAAGAGCACAAGGTTCGCAAGACCGGCCAGTTCGCTTTGCAATTAACCCGAATTGATCCGCACAAATACGCCACGAACGGTGTCGTTTGGCCCAAGTATCGGAACTTCTCAGACCTCGGTTGACCGCTGCTTATTTGCTTCCATTTCGGGGTAGCTACAATTAGCCTATCGCCTGGGCAGGCGACTTGGGCTGTGAAAATAAGCCAGCGGTCACGTTGGGAGCCTTGTTCTCCGGGCAAACCCATCTCAGCGTGACCGTCCTTTTAGCGACGCATCTCGCGCCTAGGGTATATTCACCGCATATATGGCAGGTGAGCCCAATCCAATTCTTTTTGATTTTGAGCAACGCAGTGGGCTCGGGCCAACCCATGCTGCCCGTCTGCTGGGGTCGCCCTACGTCTCATACGCCCAGCTTCGCTCGGGCGTGCGCAATTTGAAGCGCTGCCATATTCTCCACATCGAGGTCATCCTGCTGCTACCGCTCAAGGTTCGGCAGCAACTCATCGAAAGAGAAGTACATGGACGCTGAACTTAGCCGCTCAATCAAAGGCCTGGATGCTGAATCTGCGGTGATGATCTACAAAGGTCTCACGCTCAGTCAGATGACGCAAATCCTTGGCGTGGATCGCCGCGATCTGACCAAGAAGATTGAGGCCGCTGGGATCAAACCCTCGGGAATGAATCGCGGTTTTCCAATCTACAGCTTGAAGGAGGTGATGCCCCATGTGGTCAAACCCTTCTACAACGTCGAGGAATACCTGCGGAACATGAATCCGCAAGACTTACCCAAGCATCTTTCAAAAGAGTTTTGGGCAGGCCAACGGTCAAAGCAGGAATTCATGCTTCGCGACGGTCAGCTTTGGTCCACTGAAAAAGTTGTTTCGGAAGTCGGCGAGTTGTTCAAGCTGTTCAAGATGTCGGCGCTCCTAGCGACGGATACCGTCGAGCGCAAGGTTGAACTTTCCGAAGAGCAGCGGCTGATCATCAAACGGCTCATGGACGGAATGCTGATCGATCTGCATCAAACGATTGTGGAAAAGTTCAGCAGCAAGGAAACCAAGAATGACGCAGAAGCAGCAGACGAAGAGCTTTGATTCGGTCGGCGACATCTTCTGCGAACTGGCGGAATTGCTTCGCCCGCCTGAGCGATTGACGGTATCGCAGGCTGCGGAGAAATATCGCTACGTCAATCAGCCGGGCGCCTATGTTGGTCAATGGGAGAACGAGACCACGCGCTACATGGTTGAGCCCATGGACACGTTTGCTGGGCGCAAATACCGTGGAATGATTTTCGTGGGACCCGCGCAGAGCGGCAAGACGGATGCCCTGGTGATCAACACTTTGGCTTACTCCGTCAAAGTTGACCCGATGGACCTGATGATCGTCTGCCCGACGATGACGGCGGCACGCGACTTCTCCATTCGACGCATCGACCGACTGCATCGCCACAGCGAAGAGGTTGGGAAAATGATGCTATCTGGTTCAGACAGCGACAACAAATTCGACAAGCACTACGTCACTGGCATGCTGCTCTCGTTGTCCTGGCCGACACCAACCGAACTCGCAGGCAAGCCCATCGGCCGCGTGATCTTGACCGACCGTGATCGCATGCCAGATGACATCGATGGTGACGGCGAGCCGTTCGATCTGGCAATGAAGCGGACGACCACCTTCGGCTCCTACGCCATGACGGTGGCTGAGTCGTCTCCCTCGCGCCCGGTGACCAACCTGAAGTGGGTCGGCAGCACGATCCACGAAGCGCCGCCCTGTGAAGGCATCCTTGGCCTCTACAACCGTGGCGATCGCCGCCGCTGGTACTGGCCCTGCCCGTCCTGCAACAAGTTCTTTGAAGGCATGTTCTCCCAGCTTGAACTTGACGAAGAGGTGAAGGGCACCAACCTTGAGCGTGCAGGCACTGTGCGAATGGTGTGCCCACATTGCAGCTACCGCATCCACCCTGATGAGCGCTCGGGCATGCAGGAGTGGGGCATGTGGGTGAAGGACGGGCAGGGCATCGACGAACGCGGCCGAGTCTTTGGCCCTGAGCCGCGCACGCTGATCGCATCGTTCTGGTTGCGTGGTGTTGCTGCCGCATTCACGTCCTGGAAAACGCTGATGGCGATGTACCTGGACGCCTTCGACGACTACGAGCGAACCAAGTCGGAAGAGTCGCTCAAGAAGTTCTACAACAACGACCTGGGCGAGCCCTACTACCCACGCTCGGCAACCGAGGGTCTGCGTCTGCCCGAGTCACTCAAGGCCCGCGCAGAGAGCCTTGGCGAGAAGGTGGTGCCTGAAGGTGTGCGCTTCCTCGTCGCGCTGATTGACGTGCAGAAGAATATGTGGGTTTGCAGCGTGTTCGGCATCCTGCCGGGCAAGCCGTTTGACACGGTGGTGGTAGATCGTTTTGAGATTGTGAAATCACATCGCCTGGACGATGACGGTGAGCGCCTGTGGGTCAAGCCGCACGCCTACATTGAGGATTGGGATCGGATCACCGAAGAGGTGCTTACCAAGGAGTACCCGCTGGGCGACGGCAGCGGTCGCATGATGCAAATCAAGTTCACGGGTTGCGACTCGGGCGGTCGTGAGGGCGTCACGACCATGGCTTACAACTACTACCGCAAGTTGCGCGAAGAGAACATGCACCGCCGCTTCATCCTGACCAAGGGTGACCACGCGCCGAACATGCCGCGCACGGTGATCAGCTACCCTGACTCTAGTCGCAAGGACAAACTTAGCGCTGCTCGCGGTGATGTGCCCGTGTTGCGCATGAACTCCAACCTGCTGAAAGACGACCTCAACGGTCGCCTCGATTGCATGACACCTGGGCGCGGAATGTTCCGCTTTCCTGATTGGCTTTCGGACAAGTTCTACGCCGAGCTTTGCGCTGAGACCCGCACTGGCAAGGGCTGGGAGAACCCGGCTGGTGAGCGCAACGAGCAGTGGGACTTGAGCTACGCTTGCATCGGCCTTTGCGTCTCCGAACTGATCCGTGTGGAGTCGGTCGATTGGGACAACCCGCCCGGCTGGGCTGCGGACTGGGACAAGAACGATTTGGTTCGTCAACCAGAAAGTCCCAAGAGGTTTGCAAATACCGTAGAATCGGGCGCATTCGACTTTGCTCAGTTGGGTAAAGCGCTTGCCTGAGATTCAACAAAATGGCAACTATTCCACTGACAGTTCTTCAGCAACGACTCGATGAGGCACGCACCGCCTACCACCTGCTGCAGACCGGCCGCTCGGCCCGCGTGGTGGTGGATCAGAACGGGGAGCGTGTCGAGTTCACAGCCGCCAATCGGGCGTCGCTGTACGCCTACATCCGTGAGCTTGAGGCCCAGTTGCCCGCCGCGCCTTCCGTCACCAGCGGGTATGCCCCCGCCACATTCACCTTCTAAGCCATGAGCGAAGCCACCGAAATCAGCGTTGTTGACTTCGGTCCTGGCCCTGTGCGGGCCACGGGCGGCGGGCTTGAAGGTGCGGCACGCACCAGCCGCGAGACCTTCCACTGGAACCCGGCCGTCATTCACCCTGACCTGCAGATCAATGCTGTCAAGGAGATGGCCGATGCCCGCTCTCGGGACTCGGTGCAAAACGATGGTTACGCGATGGGCGCGGTCCAGACCCACCGTGACAGCATCGTCGGCTCGCAGTACCTGCTCAACGCACAGCCCAACATCGACGTACTCGGCGCTACCGACGAATGGGCTGAGGAATTTCAGCGCACGGTGGAAGCCCGCTTCAACCTGATGGCCGAGAGTGAAGAATGCTGGTTCGACGCATCGGGCGTGAACACGTTCACCGGCCTGATCCGCCTGGGCGTGGGCGGCTTCATGCTGACTGGCGAGGTGCTTGCCACTGCTGAGTGGCTGCGTGACGCTCGCCGCCCGTTCAAGACGGCCATGCAGATGGTCTCGCCCTCGCGGCTGTCGAACCCTGACATGCGCTGGGACGACAAGAATCTGCGCCGTGGCGTGCAGCGCGACAGCTTCGGCCGTGCGCTGGGCTACTGGTTCAAGCTCTCGCACCCAGGCAGCTTCTTCATGGTGCCCGAGGATGAGAACCGCTGGGTCTTCGTGCCTGCGACGAAGCCTTGGGGTCGCAAGCAGGTGATCCACATCATCGAGCAGTTGCAGCCTGACCAGACACGCGGCATTGCCGACATGGTGTCTGTGCTCAAGCAGATGCGAATGACCAAGAAGTTTCAGGAAGTCACGCTGCAAAACGCGGTGGTGAATGCCTCCTACGCGGCAGCGGTCGAGTCCGAACTGCCGCGTGAAGTTGTTTTTGGCTCCATGGGCGCAGGGCAGGCTGGCTTCTCCGACATGCTCGGCGGCTACATGAACGCGCTTCAGCAGTACGTGGGTGCGAGCAACAACATCCAGATTGACGGCGTGAAGATGCCGCACCTGTTCCCAGGCACCAAGCTGAACCTCAAGCCCATGGGCACGCCCGGTGGCGTCGGCACTGACTTCGAGGAAAGCCTGCTGCGCCACACCGCCGCTGCGCTGGGTCTGAGCTACGAGCAGTTCTCCAAGGACTACAGCAAGACCAACTACTCGTCGGCCCGCGCCAGCATGGGCGAGACCTGGAAGTTCATGCAAGGCCGCAAGAAGCACGTCGCCGACCGCATGGCGAAGTCGATCTACGTGCTGTGGCTGGAAGAGGAAATCAACGCTGGCCGTGTGCCCCTGCCTGCGGGAATGGGGCCTGAGATTTTTTACGACCCGGTGCTGCGCGAGGCCTTGACCTCCTGCGACTGGATCGGCGCGTCGCGTGGGCAGATCGACGAGTTGAAGGAAACCCAGTCGGCCGTCATGCGGATCAACTCGGGCCTGTCCACCTACGAGATGGAGTGCGCTCGGCTGGGTCAGGACTACCGCCGCCTTTTCCGTCAACGCCAGCGCGAGAACAAGCTGATGGAAGAGATGGGCCTGTCGTTCGACAAGGAGGCCAAGAAGCCCGGCCAGAACGACGCACAGAACACCATGCGTGAAGACAACGCACCCGCTGAGGATGACGAACTGTGAGCGCTCTGCACAAGAAGACCCAGGTCATCGAATTCAAGCTGCGGGACACCGTGATGCTGGGCTGCATGGCGCTCGATGAACTCGGCCAGCCTGTTGATCTGACCAACATCGACGTGGCGGCTCAGGTGCGCGACGACGCAGGGGTGCTGATCTGCGAGATGGAAGTGGAGCCGGTCGTGCTTGCTGAGGGCACCTACGAACTGTGGGCGCCCGCTGAAGCTGCCTGGGTGGTCGGTGATTTCGGCATCGACGTGCAGTACACCGACACCTCGGGCTCTCGTCCGCTGATTCGCAGCAGTGAGACGTTCTACATCCGAATGATCCAGGACGTGACGCAGTGATCACGACAACCACTGTCGCCCAGGTCAACCGCTTGATCACGCGGGTCACGCGACCGTCTGCGATCCGAACCACTTTCAGCAAGCGTCCAGGTATCGCCACGGTTGTTGCAACCCCGGATCGCACGATCACGCTGACACGCCCTGCCGCACAGCCCTTCGTTGGGGTCACAGGGCCTGCAAGCATCGACCTGTACCTTGTGCCACGCCCACAGGTCATTCAGGTCACACAGGTCACCACAGGCCTCACAGGCCGCCCTGGCGCTGACGGTGCGGGCGGTTCGGGCACCTTGCCACCCACATCGCCTGAGTTCACCTGGAGCGACGGGCGATTGACCGCTGTCGATTACGCGGACGGCAGCACCAAGGCACTCACGTACACCGACGACCGTCTTTCACGAATCGATTTTGCGCGGCCGGGTCGTCCTGGTGTGCGAAAGGACTTTTCTTACAACCCTGACGGCACCCTTGCCGCCGTCGCACAGAGCAATTTTTAACGGAGCGTCGCCATGACATTTTCAGCCGCAGCCCTTCTCGCCTTTCGCAATGCATCTGCTGCCGAGTCGGCCGACGCGCTTGCTGGCGGCGACCTTGACCTCCTGAATGCAGGCGGCACGATCCTCGCCACCGTTGACCTTGGCACGCCGACAGCCTCGGGTGCCCTGATGACCGGCAGTGGCTTTCCCAAGACAGTCGCCGCCGTCGCAGCAGGTGACATCGCCAGCGCCCGTTACCGCACGATTGCTGGCGGTGACTGGAAGACCGGCATGACGGTTGGCCTTTCCGGCAGCGGTGCGCAAGTCATTTTGACGAGCCTGACGGTGGCACTTGGGCAGTCGATCCAGGTGAACTCGGCCACACTTTCCCACGCTGCTACTTGATTGGGGCGTCATGCCGGTCGCTACGCCAGAAACCTATTTCGGAACGCCGGGTGAGACTATCTATGCGGGCATTGCTGCGCCTGCGCCACCCCCTGATCCACCGGCAGACAGCTTGGGGTCAGTTTCTATTCGGTCGGAAGATGCGAATGTGCCTTTTGAGACTGAAGGGCAGATTTTTGCTTTGAGTTTGCACGCCAGCGGCGGTGGTTTGATTGCCACCAGCGCCACTAACGGTCGGCAGTACACGGCTTCTGTTTCTGGCCGACTTGCGTATGACGTTCACAACGAGTTTTATTTTTCAACTGTGCGTGGGTCGGCTGTTGCAGGGCGCAACGTCTTCATCATGCGTCCGCTTGATGGCTACGGTCGGTACGGTGGAGGTGGGGCCGTCCGAGAGGGCTACTGGATGGGATTCACCGGCATGGACCAGCCTGAAATGCGGTTGATCACAGAGCGACGGGTGGATGCCCTCGTTGCTTGGGTAAATGCCAATCTGCCGTATGTGAGTCCGACGCTCCGCAGCGTCAGCGGCGGGTCAATGGGCGCGTGGGGTGCGCTCACCTACGGATGCCGCAGGGCGCATATGTTCGCCTCAATTTACGCAGATCGCCCACGGTGGCGCTACGCACAAAACTACGATGCACAAACGGCCAACGTCCCCAACTGGGCATCGGGCAACACCGCGCACACCGTCGCGTCGTCCCCGAACCTGCTGGTAGAAGATGGAGGCGGCAAGGTCGTTGACCACATGAACGTCATTGCCTACGCGGCCAACACTGCAAACACCTTGCCGTTCATTGCTTGGAACATCGGGCGCAATGATGGCTTCACAGACTTCCGTGATCATGTTGATGCGGTTGCGGCGCTGCGGGCGGCAAAGCGTGGGTTTGCATTTGCCTGGAACAACGGCAATCACTCGACGGGTTCCGCCGCTGCGTCGCTGCTTCCAAGGTACGACGATTTCCCGCTTGAAATTGGCAAGGGTTATCCGCTGTTCACAAATCACAGCGGCGATCAAAACCCATCCGTCGATCTGGAAGGAGGGATCAACATCGGTTTGCGTTTTCGCAACGTGGTTGAGAGCCCGACAGGATGGTCCTGCGAGGTCACAAGCAAACTCGGCGCACGCACTGTGGACGTTGAGCCACTGAGTCCTGTCTTTACTGCACCCGTCGCGGCGCAGACCGTCACGATTCCCGCCGCGAACACCTGGGTTCCTGTCAGCTTTTCAATCGGCGGATAAAGATGACGATCTTTCACAACGATACCTTTACGGTCGGCACGCAAACCCCGGTCACTTCGCACACTTCTGACAGCGGGCACACCTGGGTTGGCTGGGCAGGCACCCTCACGCCGCCTGCCAATGTCTTCCCCACACTCGGCGGCGTTGTTGGCGCAGGTGCAACAAACCCCAGCGTTTGGCGACCATCGATCATCGCACCGACTGCTGATGTTGTGGTCACGCAATCTTGGCGCATCGACAACCCAACACCTTACAGCACATTCGGCCCCGCTGCTCGCTTGAACACGGCTGGAACGGCAGGCTACGTCGCCTTGTACAACCGGGCTTCACAGGTTTGGTCGATTGATCGGATTGACGGCGCTCTCGCCCGCACAAACCTCGGAAACAGCGCAACGCGCACATACGCTTCGGGAAACATCCGAGTCTTTGAACTCACCGTAACTGGCAGCGGTGCCACGGTGACTTTGGTGCTCAAGGAAGACGGCGTAACGATCCTTACGGCTACGGACACCAGTGCCTCCAGGATCACCGCTGCGGGTTACACGGGCTTCTGGATTCATGCGTCGGTTGCTCAAGGTTGCTTCCTGAATAGCACCACTTCGGACGACTTGGCATCGGCCGGGGCGACTGCCGTGACCATGACCGGCCCGACCTCGGGCGCCGTTGGCGTTGCGTCAACGAACTTCACCATTGGCGCAAACGGAACCATCACCGGCACGCGAGTTGTCACACCCTCGGATGGCGGCGGTGGTGGTACTTTCACGCCAAGCACTGTGTCGATCAGCGCTGCAACTCCGACAGCGACGTTCACCTATACCCCTGCCAGCGCTGGCGCGAAGACGATCAGTGTCACGAACGACGGTGGCCTGACCAACCCGGCAAATATCACCTACACGGCCAGCGTTCCCGCGCCAGTCTTGACTTTACCAACTGGCACAAACACCGGGCCATTTAGCGGAACCGGCACCGTCACCACCAACACGGCCAACGGGACGCTGTACTACATCACGACGACCAGCCCGACTGCGCTGCTTGCAGCGGTCAAAGCGGGAAACTCTCAGCCTGTCACCGCGTCGGGATTGCAGAACATCACGATCACGGGTCTTGCGGCGAGCACGGGCTACTACAACCACTTTGTTCACACGAATTCGAGTGGCGTTGACTCTGCTGTATCGAGTTCCGCGCAATGGTCCACTGCGGCAGACACACCGCCAGTGGGGGTTATCGACCTTTCCAATCCGATCACGCACGTTCTCAAGAACAACGCCGGAATGCCCTTCACCAGCGTGGCCTATCGCTGCACCATCATTGTTGCAAGTACCGGCGCTTTGGTTGGTGTCAAGACAGGCACAACGACTGCGGGCGCTCTCATTGGTGTTCTCACAGACGCGGCTTTGGTGCTTGGCACGGATTACTTCGTGATCGTTGAGCCGGGCGCGGGTGGTGCGTATGGTGTGTTTCGGGTGACTGCAACATGAGCATTCGCTGCGATACCTCCAGCTTGATAGCTGGGTCCATCGTCTGCGGTGTGCCCGGTTTGGGCATTATGGGCAGCGTGATCCTCGCGACTACTGGCGAGGGTGGCAGCGGCCCCGGCATCCTGTCCAATGATGTCGAGCCGGGAGATGAGAACAAAGAGTTTCGTGGGCTGGTGACGGACTTCCCCGACACGGGAACATTTGTCATCAACGAGAACGGGACCTTCACTTTCACTGGGGCGAGCGCGGCCAGCTTTCAGTACCAGCTTTATGTTGACGGGGTTGCGATTGGGTCGCCTGTGGCGGTCGCCCTTTACGGTGAGCTTGCTGCAGTTGAAGTGGACGCATCTGGCACAGGGGCTGTTGCATTCGCGGGTACGGGTGCTGTCTCTGCGACTGTTCTGCCGGTCATCCAGGTTGCAGCAGGCGGCACAGGCTCAGTCGCATACACAGGCACAGGTAACGCCTCGGTAACGGTGGTGCCCGTGGTTCTGGTCGATGCTTCAGGTATCGGCGCTGTGACCTACTCGGGTGTTGGCGCTGTGTCCGTCACCGTTGCGGACCCCGAGCTTCCGGTCATCGAGCTTTCCGCCGAAGGCACAGGCGCAGTCGTCTTTGCCGGTATCGGTGAAGTCGCGGCTGATCCGATCATCCAGGTTGCGGCAGCGCCTTCGGGTAGCGTCGCATTTGAAGGCACGGGCGCTGTCCAGGTGGAAGTCGCCGCGAACACTGTGGAAGTGGTTGCGTCGCCCACGGGTCTCATCGCCTTTGAGGGTATCGGCTCCGTCTCGGCTGACATCCTCGAAACGATTCTTGCGAACGCAGCGGGTTTCGGCTCGGTGACTTTCACCGGCACAGGCAACATCTTGATCGGGGACGAGTTGCCACCCTTGACCAATGCCGAGATGCGTGAGCTTTTTGAGCGAGTTATTGCTTTGGAAGCGCAACTCGCCCGCGTCGGACGAAACACCGATTTGATTCCAGCACTACTTTGAGGGCGTCATGAAAGTTGTTTTCAAAACCCAATCCGACGCGGGCCTGTTGCCAAAGGCATTTCACCAAATCACCCGCGTGCGCCTGTTGACCGATTTTCCGCATGTCGGCATCGTTGTGGGTGGCACGTTGATGCACTGCAACCTCAAGCACGGCTTGCACGCAATACCGTTTGAAGATGACGGGCGCTGGTGGTCGGTCGAGATGCCCGGTCACGGCTGGGACGAACGGGCCTCGGAATACTTCGCCCAATACGGCGGCACACCCTACGACCTCTTTTCCCTACTAGCATTCATCCAGCCGTTCGAGGTCAGGGACGGCGACCGCATGTATTGCTACGAGTGGGTTTGGCTCGTGTTGACGGGCGAAATGCCCAACAGCCGCGTGACCCCGGAAATGCTGTTGGTCAAAATTATTTCGCTGATTATGGAATCCACACAATGTTGATACAATAACCGCCAGTTAGATGTCAACAAGGAATATCGATGAGTGACTTTGCAGCAAGTGCCGCCTTCTCGCGCATGAACATGCAAGCGGTCGCTCTGGCTCCGCAGTACACGATGCTTGGCAGCGACTTGCAGGCCATGTCCAAGATGGACCCGGTTGTCGCAGAAGTCAAATTCCTTGAGCGCCGTGCCGATATGTGCGCGTCCTACGGCTTCAACACCCCCGAGCAGCGCAAGCCATTTGCCTTCACCAACGGCCTCGCAATCATCCCCATCAGTGGGTCGCTGATCAACCGATTCGGCAGCAGCTACGAGGGCTACGTCACCGGCTACAACTTCATTCGCCGCCAACTCAATTTGGCGCTCGCCGATGAAGATGTGACCGGCATCATCTTTGACGTGAACAGCTACGGCGGCGAGGCGGCTGGTTGCTTCGAGCTTGCTGCTGAGATTCGTGCGTCTCGCAAGATCAAGCCTTCGATGGCCCTGGTGGACTCCAACGCCTACAGCGCAGGCTATGCCCTGGCGTCGGCCGCATCCAAAGTCGCCGTGATCCCGAGCGCAGGCGTCGGCTCAGTTGGCGTGATCACGCTGCACGTCGATATGTCCGCAGCCCTGGACAAGTACGGCTACAAGATCACGCTGATCTACGAGGCCGAGCACAAGGCTGACGGCA
>ENA-UOXP01000642-UOXP01000642.1-mixed-culture-metagenome-genome-assembly--contig:-NODE-642-length-26987-cov-29.853037_pt1 | contig 26987 bp, 22 predicted proteins | sample MGYA00238161_ERZ761639 | MGnify/ENA primary metagenome ERZ761639 (study PRJEB28913, sample SAMN08776760) | mixed culture metagenome | isolation source: Freshwater growth medium | place: USA...
CCGCCGCCGCCGCCGCCGCCGCCGCCGCCGCCGCCGCCGCCGCCGCCGCCGGAGCAGAGCCGCCCGCCGCCGCAGCGGCCGCAGCGAGCGCCTGGGCCTGCGCGGCGACGGCGGCAGCAGCCGGATCCGCCGCCTTCGCGGCGGGGCTGAGCGTCGATGCCGTGGCGACTGCCCCACCTACTCCAGGCACCTGGACGGCGAGCGGTAGAGCCCCGGAGGCTGCGGGAGCTTCCCCCTTCACTTGAGCTTGTGGCGCCTGGACTTGCGGCGGAGCCTGCGAGGCAGCAGCTGGTTTGTTGGCTTCGCCTGAGAAGACCATGGTGACCGTCTTGGGCAAGCCAGTGTAGATCCGTTGCACAAAGGCGAGGAATGGTTCGACCTCGCGCTCGAGGTGTGGGCGGAAATTCTTGTGCAGGTCGAAGATGATCCGCAGGCAGATGACGGCGTTCTCCTCATTGTCCGTCTCGAGAAGCTTCATGCACAGCGTGAGCATCTGTTGCACGTATGGCCGCAGCGTCTCGTTGTTCGGCAGCCGATTCAGAACCTCGAGCAGCATGTTGCGGATCTTGTGCTCGGGCCCCTCGGTGAATTGCGGACGGCCCTCGGCCAACAGCTTGCAAAAGGCCGGGAAGAGGTGCCGCAGGAAATTGACGTACTCGGAGGTGTGCACGATTTCGATGGAGTCGCGCGTCTCGGTGACGAGAACCTGGCGCTGGTGTACGGCTGCGGGCACGGAGCGCGGCGGTTGCCAAGGGCGGGTCAGCACAGAGAAGGCTTCGTCAGGCGTGCACTGCGATGGGCTTCAGAGAGGCAGGCGTACTGAGCTCCGGCGACAAGAGCCTGGCAGCGTGCGCCTCGAAGTTGCCCGTGATCATCGGCATGGTGTCGGCTGATCACACGGAGGTCGGGGAGCGCGTGCTTCAGCCGCGACAGCAGAGGCGAGAGCAATGGGGCGCTCTTTGCTATGGCGGAAATCGGCTTGCGGGAAGCGCCGAGGCTCGCCGCGGTGAGAAGGCGCTAACCGTGAATTGCAAACAGTCGGAGGCACTCCTTTATGCTCGCAAGTCCGGTTCCTGGGATCACCATTGGCTGTGAGATTGAGGTTCTTCATCGATGTCGTCGCGACTGCAATTGCACGGACGGCTTCACGCGACGCTCGCGGCCTTCGCCGCGTCGCCGCAGTGGCATTACCTGCGGCTGCCGCCACTGCCCGAACCCGAGCGCCTCCTTCTCGGCCGCCTCGCCGCGCAGCTGCGCCTCAGGGTCGACCCCAGCATGTCGGTCCTCCACAAGGCAGATGGCCCTCACAACCGGAGCCATGCGGAGGGCAACGCGATGCTGCTCGAGGTCATGGACGCCTTCGGGCCACGGCAGCTCGCTACGCTGCTTGCCGAGCCCGTCGTGCACCGAGTGGGTCGCGAGGCCGCGGCGATGCAGGGCGCCCGCAACGTGTCGCTGCTCGTGCACGCTTGTGCTGCCAGCAACCGGATTGCGCCGATGATCGACGTGCTCGAGAGTCCTGAGCTGCGCCTGCACGCTTACTCACACAACCGTGCGCTCGCCGAGAGCATGGCCGCGCTCACGCGGAACGGCGAGCCGCTCGCGGCCATCGAGCTCTACGAAGCGCACGTCGGTGGCGAGGGGCTGCAGCCCAACTCGTACAGCCTCGTGCAGCTGTGCGCGGCCGCGTGTGCGAGTGGGCGGAGCGCCGCGCTCAAGGCCATCTCGCACGCCCTCGCGGCGCGCGAGGCAGCCGCCGCCCGAGGCTCGGTCGTGATGAGCCGTGACGACGAGCGCCGCGTGACGCGGGCTGTGCTGCATTGCTGTGCGCTCGCTGGGGCTGTTGACGAAGCCGTTGATTGGTTCATGCGCGGCCTTGAGGTGGAGCGCGAGGCGAGCGGTCTATCGGATCGCGGCAGCAGCGGTGGCGGCGATGGGCACGGCCGCCGCAGCCGCCGCAGCCGCAGCAGCGACGGCAGGGACGGCGGCGACGGCGGCGACGGCGGCGACGGCGGCGACGGCAGCAGCGGCAGCAGCGGCAGCAGCGGCAGCAGCGGCAGCAGCGGCAGCAGCGGCGATGGTCTCACGAGCACCGCGGGCAGGGACGCGATCATCGCCACCTTCCTCACCTTGACGCTCACTGCCTGTGCACGTGCGGCGGATTCCCACCGAGCACGCCAAGTCATGTCACTCGTACGGACCCACCGAATCGAGCCCGGGCATCAGGCGTACAGCGCTTACCTGAGCGCCCTCGGCCGCGGCCGCGACGTGGGGCGCGCCCAGCGCGAGTATCTGAAGCTGCTGCGCGCGTCGGTGCCCCGGCTGGACGGTGCCCATCATGGCGCCCAGCATGCGGACGTTAGGGCCGGTGGCGGGGCCTGTGTGGGCGGGGGCGGTGGCGGGGCCGATCCAGCCGAACGAAGGCGTTGGCTCCTCCTTGGACTCCCTGAGCCGCACGAGGCGCTAGCGGCGGCCGCCACCGCCGCGGCAGTGGAAGGGGAGGAGGCCGCGCCGACACAGCGCGTTGTGGAAGAGGTGGCCGCGCCGCGCCGACACAGCGCGCCGCACCGGCTCCCGACACAACGCTTGACACAACGCTTGACACAGCCCCCGGCACGGCGCCTCGGAGTGCGTGAGATGCAGCCGGTGCTCAACAGCGCGCTCGGCGCATGCAAGGCGGGCGGCGCACGCACGTCGAGCGTCTTCGAGCTGCTGCGCGAAAGCGCCGGTCGCGGCGTGCTGCCTGACGTGGTCGGGCTCACAGCAGCCATTTCTGCCGTGGGGTGGGACAGCGGCAGGCGTGGCGGCACTTGGGCAGCCGAGGCAGCCGAGGCTGAGGGCACCGGCACGCGCTGGCATGCGCTGGAAGAGGTCGAGCTTCCCGCACTCGCACTGCTCAAGTGGGGATTCGCGCTTGGCCTGCAGCCCGACACGCTGTGCCTGGAGGCTGTCGCACGTGCCCTGCCGACAAGCGACGACGAGGTGAGCGCGTTGTTGCGGGCGCATGGCATCGCGCACGTGCCGCCCAGGCCGCCCGGCCGCTTTGGCTCGCGCGCATGGCTTGAGGCGGACGGCGCGTGCGACGACGAGGCGGGCCAGAGCCGTCCGGTGCCAGCGTGGCTGCGCGACAACGTGGCCGACTGCGCACCGGATCCGGGCACAGGCGCACGAGAAGAAGCGGCCGTGCAGCCGCCGACGCCGCAGACGGTGCGCCTTGTGAGCTTGCTCTTGCAGATGAGGCCACTGCTCAAGGTGCTCGAGCCATGGCTTGATGGCAGCAGCGCTGCAGGCGCGGCAGAGACGGGGCGCAAGACCATCAAGAGTGAGGGCATCGAGCTCGACGAGTCGAAAGCTGGCCGCGAGGAGCCGGCCAAGGAGCCGAAGGCAGCCACTGTGCTGGGGTCGAAGGTGAGGCTACTTAGCTGGATAGGAAGCACCCGTTCATAGGAAAAATTGGACCACAATTGAGGTCTCCGAATTAGGAAAGTGGGCTCTCTCTTTCAGAGGTGTCTCAAAGTGATGACATTGCTCATGAATGCACTCTTCCTCGTGGCGTTGTGCACGCCTGCCGTTGCGCGCACGGCGACTCCCCCTCTGCAGCTGCGCGCATTGCCCTTTGCTCGAAGACACGTGAGCCGTGTGGCTCAGCAGCATCACACAATGGCCGCGGCGCCATCTGCACCAGCTGGCAGCGCAACGGTGATGCAGAGCACCATGAACCTCGCGAAGAATATTGTTGGCTCGGGCGTGCTCGCACTGGCGTCTGGCATCGCCGCCTTCTCGGCCTCGCCCATTGCCATCATGCCCGCGATGGCGCTGCTGCTCTTCCTCGGCGGCGTGTCCCTCTACACTTTCATTCTCATCGCGCGCGTGGGCAATGAGATGGGCACGGCCACGTACAAGGACACGTGGGCCAAGATATTTGGTTCGCGGCTCTCCATCATCCCGGCGCTCACGATCGCCTTCAAGACCTACTTCGGCGGCCTTTCGTACACGATCATCCTTGGCGACTCGTTCGCATCGATCGCGGCCCTCCTGGGTGCACCCAACCTGCTTCGCGCGTCCAACTTTTGGATCTGCACACTCTCGGCATTCGTGCTCCTGCCGCTCACGCTACTGCGTGACATGTCGTCGCTCGCCATCGGCTCAATCATTGGCACCGCGGGCACGCTCTACACGGCGCTCTTCATCTGGTTGCGTTTGCTCGATGGCTCGTACGCTGTCGGGGGCGCCTTCCACAGCGCGATCGCTGCCACCGCGCAGCCGTGCTTCGTCGCCGCCTCCGCCGCGCGCCCGCTGCTCAATCCGTCAGCCTTTGTGCTCGTCGCGATGCTCTCGACCGCCTTCCTCGCGCACTACAATGCGCCCAAATTCTTCAACGAGCTGACGGTGCCCACGGACGGCTCGCTCACGAAGCAGCAGGCCTTCGGCCGCGTGTGTGCGCAGGCATTCGGCCTCGCCGCGCTGCTGATGGGCTCGATCATGGCCGGTGGCTACCTCACGTTCGGCGGCGCCTCGCAGGGGCTCATCCTCAACAACTACGCGACCTCGGACCCGCTCGCCTTCGTCGCGCGGCTGGGCATCTCGACGTCCATCCTCTTCTCATACCCGCTCGTCTTCGTCGGGCTGCGCGAGGGCGTGCTCGGCATGCTCGGGCTGCGCGACAAGGCCGCGCTGCGCTCGGTGCATGTCACCTCGTCGGTGCTGCTTGTTCTGATCATGAACGGCCTCGCCCTCAAGGTGAAGAACCTCGGGCTCGTTGTCGCCCTTGGGGGCGCTCTTCTCGGCTCGATGCTCGTCTACGTCTTCCCGGCGCTCATGTTCATCTTCGCCACGCGCAAGGAGGAGGCCGCCCTCGCCGCCGAGGGTAAGACACTTGCACCGGCGCGCCGGAACGAGATGTTTGCCAACATCGGCCTCGTGGTCCTCGGCCTCTTCCTCTCCGCCGTTGGGTGCACCATGACGCTCCGCCCTCGATGAGATGTGAGGCGGCGTGAGCGTTCAGCGGACGAAGAGGCCGCCAGGCTGTGGAGGGCTGACGGCCTGTGGCTGTCGGAGATGTGGCGCCCCGGGTCGGGTTTCGGCGCGCGCTCCGCGAGATCATGCGAGATCATGCGAGATGTCTGTGGGTCGCGCGAGGACCGAGGTGGGTTCTGGGTCTAATCGTTTATATAGCGCGAGTAATGATCGCAGTCTCTAACGGGGAGCAGCCGAGCCGTCCCTTAGCGCGGGTGTCTCAGAGAGGGGGGTGGTGTCTCATCAGCATCACGCTTATTTTAAACGTTGGATTCCTTGAAATTCCATGGAAATTCCTTGTTTCCGAAACTGCGCTCGAGAAGGGAAAATCGATACCGCTGCCGAACCCAACATCGGATTGCTCCGAGAACTTTGGTCAAGTTTCGTCGAAAGTTGGCGGTGAGAAATGGCTGACCCGCTTGCCGGCCTGCCCAAGGCATTCGTAGCGCACACGGCAGAGCGCTTCGCCAAGTCCTACGCGGCGGATCTGCATGGCCTATCGGCGGAAGCTGTCGCCACGCGCTGCGGAGTGGCCATCCGTACCGCCTTCCGGCTCGAGCTCTCGATGCCACTTCCTGAGGCGCCGGCGCCCTGCGACGAAGCGCTGCGCGGCAAGATCGCGGCGCTTCGATCGCGCCATCCCGATCTGCTGCGCCGCCGTGCTGACGAGGAGGTCGCCGCCGCGTACGGCATCGACTACTTTTTGCCGGGCTGGCAGGGCAAATGCTGGGGCGCTCCCTCCGAGTCCATCAGCACTCCCGATGCTGCAGGGCGGCCAGGACCGCCGCCGGTGCCACCGCGAGCGTCGCGCTTCAAGGAGCGCAGCGCCTCCTCGCCGCGAGCAGCTGCCGCCGCCGACATAGCGACGTCCGCCAAGCCAGTGCGGCGGAGCAGCAACGGCAACGGCAGCAGCAAGCGAGTGTGGCCGCCATTGGGCGCGGCGACGGGCCATGAAATGCTCGCAGAGGCCCCTCTAGCTCGCGAGGCTGATCGCACGCCGCGCAGCAGCGGCGGCAGCGGCGGCAGCGGCAGCGGCGGCAGCGGCGGCAGCGGCAGCGGCGGCAGCAGCAGCAGCGGCAAGAAGCGCCCGCCCGCCGCGTCGATGCCTTCCGCGCCGCCGCCGCCGCCGCCGCCGCCGCCGCCGCCGCCGCCGCCGCCGCCAGTTGCTGTGCCCGATCGAATCCGCATGGATCTGCCGGCAGAAGGCTTCGCGGCACTGCGTTCATGGCTGCCGCCGCCGCCCATCCTGCCGCCCACGTCGCCCTCGTCCTCGTCGCGCTCGAACCTAGAGCTCGGTGCGAATCTCGGTGCAAATCTCGGTGCAAATCTCGGCGGCGGTAGCCCGTCGCTCGTGCGCACTGCCCAACACGGCGTTCGATCTGCCCAACACGGCGCTGGATCCGACCAACACGGCGCTCACGAGGCAGCCCCCAGCCCGCGCGGGACGCAGCAGCTGAGCGGCGCCGCGCTCGTAGACTTGTACGAGAGGCGCCGTTTAGACAAGGAGGCGCACACGGCTGCTGCGTCCCTCTCGGCTGCTGCGCCGAGCACAGCGCCTCTCGCGGCACCGCTCGTCACGTTGGCCAACGTCACTTCGTGGATTCGGCGTCGTGTCGAGCACAGCGATGCCGCCGCCGACGCCACCTGCGCCGCCGACGAGGCCGCCGCCACGGCAGCATCCAGGACGAAGCCGAAGGCGAAGCCCAAGCATGCTACCATCGCTACCATCGCTGTCGTCGCCGGGTCAGCACCGGAGTCACCGCCGCGGACTGCGCTCGCCATCTGGTCGGAGCCGTCGCCCTGTGCGCATCTGCCGTCGCCCCGTGCGAACCTGCCGTCGCCCCGTGCGGACCGGCCGCACGCCCCGACGAGCGCCGCCGATGCCCGCCTGTCCGCGACCCGTGACCGCCTGGCTGCGACCGTCTGCGTGGCGAGCGGCGCGCACGCGTCGCCCAACACGGCGCCTACTGCTCACTCGCGTGCGCGCGGCTCGCCTAGCCAGGCAAACCGAGACCCGCCGCAGCCGCAGCCGCAGCCGCCGCCGCAGCCGCAGCTGCAGCCGCCGCAGCCGCCGCAGCCGCAGCAGCAGCAGCAGCAGCACAGGCAGCAGCACAGGCAGCAGCACAGTAGCCGAGGAAAGGACAAGGAGCGTCGACGCCACAGTGCGGTCTGCTGCAACAGCGGCGCCTCCGCCACCGCCGCCGCCTCCGCCACCGCCGCCGCCACCGCCGCCACCGCCTCTGCCCCGCTGCCCCTTAGCGCTACGTGGGGGCCATCCGTACCATTCACAGCGATGACCGCCTCACGCATCGAGTCGTTGGTGATGGAGGCGGCGATGGACGCAACGGCCGAGGCGGCGAACGGCGCTCAGAACGGCGCCGCGTTCAGAACGGCGCCACGCTCGCGGGCCGACCCAAATATGGATGATGGCTCCGCACGTGCACCTGTCACGGCGCCCATCGCGCCGGCGTCGCCGCTCCTGCATCGACTCAAGCCAGGTCAGGAGCTGTCCGTCGAAGTGCACGGGCGCTCGGCGGTGGTGCTCTCGAACAACCCTTTCTTCCGTGTGCTCCACATCGATGAGGGCGACGGCGTGCCGGTCGAGGTCACATACGAGGCGCTGCTTGCCGCGGCGGCGCCGCGGCACGCACCGTCACACGCGGCGTATGAAGATGGGCACTCGTCGAGCTCGGCGGGCTCATCCTCTCCGGAGCTGCTCATGGGCGGCGTGGCCCTCGCGAGCTCGCGCCGCTTCTGGCCGTACGGCGGGTCGACAGAAGTGATGGACCCGATCGATGCGGCTGCTGAGATCCTTTCGCGTGAGGCGTCGCGGGCGGTCGCACAGCGTGCTGCATCGAGCGCGAGCAGCACCAGCCAGAGCCGCCATATGGCCAGAATTGGCGCGCGCTCGACGCCTCGCGTGCGGCGCCAGGCGACGGCCGAGCGGCCGGCCTCACGGCCAAAGGCAGCATCCGCGCATGGCTCGAGCAGCCGACATGGGCCGCTGCGGAACGGGGCCGCGGGGACGATCGCCGGTCCGAGCAAGGCGAGGAGGTGACTGCAAGGTGCAAGCCTCGGCCGTGCTCAAATTTCCTGTGTTTCGTCAACACTCAAAACATGCATCCAGCGTTCACATGATTAGGGCTGACTGCATGTTGTGCATCGCCTGACCATCATCTGATCCAGGGCCGAAGCCGCGAAGGTTGCAGTGGCTATGCGCACGCCGCTGAAATTTATGTCAATATTGGCGTTCAGCGCCACGGTCACGCCTGCGGCCAAAACAACAGCGGTAAGCCGGCGACTCTGGATAGCGGGATGTGCTTCCGGCTTGATGTTGCATCCTAGGCGGTCTGTTGCTGCCCAGAGTTTAATCTTCATTATCACGCCGACTGGACTACGTTGGGCTGATATCAGCATCGGAGCGGGAGAGGCTGTGAGCGCTAACAGCCGCGTCACCTTTGACGCAAAGGGGCGCCTGGTCGGCAAGCAGGGGTGGATCTATCTCGACACGGTGCTGGATGATGAGCCGTACCGTCTGACCATGGGCCAGAACGAGATGATCAATGGCCTCGAAGAAGGTCTGCTTGGCATGAAGGCAGGTGGCAAGCGACGCCTCATCATACCATCTAGCATTGGCTACCGCGACAAGTCTCGCGCGCCTATTCCACGTTCCTTCGGTCAGCGGCAACGCCTGTTCGGCACCGTGCTGAATGAGAATAGACGGCAGCAAGAGGCCTCGGGTCTGGGCGATGGAAACGATGTCGCTGGCGTTGTAGCCTTGGATGTTGCATTGATAAGTGTGCGGCCGCCTCTTTGAGAAGTCCATGGCATGGGGGCCATAGCCAGTTCGGTTCTCACCGGCGCGATGGACGCGCGGTCAGGGACGCTCGTAAATCGTTTTATCATATTACGCAGTAATGATGTGTCGAGAGAGAACAAGACGGTGCCGTTCTCGCAGACTGCGTTTGTGGCTTGAACAGGATACCACGCTACTGTAATGTCTACAACAGACTAAGCGCGTCACTCTTCTCGAGTACGAGACGCGTCGAGAAGCACTCGGATCTCGGAGATGATCTCGGAGATGATCTCGGAGACTAATACAGCCGCTAGTGCGCAAACTCTTGCGCGACGCCGACGGAGGTCTCCATGTTAATGGTGAGATGTCCCCACAGGTCGGGTAGCACCAGCATATCCCCAGCGTGTTGCTCGCACTCGAACACGCTTGCATTGCGCGCGCGGAGCTGCGGGAGTCGCGTTGAGAGCCACTTTCTCGCGGGGAGCATCGAAAAGGTCGAGTGCCCGGGTGGCGTGAGCAGCCAGCGCTTGCGGCCGTGGACGAGCAGATTGTACGCGGCCCCATGAAAATGCATGGGAGCGCCCGAGTTTGCTGGGCCCAGAAAGAATTGCACGCCATGAGACGCAGGGCGCACCCTCGCCGCCGTGGCCCAGCTCGGAAGCGATACTAACTTGAGCTTCTTCACGCTAACCTGCACGTCGCCACGCCAAAAGTGGACATCAAACACATAGCGAGGGGCGCAGTCGACGGTGGTGTCAGCGTTAGCGGCGGTGTCAGCGTCAGTGGCGGCGGTAGCCGAGCACCCATCCAGATGCTTCTCAACGAACGCTCGTAGCGTCATCGGCTCAGACCCGTTCACCTGGTACCGCGCCTCGTACGGAATCTCGCCAACCTCCCAGACGGTCTCCCCGAGGCGCTCGAGCAAGGCTGCCTTCCCGAAGGCTCTTGTAGCAGGGGCAAGCGCCGGGTCGGCGTGGAGGAGGCCGCGGATGATGACCGGCTGAGCGCCGCGGAGGTACCGCTCGATGAAGGCGATCGGGTCACGCACGACGTCCTTGCCGGAAATGGAATGAATGTCGCACCTGCATGCAAAGCTCGGCTCGGCGCAAGGATTGGCCACGGACCTGCCGGTATCGGTGTCTGCAGAGGATGGCGGAGCGGCATTGGATTGCCATCCGCCCGAAGTGGCATGGGCGGACGCGACTGCTTGCTCGTTCGCATCAGCCCAGATCGGCGCCGTCTCGAGCGCCTCGGATCTGAAGAGCATCGAGAGCGCCGTGGTGAGCATTTTCACGCAAGGCAGGCCGTCACTGGCAATCAACGTACTCCGATCTGAACAGCATCGAGCGCGCCGTCGGATGAGGTGGCTGGCGCTGCTCAAGCCAAGACAGCACGGCATCGTGTCCAGAAGCAGCAGCAGCATGTTGCGCACTGAAGCGCATCGCTCGGTCGCCCGTCGACGCGACGCCGTCGTTGAGGCAGCACTGTGGGCACGCGAGGCAACGGTCGGAGAAGGCTCCACCCTTCCCTTCCTGGTCGAGAAGGTAGCCTGCCTCCAGTAGGAGCTCGAGCATCGGAATCCCGTGCGCCATCGTCGCAAAGTTGGTGGCGAGAGGCGAGGAGTCAAGGTCGGGGTGCTGCCCGCCAGCCATGACGAGAGCACTTAGAAAGGGCGCGCAGAGGTCAAGCACTATGTCATCCATGAATTCGTTGGCGACATCATGCTCACTCACAAGACCCGTCTCCAGGGCTCCAGGCAACCGATTGCAGAGGCTCTCGTAGAGCCGCCGAGCGCCGCGCAGCTTGAGTGTCGGCACGCGGGTCAGAAGCTCTTGCACAATTTCTTGCTCAGGGGCATGGCAGACGCGAGTTATCGCACACACGGAGCCGCGCCCAATCAAAAAGTCTTGCAGCCGAAAGCGTAGCGAGCGTGCGGCGCACCAGCTCATTGCACCATCAAGCATTGTTTTCAGACTAACCGTGTCGAGGTGCGTCAAGCCGTGGGCGGCCACGAGCTGCACGCCAGCAAGAGATCTCTCCTCGAGCGCTCCGCGCAGCAGCCAGGCTCGCTCCGAATCGGTCCACCCGTCTAGGTTCCATGCGATGGTATGGTCATCGGCTTGCAACAGAGTTTGTGACAGAGCTTCCGCAGTGTGCTCCGACGGCCGAGTGAGACACGATGGCGCCTTCTCGCCGGCAGTGGCCAGCATCGCCACCGCTGCCGCAGCGATCCAGCAGCATCGACTATGTACCGACATAGGTGCACTACATGCAAGATCCCTCGATCTTCTGTGTACATATGAATTCATGTGTGAACGTTAACACGACAGACGCGACAACTGCGCGGTTCAGGCTCGTATACATGGGTCTCGCCGCACTCTCTCTTTTTTTGGCTGTTTCTCAGATCTCCGTCTGCATGTGTCTCATTTCGAGTACTGTTTACGTGGGAAATCACACAGACACACATTCACATTCACTCACACAGCTGAGCGGGCAGTATACGAGCTCGGGAGGGAGAGCGCCCGCCGACATGGGCGGTGAACCCCCAGATGGACGAGCCAAGGGGCGACGAGTATTGACGTCGCGGCCCCCTGAAGAGACGCTGACTCACTCCATCCGTCCTGCTCACGAGTCACGTCAACTGTATTCATACTGAACGTAAAAAGGTGCAGTAAACAGGAATTCCGCAGTCACACTAGTCAGTCGGTTAAGAGATGGGGGAGCGCTGGGGAGCCGCGACACAACGGGACTCAAGGGGACACACGGGCACACGGATCACACAGACGAACCTCACAACCATCCCAACCCACCAAATGGACCCATGCTTACACCAAAATGCACCCGCACGACTGCGCGACGACCGAATCCGCGGCCGACTCAACAGCCGCTTCCCCGGAGCCGACCGCTCCCCGCGGCCGACTCAGAAGAGGCCGCCCCCTGCAAACCCGACCCTGCCGCCACCCGCTGCCAGAGCGCCTCCCCGCGCCTGCTCAAAGGCGGTCGGCGAAATGAAGGCGCGCGCTGCAGACGCCGAGACGCGTAGCGGCCGGCGGTGCGGCCGGAGCCCCCTATGAGCTCGGCTCGAGACGCGAGAGGTGGAGTCGGGTCGAGAGTCGGGTAAAGAGTCGGGCGTGCAGTCGGCCAGGTATGTCTAAGGTACGTCGCGGTCCCCCCGCGCTCACCCGTAGCGCTCACCACACTCCGTCTCAAAGGACGGCTCCGCTGCCGTGGCCTGCGTGGGGTCAACCGCTATAACGTATAAGTACTCGACTGACTGACTGACTGACTGACTGACTGACTAACTGACTGACTGACTGTGGTTGTGATTGCAGTGCTTACGGTTGCCCTCGGGCGGCGGCGTTTACGGTCACGTAGCTTTTCCTTGTGTAGCTCACGAAAATGCGCCATACGCTCCTCGGCCTCGGTGATAACCATGAGGTCTGACCTGGTCAACGCGTCCAGCTCCTCTTTGGCCTTTTTTGCATCGTTGGTCTCGGCCACGCTCGTTTGCGTCGTTTTGACCGACTTCGTCTTTCCTTTACGCGATGATCGGGATGGTCGCGATTCCGACTCCAGTCGCGATGTTCCTTTCGCGATGCGCCGATGGAACGCGGCGAAGACGGCAGGTCGTGAACGTGCCAGGGTGAGGAGGCCGGCCAGCTGAGCCCGGTCGATAAACGCTCCCAGACGAGCGTTGAAAGAGGTGAGCAACCGACACATATCGCCTGGGCAGAAAGAATGATAGGGATTGAGGCCATTGGACGCCACCTCCTCACTGCCGTGGCAACGGCCATTGGACGCAATACAGCTCAGACACATTCCAACTTTGTGCCCGTGCCACCACTTACCATCCGTAGAAGCGCCATCGTGCAAGACGGTGGCGTTGTCAACCTTTGGGATGAACAGGTCCTCGCGCACTCTCACGAACTCGACATTCGTTGTGCTCACGGATACGTTGTGCTCGAGGACAGCAGCGCACATGGCACGCTCCGCGAACGTTTCTCCTAGCCATGCTTGCTCCTTGCGAGCCATCACGAGCGTCTTCATCACCATGGCCGAGCCGTACATGAACCGATCATTCAGGGCACCATAGTGCTGAAATCTGGGCACGAACACAGTGCGCTGCTCCTGCTCTTCCCAGGCGTTTGAGGCCCATAGATTGTAAAGGGGCTTTGCAACGAAGGCGACGTCGATACGACACACCACCACCAGACCAGACGGTGACTCGCCGTACTTGGCCGGCGTGTTATGTCGTGCAGCAGTCCAAGCGAGCCACAGGCTGTGCACGCCGCTGCGCCAGCGATTGATGATCTTTTCGCGCCTCTTGCGGGAGTCTTTCGCGATCATACGTGCGATTCGACTGTCTTCTCCATTCAAATACCGCGCGTTCCATTCCGTGCCTACGTGCTTGCCAAGCTCTACTGCAGGTGGGACCGACTGGGTCACGTTCACTGTGACGGGGTTCAATCCACTTAAAAGCCTGTGCGTCGTCGAGACGTTGCACTGCGATTCGAGGCAGTAGGCGTGCACATGCAGGCAGCCGTATCCCTGCATGGGGGCGAGGACGTGCGAACGTAGCGTTGGCGTCGTGTACTCGAGCATCGCATCTGACCGGATGAGGCCGTAAAGGAGCACATCAACGAAGCACGTTGACTTCGAAGCAGCACTCCACGCACTAGCTGCGGCGCGGAACATGTTCATGGCTGCAGGGCGATACATGAATCGCGCTAGGGATTCACTTGTTTCCGGTCGGCCTGACTCATTCAGCAACGGCATTTTCATCACGGGCCAGAAGCGCTTGCCCTTGAATGTCGTCACGCGCGCGACGAGGAAGAATTCTTCTTGGTTGGCTCCGAACCCAACCTTCAGAGAAGGCATCGGGTCGCAACGAGCGTGCAGCCTCTTGTCGGAGGGCGCCTCTTGGTACTTTCTCCAGTACACCTGGCCTTCCCGGCCGTGCCGTGAGCTATGCGGCAAGAAGAAGTTGAGCTCCGAGTCGATGCCGATGCATCCACGAAAGTCATCCGTGGCGCGCCGTGAGGGAAACGAGCCGTAGTCGCCAATGAATACGTAGCCGCCGATGGACACGTGAGGATACAGCGTCATCAGTGACTCCCATGTGCCTTGGTAAGAGTTGGCGTCGATGACTAGCACCGATATCCGCTCGCCTGTACTCTGCAGGAAGCTGGCAAGCTGTGGTGCAGTCTGCTGAAAGTAGCCCTGGATCAATCTCACTCGTGACGACTCGTGCCCGACGTCGATGCCAAACTGCAAGTGGATCTGCTTCACCTTGCTGATGTCGGCATAGAAGTTCTCGTGCCATTTCATCGTAGTGTTAAAATGAAAGGTCTCGATAAGGCCACGATCGGCGTAGTACGATTTGTTTGCCGTCTTAGGAAACCATGAAAACGAGTCCAACGAGTAGACCATGCGAGCATTGTCTTGCGATTGGGGCGACGCGTCGAACAACTTGCGAGCCAGAATGCCGTTGGCGCCCTTCCAGGCGCCTGCCTCTACAAAGTGCCCCGGCACGCCTCTCTCGAGGACTTTTTCTATAAGCCTTGCCACCTGGTTCATCCCGTCGACTCCCACCAACGAATGGCCGTAGCGAGGCCAAAGGTGCTGTGTTGTGCGGGTGCGGCTAAACTGTATATAATCGAAGATGGGCTTCGTTGGCACCATGTCGAAGCCAGGATCGTTAACATAGTGGGAGAAAGAGAGTCCGCGGATGACCACGTCTACCAGCAATAGGCGGGAACGCCTGGAGAGATCTTTGCCCATTTTTACGGCCATATTCCGCGCTTCTGCCAATGAGACGTTGTAATTGTTTGTAAAGGCAACCTCACTCGGCGCCGCCTTGGCCCGCATGCGAGCTGTCCGCACGTAAAACTGTCGATATATCTCACGCAAGGCCGGATCACAGATGGCGCATGATCCGCACGCGATTGGGCAGAAATTCCGCGTTCGGGCGTGAGCGCATCCTGCTTTTTGAGCCATGAAATCGCAGCGCCCCATCCGCCCAGATTCTGCCCTTGGGGGACAGCAGTTGCCTGTCGCGTTGCCTGTTGCGTTTATTGGGTTGTTGAGTGCCGTGCCCGACGTCTGATTCGAGCCATGCGGTGCTGACCAATCAGCCTGAGCGAGCTTGGAAGCTTGGAGCACGATGATGAGCTGCAATAGCTTGCAACCCACAAGACGCATCGATCGGGCCGCGCGCGCGGCGCGCCTCGCTCGCGTGCCGGCGTCCCGACGCATCGAGCCGCACAAGCGGGAAACGAAACACACGCCGTGTTGAGCGCAACTTCGCGCTCGATGTCAAGTACAATGTACTGGACTGTACGAAACATGAGCAAATCTCTTCTTCAATATGAATCAACGTATTGAGATTGGGGGGGTGCCTCATCGAGTATTTCATGAGAAACTGAGATCGCGAAAATTACGAAACGTGCGTGCCTTCCAACAAGGCTCTCCCAGCCCCTGCACCCAGCCCCTTGGTGCCTTCGCTCGAGCAATTATGATGCTTCAACTCCTAGTCCTTTTCGCGCCAGCGGCGCATCCAGCGTTGAGCACCGTGCGAGTTCTGCGGCCTGTGCGAGCTCACCCGTTCGTGACCATGGTAGCGGCTCAAGAGTTAGAGCTAGTGGACCTAGAGGAGGACACGTTGCTCTTTCGTATGGCGGCTGATAATGTGCTCGAATTATCTGTGGACGGAACTCGTCATTGCCCATCGATCAAATCGATCGAGTACGACGTCATCGAAGGGTGGGTCGTCACGCAGGGTGCGACTGGCGCGGAGCGAGGGCAGTTTCAGTTCCAACCCGAGAGGCAGCTGCAGCAAGCAGAGGCGCTGAGGGCGCTGGCCGCACAGACGGGTGTGCCGTTTCGCGAGCTCGACACGCCGCTGCCGCCTTCGATTGAAGCGCTGCTAGTAGACGATGACCTAAAGGAATCCCGTCCTGGCGTCCGCATCCTGTACAATCGCGTCCTCAGTGTTTACCCAAACGAGGACGCAGCGCTCGAGGCCATTGCTCGCAACTCTGCCCTGGTGCTCCCGTACTTGAACAAGCCGTTCCACATTGACGGCAGCTGGCGGGTCCTCACCGAGAAGATGAGCGAGGCGGAGGCGCTCGAGGTCATCACGAAGAACCCTGGCGTGCTCACGAGCAATCCCATCGGCCTTCGGGGTGCCAGCGCTGATGATATCAAGCGCGCCGCCGCGGTGGTCGATGTGGTGGAGGCGGTGCCAGTGAACGCACGCTGGGGGGCGGTCGCGGTAGCCACCGCAGGCGCCACGTGGCTCATCTTCGGTGGCTTCATTACATCCTTCAAGGGGTTTTCGATGACGGGCGTCAATCCGTTTTGAGACGACACGGGCACACGGCATCGCAAATGGCGATAGCGCCATGGGGAGAGGGGGAGGTGCCAGGGGGCGGGACGGCCGTGTACATGAACCGACTCACTGATGATGGTCGACCGCGTGGCTCGACGCTCGTGCGGGCGAAACGCCGTACCGCGCGTGTGTGTAGCCCACACGTACGGGGTATAGAAGGCGTTTAACTATATCATTTCTATACTCGTCGCCCCAAAGGGAAAGGCGCGCATATTTCCGTTACTACCCCGGCTGTCTCTGCTCCTGGCTCTGCGCTGGCTCTCGATCTTCGACATACGATAAGAACAAAGCATATCTCGCCCAAACCGACGATTGTGGCCTCCCTCATATGAGCTCTTGCCGGCTGCGAAGGTCAAAGGGATCGGTTAGGCTCACGTGGCCATCGCCTGTGTACCAGAAGACCTTGCCCGATTCGAGCGTTGACGAGTCCCAGAAGCGCACCTCCGGATCCTCAGCGCTGCCTCGCCATAGGTACCTCCTGCCACTCGCTAGCACGCCGATTCGCCAGCCGTCGGGCGACGTATCCGGGGCGGACGTGGCCTCGACCTCCGATCCCTGCAGCGCAATCTCAGGGTCGTTGGGGTCATTGCCCTCGCGCCACAGGAACTCGCGCCCATTTTCGAGCTTGCCCACCTTCCAGTCTTCTGCTGGCGGTGTGTTGGAAACTTCTGGAGCGTCAGACTCATGGACGCCTTTTCTCCACCAGTAGGTGGTGCTCGAGTCGCCCACAGTGCCCTTGCGCCAAGATCGCGGGTCAGCTGGCGTGCCCTCCTGCGAGTCGGGAAAGACAAGGCCAAGTTGAATGGCTGAGCCCCGCAAAGGGCCGCGCGTTGGCGGAGGCGCTGGCATGAGGCCGCCTACCTGCAGCAAGAGAAGCACTGGCAGCAGTGCGAACCATCGAATCGCGAGAGGAGCCATGCGCCTCTCGCGAAAAAGGTTGGCAATCACAGGAGTGGGAGTGGGGTCGCGGACGGAGATCCAGAGCTCCTTTTTTCAGTCACATCTTGATCATTTCCAACTCACAGGTGAAGAAGTCGTGCCTGTGTGGGGAGCCTCTCGCAGTGATTCCCTTGAGTGATTCCCCGAGTGATTCGATGATTCCAACAGTTAAAGCAGGTACACCGGTACGCACCGTACCTGATTTACTCGGGTTGGACGTGCCGCAAGCTCCGGCTCACAGCCGTTTCAACCTTTCACAGGACGAGAAACCCTCGTGGTTCACGGACGTGTGATGCGCGACAAAAATGCACAGGCTCTCTAACAAGCTCTCAGCGCCTGTCACTTCGCCAGCGCGCCCTCTCAATAATTCTTCTCCGTCCGCTGTCCGTGTGGCGCGTCCGGCGCTGCTGCCGGCCGTGCCGCAGCCGCTACTTCTACTGGTCAGTTGGCTGTACGGCCCGGCGCAGTGGAACTCCACCTGCCTCCCTCTGTTCCTGCGATCAGTCGGCGCCAGCCCGACGATCCGCGTGGCCATCGTGGGCGACCCAAGCCCACCAGCGCACTTGCTGCCGATGCCGTCTAACGTGGAGTTTATCTCGCTTCCTTGGGGGACGCTGTGCGCACGGCTCCAGACCGTCTTGAGCGCCAGCATGCACCACGTTAATGGGTTCGACTATCGGAAGATAACCGACATGAAGCCGCTGGCCGCACTACTCGTTCCCGAGGTTATCACGCCGTATGCGTGGTGGGGCTGGATTGACAACGATGTGCGACCCGCACGACAGCCTGCGCGTGTGCCTCTGAAGCACCTTGTTTTGTGTGGCTGCGCGTGTTCTGCGAGTGTGTCCAGTCTCTTCCAGCTCATTGTGACGTGCCCTTCTCACCCCCACCCTGCAGGTCATGGTGTCTGGGCACATGTTTGCGGCGCTCACGCGGCAGCTGGGGGAGAGTCGCAGCGCGCCCATCGGGGCGGTGCAGGTAATCTCACACAGCTGTGCCGTGCTGCTCGTCGGCGTGCCGGCCGCCGCCCCCATCCCCGCGCGCGCATCGCTCGAGTCGGACTGCGCCCATGTGCGCACACGTCTTCCCGCAGCTTAGATTTGATTGGTCGGTTGGTTTGGTGCGCAGGTCACGGAGGTCCCGATGCAGCTCTCGTATGGCCCAATCGCCGTCTACAGCACCGCCGCCTTCTTCTCGCACGTGATGCCCGTGATCAACTTGGGCGCGCTGAGGGCCGTCTTCGGTCCGCTGCGCCGCCACCGCGCCAGCTACGACGAGTGGGGGCAGTACTTCGCTGCTATGGGGTACCGATTCTCGTTCTCTGCGGCAGTGCTCGATGCCGCGGCCGCCCCTGGCACGCCGTTTGGTGTGGCGCACCTTGTGGTGCCAGTTCAGCTCGATGACGCATTAGCTCCGCCGGACTGCAACCTGCGCATCGACAAAGGCGGCGTGTCCCACCTTAGCGACGGCTCGCACGCCCTGCTCCTGTGCCACTTTCATCATCGGAAAGGGAGGGCTCCGCTCGATCGCATGCCGAACAAGAGTGTGCTCTCCTCCCCGTGCATCGGCGTGCGAACTGGCAGCTCAGATTTCAGTTGCCACGATGGACTGCTACACGATGCACTGCTAGAGTCGGCCGGCTACGGAGGAGTGGCCAAGAATGCTCCGGGCTTGCGCTTACGGACGATGCCTCGGCAGTGCTTTGTGGCACTTAAGGAAAATGAGGCGCTGCTTGGGCCGCGTAAACTTTTCAACTGGAGCGCCGTCGAGCAGGCCCCAGCGGTGCGCAGGGCATGTATTGAGCATGTATAGGTCCCACCTCGTTAGGCAGCCTCATTTGCAGGCCGCGCGGTTGCAGCTCACGACCCACGCATTAGAGATTAGTTAGGCGAGGGGCGAATAAGTCCGGTTCGCGCCGGCAAGTAACGACGCGCCGTGCGGGACGATACGGAAATTATCGAGAGACGCGGACGTGCGCCGCGTGCGGCGTCGTGACGCCGCCGGTCGCGTCGACACGGCGCTGCTCGCCTCGCCTGCTGCTGCCGAGGCCGTCTGCCGCGCTGGTCCGGCCAGGCCCGGCATGGGGGCTGCTTCTTTCTATTGCTAAATCGTGTGCACACGCACACAGCACACCGCTCTACTTAGTGCGCGTCAGCAGTTTGGGCAGCGAGGTGCCCCGTGGCGCACCAACGCGCGCGTCGGGCGCGAGCTCCAGCTCGGTCGTGAGGGTTATCGTTGGCCGCGGCGCCGAGGGCGCATGCGGGGGCGCCAACAGCCTCGACGGCTTCGGACTCGTGGTCGTGCGTGGTGACGCCGTCCCGTCGGCCGCGGCCCTGCCCGCTTCCAAGGCCTTGGCTCCGTCGGCCGCGGTCCTGCCTGCTTCCAAGGCCTTGGCTCCGTCGGCCGCGGCCCTGCCTGCTTCCAAGGCCTTGGCTCCGTCGGCCGCGGCCCTGCCTGCTTCCAGGGCCTTGGCGAGCTCACGTCGGATCCTGGTGGGCAAGGCGGCGACTGCCGGCGTGTTGCCGCACTTGCGCAGCGTCCGCATCCGATCGAGCCACGGCTTGAAAGGTGCCTCTCTCTCGGCGGCCCAATCCCAGCTATCCCAGCAGCTCGTCGAGCTGGTCAGATGCGCCAAGTCGGCGAAGTGGCCGTTGAGCGTCGAGCCGAGCCAAAAGGGGCGCCCACAGCACGTGTCGCCCACGAGCAGCGTCGGACCGGGCACGTTCGCGCCCAACGCGGCGCCCGCGCCCTCCACGGCGCCCGCGCCCTCCACGGCGCCCGCGCCCTCCACGGCGCCCGCGCCCTCCACGGCGCCTGCGCCCGCCACGGCGCCCGCCGCATGCAAGACGCTCGACGAGCGCCAAAAGCTCGCCTCCGTCCAGCTTGCGCGTGCACCGGCCGCCCGGAGCGTTGTGTCGAGCATACGCAGCGCCTCGAGCGCAGCCACTTCCCCGGCGAAGGTGGGCGGCGTCATGCTTGGCCAGGGCGCTCGCGACGGCGCGGTGCTGCCCTCACCTTCGGCGCCGTAGGTGAGCTGGCCGGCGCCACCGGCGCCGCCACCACCACCACAGGCATCCCTGCCGCCAACGCTCCCGTTGGCAGCGGCGTCCCTCCCCATGTCGAGCATAGCTTGGAGTGCCTGGGCCAAGGAGGAGTGGCTCGGCGCCTCGCTGACGCCACGCGGTCGGTCGCCATGTCGGGCGCGCTCCACTCCGCGGCGGACGGCCTCGGTGAGCGGCTCAGGCAGGCCCACCAGCCACGCCCAGCCGCTGCCCGCATCGGCTCCGGGCCGTAAGTAGACGCGCGCGGGCGCGATCGTGCGGCTCGCCGACCCGACCAAGACGTCCATCAGACGGCCGAGGTCGGTAGCGGCGCCCCAGTACTGGACGAGGATCGCGGCGAGTCGAGCGCGCTGTGGTGAGCACTTGCATGCAAGGCAGGTCCTCCGCGCTGTGGTGAGCACTTGCATGCAAGGCAGGCCATCAGCATGCAATCAACGTACCTGGACGAGGATCGCGGCGAGTCGAGCGCGCTGTGGTGAGCACTTGCATGCAAGGCAGGTCCTCCGCGCTGTGGTGAGCACTTGCATGCAAGGCAGGCCATCAGCATGCAATCAACGTACCTGGACAAGGATCGCTGCCGCCGTGCCCTCAACGATGGACTCGAGGCCCCTCGCGATGCGCCACTCGTCAGGCACGCCCTTCTTGCCCGAGGCGACGAAGACCACGTCGTAGCCACCGCGGCGCGCGCTGTGGAACTCGTCCGGATCGCCCACGACGGCGCCGTAGGTGAGCTGGCCGAAACCGGCAGCGCAGTACCGTTCAAACTCGGCGGCAAGGATCCGTTCAATATCGCCGATGCGCGAGGTGGGCGCGAAGGCGTGATGGCTATGCGAGGAGGCCGTGCCGCACAGGTGTCGGTTGAGCAGGTCCTGCGTCTGCTGCGTGATCGCGAGGATGATGTTGCGGCTCCCGTGCAGTGCCTTACTCGTCGCCTCGCTGTTGTCGCTGCTGTGATCATACTTGTTCGCCTCGTCAGCGCTCCGAACGGCGGCGCCTGCCTCGGCCGCGGGCAGACGGCGCTCGTAGACGTCAATCTGTGGCGCGTGGCTGTTCCGCGTAATCTTCACCGCATTGCCGGTCAGCGTGAGCGTCGCGTGCTTGCGTGCGAGCAGCACAGCCAGCCAGAGGCCGGCCGGCCCCGCGCCGACGATGGCGATGCGCGCGGCGCGACGCCCGCCGATGCGCTCGGCCTCGAGGGCCTCCCGCTGCAGCCTCAGCCGTTCGAGCGCGTCCCTCCTCAACGCCTTCGCATGCTCGTCGCCGCCGCTGCCGCTGCCGTCCGCCCGTGCTTTGAGGCGCGCGGCGACCAAAGCAGCTTGGGCAGCCATATCCCGCTCCCACGCGTTGGGCTCGCGCTCGTGCTGTTTAACACGCGCGGAGGCCTGCATGCGTTGCTTCTTAGTCTCCGGCCTGCCGCCGCTCTCGCTGCCGTCAGCGCGTGCACGCGTGCGAGCAGCCGCAGCTGCTGCTGCTGCAACCAAATCTCGAGCGACTGCACCAGCCACCCGGCCGCGCCAGGTGGCGGCCTTCTTCATGGCTCGATAGGGTGAGTTCGGGGCGTCGTGCGATGCACTGCCCAGATGTGACGTGCCCGCGTCGATCAGAGCGTTTTCCGCCAAACGGTGATGCCGCGCCGCTCCGACTCCCGCATCCCGCATCCCGCGCCGCTCCGATATGCAGCTCCGATAACGCCCTAAAACCGTAACAGTGTGAATTCAGTGTGAATTGTAGGCCCCCTGAGGGGCACAAAACTCGCTACTCGGGGACTCCGAGTGTACGCATAATGTAAACCTACAGGACGATCGACGGAGGAAGATATGTCAACAAGAACGGTTGGAAGAAGGCACAGCCCCTGGGCCCTGCACGATGTCTTCGCCGTAGCTGGGCTCAACCGGTGGTAAACCGTTAAAACCAGTGGGTCAGTGCGACGCCCCGCACAGTGTAGCTAGCACAATTGTCGGCATACGTTGCGTTGCCGGCCGACATCCGGTCCCATGCCCATCGCGCGTCGTTGTCGATGGCGAGTGTGACCGAGGTGGGAAGACGAGCCCACACGGCCCATGGCGGCAGCTCGACCCAGTGCGTGCGGGTGCTTGTCGTGCCGTTGATCGACGGTTCCCCGACCATGACGAGCTGCTCGAGTGCTCCTGGAAGGGGCACGCGCACGTGGCGAGGCAGGACGGCGAAGAGCTCGAAGAGCGTCGCGCATGCGAAGAAGAAGTACGAGCGCCGGATGGTCTTGTAGAAGAGGTGGGCATAGTCGAGGTTGCCCACATCGAACTCCTCGAGGAGCAGCTTGCGACGGTGGACGTCAAAGCGGTCACCCAAATGATCCTCCATCTTGCCCACCACGAAGTCAGTGAGCGTCTTCGGGTCGATGGCGCCGTCAGTGCTCTTGACCTCACGATGCTCCCATGAGGCCGCGCCAGGGATGTCCCACGTGGCAGCCACGTCGGAGCTCCCTCTCTGAGAAGGCACACTCAGGTGGCCCATTCCAGCAGCCTCGGCTCCACCACACTGTACAGGCGCGCGCGGCTTCTGCGCCGCCTGCGGCCGCAGGGCCATCGTTGCCTTGCCGCCAGCGACTGCCGTGTGGCCAACGGCTGGAGGTGATGGCGGCGGCGAGGCGGAGGCGGAGGCGGAGGCGGAGGCGGCGGCGGCGGTTGACACCGGCTTCGGCCGGCTCCTCCAGTAGCCATCGGCTCGATTCTTGTCCTTGGTCGCTGTGGGGACGCCCCTGAAGACGGACGCAACCCGTCGTATCCGAGCGCGCGCGAGCCTGTCAGACCCAAGACCGCTCCGTTGCCTCTGGCAGGTTTTGGTGGCGGCGGCCCGACGCTGTTGGACGAGCTCCTGGGCAATGGTCGAGGTGCCATGGATGGTCGAGCGGCCAAGGAGAGCAACGTACATGTTCCTTTCGAGGATGCGCCGCGCGATCATGAAGGAGAAGGGCTTGATCACGAGCAGCAAGCCAAAGTGCAGCCAGACTGTAGGCAAGTCGCACGGCAGCAGCAGGATGCCCGTGCCTTGCAGCGAGAACCACTCGTCGCGCCAGACAAAGTACGAGACGACCGTGGGCACGGTGAGGATGGCGGTGATGTCCGCGAGGTCGCACTGGATTGCGAGGCGCGCGAGGAACTGCAGCTTGAGCAACGGGTCCTCGCTGTGCTTGCCTTGGCCAGCGCGCCACTGGCCCTCGAAGATCAGCCGATACATGCCGACCACGACCGCATGCATGGTGCCCGAGTTCTTGAGCACCACGTTGACCTGGAGCAGGAGCGTCACGGGCACCCACGACCAGCGCAGCTGCGCGTACGAGCGCAGCCCCAAGGTGGCATAGTAGCACGCGAAATCGAAGACGTGCAGCGGGAAGAGCAGGTGGGGCGCGTAGTTGAGCAGCGAGGCCAGAAAGAGCGCGCGCTGAGCCAACTGCTGCACGAGCACTTGCGAGATAAAGTAGGAGGCCGAGGCGCAGAGCGAAATCCAGAGTCGGTGCTCGGCACCGAAGAGCGCTTCGAAGGCGTCCCATAAATAGACCGCGTACGGCGCGAACCGGTAGGGCAGGCGTAGCAGCACGGCGCATATGAAGATGGCATGCGTGATCGAAAAGGAAAGGCCGAGCTTGTGCCGGCGCTCCTGTCCGCCGCTGTAGTCGAGTACCACGATCAAGATGCCCGGCAGCAGCAGCAGCAGCCAACTCCACGCGGCCACACTCGGCGGCGTCGCATCGAGGTGCACGATGACCGGCTCGATGAGCACATAGGCGGCCGAGGCGAGGAGGATCGGCTTGGAGACGAGCAGCAGACGCCGCTTGCGCTCCTCAAGCTCGCGCTCGCTCTTGCGTTGGATCGAGAGCCGTCGATAGCTCGCCTGCACCCTGCGCACAGCGGTCACGAGACGGGCGACATCGGCAACCGACGACGTCGGGGCGGCTGCCTCGGAGGCTGCCTCGGAGGCCTTCGGTGTGTCCGACGCCGCTCCCGGCGCCGCGGTGGCGGCAGCGTGACGCTCCTCGGACGCCTCGATTGAAGCGGCCGGGCCGGGCGTCGACACCGAGACTGAAGCGGCCTGGCCGGGCGTCGACACCGAGAAAAAGTCGGCGACGCTCATGAAACGGCCGAAAGAGTTGAGTGGGCTCTCCGACGATGGGTCCGGAGGGCTGTTCGCAGGGCTGGGTGGAGCCGGCGGCCTAGGAAGCCTCGCTGCCGCTGGGATCGACTTGGTGTGATGCCGACGCATGTAGCAGGCCAGCGTGCGTGCGCTAAACTTGGGCGGTGGTTGGGTGGCGCCGTGTTGATCATCGTGGATCTGCGGCCGCCTCGGAGCAGTCGCGGTGCGGACGGCGGCGGGGACAGCGGCGGGGACGGCGGTGGCAGGAGGAGGAGGAGGAGGAGGAGGAGGAGGAGGCAAGTTGCGCGCGCGAGCGGGCGCTGGCTCCGAGGATGTGCTCGAGTGGATCGAGTTGCGGGTCGAGGTGCGCAGCAATTGCCTCTCTGAGACCTTGTTGAGCCAGTTTCGCGCCGCCTGGATGCGCCAGTAGTAGACCACGCTTGGAAAGGCGATGAAGAGGAGGAGATAGAGCACCGCCTGCGGCAAGATCGCAGCGAGCGTGAGCGACTCGATGGAGGAGTCATCGAGCCAAAGCACGAGTGCCTCCGTGCCTACGGAGAGCACCGGCACGAAGAGTAGCCCATGGCGCAGCCACCGGCGCTGCGTGTTGCTCAGCCCTTCCATCGAGCAGACGCAGAAGACTTGCCACACGAGGTACGTGAAAAGTCCGCTCCACACGAACGAGGCAACCAGCCGGAAGCCCGAGAAGCGCACGCTCCCGATCTGCGCGAACCGGCGCACCTCGTCTGGGTCGTCGTCGTGGAATGTGTGCGCCTGCGCGAGGAAGAGCAGACCCAAGGTGACGAGTGCTGAGAGGAGCGTGGGCACCAAGCGCAACTGCCATTGCTTGCGCTTGCGATTCTGCTTCTGCTTCTGACGATCCTCGAGGGAGAGATTGTGATCTGCCTCGGTACGCGTCATCTTGAGCACGTCGTGACGCATCTTGCCCTCCTCCTCCCGCCGACGGCGCAGCGCCTCGCGTGCGTACGCGAGCGTGTCGGCTGCGTTGGCCGCTCCCTGCCGGATGGCGCGGTCGAGTGCCTGGCCCATCTCGCCAGCGAGCTTCACCTGATGCGCGGACGGCTCGTCGCGCTCTGGCCGAGGCGCACGCTTGGGCGCCCTTCTCACCCCCGGCAGCTTGAGCTGGTAAAAGTAGTACGAGCCGTCCTTGTGCGCGTACACGAAGGCACCCTGCTCGTGGGCCTCCGAGAGCGCCGTCTGACCGGGGCACTCGCTCTTGAAGACCCAGCCGAACTTGACGAACCCCGCGTGCGCGAGCGTGTCGAGCGTCACCGGCTGCAGCCGCTCCGCCACGCGCAGTGCTTCACCCGCGAGACGGTTGGCTGTATACGGGCCCATGAGCGAGAGCGTACCTGATGAGGGAGCTCATCAAGGGCAATCAGAGCGTGCCTGATGAGGGAGCTCATCAAGGGCAATCAGAGAGAGAGCGTACCTGCGGATCTCGCCTTGAGCTGCCCGAGCGCGTTCGCGCGCAGGAGCGTGCCAGCCTTATCGAAGTAGACGTAGCCGCCCGTCAGGAGCAGGTCGAGCCACGGCGGCGTGTTCACCTGATGAGGGAGGCAATCAGCATGCAATCATCGGATGCACTCAGCAGGTCGAGCCACGGCGGCGTGCTCACCTGATGAGGGAGGCAATCAGCATGCAATCATCGGATGCACTCAGCAGGTCGAGCCACGGCGGCGTGTTCACCAGGCACTCCGAACCAAGCCGGGAGCCGACGATCTCGAGCAATCTCCGCTGCCTGTTGTGAAGGAGGCGGCACGGGTACACGAAGGCGAAGAACGCCGCCTTTTTGGGGATGCCCATCGAGAGTGCGGCTCCTCGCTCGACGAAAGTATCGAGGCTCACGGCATTGACCGGCGACATGTGCCCAACCAGCCGCACTGCCTGCCCTTCCCAAACTGCCTCTGTCAGACAGTCGACGGCATCGCGCGGCCCTTCGATGACGAACTCGACGAGCCTCGGATGCTTATGCGACGAGAGCTCAGAAAGATAATGGGAGTCGCCCACGCTCTTGCCCTCAGGCAGCATGACCGTGCACGCGAACCCCTCGACGACATGGATGCCAAAGTCGAGCGTGTCTTTATTTGGTAACGCCACGGTACGTTTGGCCGCAGGCTCTGCGGAGGCGCGCGCTCTTCCCGTGCTGTCGTGAATGTGAATGGAGGGTTTGGCTGCAGGCTCTGCAGAGACGGATGGTCTGGTCGGACGCGGCTGCGTTGCATGAGTTGGCCGTTTGACTGCAGCATCAAGAGCAGCCTGCCGAGACGCGATCTTGGCCGCCATCGCCGCGGCCTTCTCGGCAGCGAGACGCTCCTTCTCGCGCCTCTCGGCCTCCAGGCGTGCCGCTTCTGCCGACGCCGCCTCGGCCTTGATTCGCTCGGCCTCTAGGCGTGCCGCTTCTTGACGCGATTCCGCAGCTTTGCTCTTCTTCAGGCCCTCATAGCGCCCCGCATGCATGCCGGGCGGTGCTTTCTTCGCGGTCGGTGCACCGCAGGAGGCACGAGGTGCTGAGCCACCGGCAGCGCGAGGATCATAGCCGCCGGCAGCACGAGGTGCTACGCCGCCGCCAGCAAGAGTTTCCATATGGACGACTTCTCCTCAAGCTCACCGCAGGTGTGGTTGTGTTCAGTTAGGTGTGAATGAGGGCTCC
>ENA-UOXP01000643-UOXP01000643.1-mixed-culture-metagenome-genome-assembly--contig:-NODE-643-length-26965-cov-36.130732_pt1 | contig 26965 bp, 9 predicted proteins | sample MGYA00238161_ERZ761639 | MGnify/ENA primary metagenome ERZ761639 (study PRJEB28913, sample SAMN08776760) | mixed culture metagenome | isolation source: Freshwater growth medium | place: USA...
GCTGCTGCTGCTGCTGCTGCTGCTGCTGCTGCTGCTGCTGCTGCTGCTGCTGCACCGTGAGCTGCACCGTGTGCCCGAGCTGCACGCTCAGGGCCGCCCTCACATCGCTCCCTGCGAGCAACGCCTCGGCTGCGGAGAGCTCGTGGAACGCGCTCGGGGGCGGCGGGCTGCCGCTGGCTGCAGCCACCGTCAGGGCAGCACGCTGCCGCTGCAGCTCGGCCTTTGCATTGGCCACCCACTCGGCGGGTATCTGGCACTGAATGCCGCCTCCATCGGCCCCGGTTTCCTCGGTAGGTCGGTGGGTCGGGCACACGCCCGAGACGTCGACGAGCGAGAGGAGGCTTTGCAGCGACTGCACGTAGTTGACATCAGAGAGCGCCTCACGATGGATGAGCAACGACACGGTGAAGAGGTCGGTGCCCTCAAGCATCGCCTCCGGCCGCGCGTCGGCGGCGCCCGCGCGCGCCCGCAGCTCTTCGACGAGCTCCGCGAGCACGGCCCGCAGCGCCGTGGCGGCCGGGTGCGGCGGGTGCTCGGGGCGCCGCTCGAGGTGAAGCGAGGCCGCCTGCTTGAGCAGCTTGAGCGGCTTGTGCACGCTGCTTGGGAGCACCGCAGCCTCGGTGCAGATGTTGAGCGCGAGCCGGAGCGAGCCATGCACGATGCCAGCGTGCCCGAGGTGGCCGGTGAGCGCATTGAAGAGCAAGTTCGAGACGAACCCGTAGTAGCGCGCTATGTTGGGCGCCATGGGCGAGTGGGCGAGCATGCGCCGCCGCTCCGCACGCACGCCCGCGAGCGAGCGGCTGCTGGCGAGGTCAGCCGTGCCGAGCTCGGCGGTAGGCGGTTGCTCATGGTGCGTGCGCAGCGTGCTCAGCATCAGCGCGGCGCACTGCATATCCAGGCTGGCGAGCGCAGCCGAGAGCACGTACACGACCGCGAGCATCGTCTCCGGAGGCGGCTCGCGCACGGGCGGCGTCGGCGGTGTCGGTGGAGGCGGATTTGGCAGCCCCGCTGCAGTCATGTCCGCGCCGCTATTGGCGGCTGCGGCCTCGGCAGCCGTGGGCGGGGCGGCCTGTTGCTGTGGCACGAGCAGCGTGGCGGCGGCGGCGGTGGGCGTGGGCGTGGGGGGGTGGGCGGTGGGCGTGTGCATGCGCAGTGTGGGCGCAAGCACGGAGAAGCACACGCCAAGGAGCGGCAGAACGCGCCCCGCCTCGGTCTCCATGCCCCACGCGGCCATGCAACGCTGTCGGCACTGCACGCTGTGTGGGTCGCGCTTGTCGAGTTTCTGGATCCAATCCACCAGCCGAGCAGCGACATCCATCACGATGCGCAGCACACCCCACGTGTTAAACTCGCCCGAGGCCGTGCGCGCATGCACGAGCTCGATAATGCTCGTGAGCCGCGGCAGCAGTCGCATCTCGCACGCGAGGGACTTGTCGTCGGGCGATTCGATCAACAGGTCGAGGAGCACGAGTACGTTGCCCGAGTTGAGGTTGGCGCGCTCGTCGAGGGCTTGCTGGAGCACATTGTAGCGGAATTGAGGGTAGAGCGCCGCGGGCTCGAGCATCGTGAGCAGGGTCTCGGGGAGCGATAGGCCCTCGGGCAGCGGCTTGCGCCCTTCCCCCAGCCTATTGGGCAGCCGCGCGGCGTGCAGCGGCAGGAGGCTCGCGTAGTCGGACGTCTCTATGAGTATGTAGCGCACGGCCCACTCCCAGTTGCGGTGCGTGTGCAGCACCTGATGGCAATCGTAGCTCGGCGGCTCGACGGTCTCGTACTCGAGCACGGCGCGCATCAGCCCATAAAAGGGCGTGAGCAGCTGCTGGTTGTACTGGATGCTACGCTCCTTCGGTCGCAGGCTCACGTGCGAGTCGAGAAGCCGCCTGAAGGTGTTGGGCTGTGCGGCGAGCATGAGCGCGGACGCGTGCACGGGCCCGCTCGGCTGCGGCGCGAGCGCCGCGTAGTACCAAAAGGTGATGAGATGCCGCTTGCTCTCGTCGTGTTCGATGTGCTGCACATCCTGCGCGTCGTAGCAGCTCAGCAGTGGCGCGAGTGGCACGCTCGCAACGGCGCCATTCTTGACCATCCACGTGAGCACGCGGAAGTACGCAGCCAGCCGCATCGAGGAGTGCTCCTGCAGCAGCGCCTTGTTGCCCGGCACGTCGCGCGGGTCGGGAGCCTCGCGGATCTGGAGACTAAGCTCCTTCGCAATGTCCGTAGCCCACGGCAGCAGGCTCAGCAGATGATTGTACAAAAGGTCGAGGCAGGCTGAGTGGGTGGGCGGCGGCGGCTGCGGCGGTTCGAACGGCGTCGTCGCGGGCGTCGTCGCAGCGATGGTGGTGGCGCCCGGGAGCAATGGACCCTCGACCTCGAGGGGCATGCCGTCGATGTCTTCAGACGGCGCCATGCCGCTGGCCGTCGGACCTCGGGTTGTCGTGTCGGGCGAAGCGGGAGCGTCCCTAGTGAGCAGCGTGATGACGAGCGTCTCGGCAACAGCGCGTACGCCCTCGCCGTTTGTGCCGAGCAGCCAGTCGGCCAGCCACAGCTGCGTGTTCTCGAGCAGCCACCGACGCGCCCCTGGGTGCGCCGCGAGCGACACGAGCATGCGCAGGCATGCCATCGTGGCGAGCTTGAAGCGCATGTTTTTGGCGATGACGTTGAGCAGCCTGGCCATAGCGGCGGGGATGCGCGATTCGTGCAGGGAGTCGGGCATCGTGACGACGGCCGAGAAGATGTGCAGATACGGCGCGAGGGCGTCTGCGTCCATGGTGTCGATGCCCTGCAGCACGATGTGGATCACGTGGCCCGTCTGGCCCTTGTCGTCGAAGCATGTGTGCAGCAGCAGCGCCTCGAGCGCCCGCACGTTGAGCCCATCCTTGAGCATCTTCGAGACGAAGGGGGTGCACGTCGCCATCTGCAGGTCGTCCGAGGTCATGGTGAGCAGCGGCGTGATCGAGTAGGGCGTTGCCGCGGAGGCAGGCGGCTCGCGCGACGACGAGAGCACGAGCGTCGCAATCAGCTCGAGCATATGTTCCAAATTTGGCAGCGTGAACTTGTCGCCCATGCGCGTGCGCTTGGAGCGGTGATTGGGCCCGTCCGAGTCGGCGAGGGGCGAATCGTCGCCCAGGTAGAAGTCGACAAGCTGCGTGACGACACGCCGGCGGAGCAGAAACTTCTTCTCCTCGGCACCAAGGCGGGCGAACTCGAGCATCACGAGGAAGAATTGAGGAAAGTGGCGCCAGTGCGATGAGGCCTCGTTGACCATCGAGAGCAGCGCCGAGACCGTGCGCACCGCCGCGGCCGCCGGCTCGCGCCGCATGGGTGCCATCGCCTCGGCATGCGGAGGCGGCTGGGGCTCGATCGCGGGCGCCGTGGCGGTCGCGGTCGTGGGGCCGCCACTGATGCGCGGGCGCGTGCGCCGCTCTCCACCCGCTGGATCAGCGCCCATCTCGGCGCCCATCTCGGCGCCCATCTCGACGTCCATAGGCTGTTCCGGCGGAGGTGGGGGCGGTGGCAGCTGTGGCGCGTCGGCGCCGTCAATCGCGGGATGCGGGGCGGGCGTGGCCCCGAAAGGTTCTCGGGTTGATGGAAGATGGCCATTGTTCGAATAGGGTGGTGGTGGCGGGCCATCGCGTCCGCGCGCGATCCTGGGGGCGCTTCCATCGCGCTCCGAGCTGTCGTCTTCCTCCGACGAGGAGGACGACGAGGAAGACGAGCCACCGCCGATGGCAACGCCCTGCATGGGCTCCTCGATACCATCTGGTGTGTGCCACACGTCGTACAACGCGAGCTCTGTGGAGCGCAAGCAGCGCATCGCATGCAGCAGCAGCGACGAGAAGGCGTTGCGCATCTCGCCCACGGTGCACACGAGGAGCATCTGGCGCAGCCATCCCGCCGCCTCCGCCTCGAGCAGCAGCCAGCGGCACGCAGGCAGGCTGCGCGCAAGCCCATCCTGCAGTAGCGAGAGCCACGCGTTCAGAGACGACTTGTCCTTCGCATGCGCCAGGCAGACGACGAGGAAGCGGCAGCCCAGCTGCAGGGCGCGCATGATCTGATCCGACTCAGCGTCCAAGCATGCCAGCGATGCGGGGTCCGCCGCGATGCCTGGCGCCATCGTGAGCGTAGCCGTGCCGGCCGCAATTGCGTCGGCCGACGGCATGGACGGCGCAGCTTCAATCGATGGAGCGGCAGCCGAGGGCAGTAGCTCGGGGAGCTTCGTGATCGCGCCGGTGACCACGCGCCGCACAAAGGCAAAGTGCGCCGAGTCGAAGATGAGTCGATCGCGCAGGAACTGCAGATTCTCCGACCAGGCGGAGATCGTGATCGACGGAGGCACGCGCACTGGCGGCGCCGCGCGCAGCAGCGTGGCGGTGCCGTGCTCGGCCCCCACCTCGTTGACAGCCTGGGCCGGGGCTGAGGCGTTGGCGACGGAGGCGGTGCCATCCGCATTCTCCGGCGTGGCGGCAGCATTCGCAAAGGCAGGGACTGCGGTACTCGTCGGTCGGTCGGTTTCCGTCGTCGGCGGGGGCATACGCTCGTACAGCAGCATGTAGGCGGAGTGCGGCTTGGGAGCCAGTCGCGGGACGTGCTTCTGCAGCTCCGCGTCCCACTGCATCACGGGCTCCATCCCGCCGTAGCAACACCTAGGCAGGTCGCGCTCGGCGAACGGCTCGACGAGCGTGTCGTTGAAGTGCAACCAGCAGCCCGGGCCGCCCGAGCCGGCACCGCTCGCGACGCTGGCGGTGCGCCGCTCCTTAATGTAGGAATAGTAATGGCCCGAGTCAGCGGTGCCCGAGTGCACGAGCACGCCGACGAGCTCGTACAGCTGCCCCGCCGCCAACGCGACCGCATGGTCGGTGGCGCTAACGCCAGCCGCGCTGTCGTGAGCGCCAACGCCTGCCGCGCTGGCGGCCGACGCACGGGCAGCCGCTCCGCTCGGCACCCCGGCTCCGTCGACTTCAGCACCAACGCCTCCGCCGTTGTCGGAAGACCCGGTGACGGCCGCGTCGGCGGCGGCCGCTTGCGAGGCGGCCGCGGCGGCGATGCCTTCGGCCGTGTACGGCCGCATGTTGATGGTGAACGGGAACTCGAAGTGGTCGTCCAACTTCACCTTGCGCATCGCCTCGAAGTCGAATTCGAATCGCTTGAGGTGGATGAAGAGCACGGGCGGCAGCTTGCCCACGCATGTGCGCTTCAGGGCCTCAACGTACTCGCCGCTCTCGCACTTGAACTTGTTGTCGCCGTCGAGCACCTCGCCCTCGACATACGAGGCGAGCCCGTCCAAGACCGACTTCTTGCACTTGACGTCGATCGAGAGCGTGTAAAAGATCTCGTGTCGGTCGGAAAGCATGCGCCCGTCCTTACTCACGATCTGGTTGACGAGCGTGCCGCCGAAGAGGGAGGACAGCAGCTTGGCGGCGGGCGTGTCTTTCAGAGCGCCCTCGAGCTGCTCGATGAGCTGGTTGTAGAACTCGTCCACGTCCATCTGGACAGAGGGGTTGATGGGCAGCGCGTCGTAGTCGCGCCACGCGGCGCATAGGTCGCGCGTGTCGAAAAACTTCTTCTCGCTCTCGTGCAGGAAAGCGTACATGATCTGTAGCTGCGCGAGGAGCGCCTTGTTGGGCGTGCCCTTCTCCTTCGGCGGCTGCGGAGGCTCGTCGGGCATGGGCAGCTCAATGATGCCGCCGCGGAACTCGGGGATCATGTACAGCTGCTGCACAAGCGCGTTCATGTAGCACGTGGCGCCCAGGTTCTTGAGCCCTACGAAGCCGCAGCGCGCTCGCTCCATGGCGCTCGGCATGTAGTGCCATAGCGTGCGCGGCGGCGCGCCGCCGGTGCGCGGGTCATGCAGCCGCCGAAGCAGCTCGATGAGCTCGTCGCGCTCGGCGCCCGCGTGCGCACGCTCCTCGGCCATCTCAACGAGCAGCGCGAGCGCGCACACGCGTGTCTCGGCCGCCTTGCACTTGGGCGGCGCCGTAGGGCCGAGCGCTCGCGCCTCGAGGAGGCTTGGAAGCGAGAAGAGGTCCGAGAAGACGTCGTGCAGCAGTTGACGGCGTGCGGGCAGTTGTAGCCGCGAGTGGAGCAGCCGCAGGCCGTGCAGCAAGCCGAGCAGCACCTGATCGACGACCTCAGGCCGGTCGCGCCGCTCGTACACGCCGTGCGTGCGCAGCATCGTGATCAGCTGCTCGGCGAGGGCCTGCGCGCGCCCTTCGCCCCCCAGCCAGCTCGGCGAGCCCGCGCAGCTGCTCGCCAGGTCGCCGATGATGAGCGCGTGCATCAGCTCAAAATACTGGCGCGAGCGCGCGTTGTGCGCCTGCACAGTGGGCAGCAGTCGCAGCAGTGCGGCAAGCAGCACCTGCCGTGTCTGCATCGCGTGGCCGCCGGCGACAACGGACGAGGCGGCGGCGGCGGCGTGCCCTGCCGCAGACCCCACCGACGTCGCCGCGCGGCTCGCCTCAGCGACGCCGCCCGAGGGCGCAGGAGTACTCGGCGCCTGCTGCTCGGGCGCCGCGGAGCCGCCACCGAGCACATGTAGCGCGACGCAGCACTCTAGCCTCGCCTCCACGTTTGGGCACCGGAGCAGCATCGAGAATAGCCAGCTGCCGTGCGTGATCTCCCGACAGAGGGCGTCCAGAGGTGCCGCCGCCGAGGCGACGCTTGCGGCAAGCAGCTGGAGTGCCTCGCGTGTGATCTGCACGTCCACCGCCGCATCCGAGCCCTCGAGCGCGGGATCGTCGACGTGCAGCGCCTCTGTTCGATTTGCGTCGCCATTGCTGCTGGCCGCGCCGCCCGCTGACGGCTCCACGGCCGATTCGAGGGGAGACGCGGCGTTGGCGGTGCGCTCGAGCAAGCTTATCAGGCGGGCCGCAAACTCGGACGAGCGGGCCGGCTCGCTCACGTCGCCCTCGGCGAGGCGCGAGAAGCTGCGTCGGCTCCAAATGGGCTGCGCAGCGGGCGGTAGGCTCGTGCCCGCGCCGCTAGCGGCCCCGGGCAGCTCGGCGACGCTGCTGTCATGCGACACGTTTGCGACGGAGGGAAGCGGCGAGAGCTCCGGCGGCTCCACGGGCGCGATGGGCAGCGGCCCAGCGGCCGTCGAAGGCGCGGCGAGCACGAATTGGCACACGAGCTTGAGCAGCAGCACCAGGCACGGCTTGCGCTGTGAGCCGCGCGTGTTGTCGAGCAGGTCGGGCGTGCCCGGCGGTGGCAGTAGCAGCGCCAACAGCTGCTTGACGCCGCCGTGCGCCACAAAAGCCGCTTTCCACCTTAGACCGTCGGGGCTCGCGCCCGCGTCTGCCTCAGCCGACGAGCCGAACATGAGGCTGTCGACCGTCTGCAGAGCGTAGAAGAGCTTAAAGGAGGAAGGTCCTGTGTGCAGCAGCGCTGGCCAATCGACGGGGGTGTGAAGTGGCAGCGAGGGCAGTGCGGCGAGGCCCGAGCGCATCGCACGGTTGGTGGGTAGCATCATCAGCAGCTGCCATGACTGCAGCGCGAGGCGCGAGTCTGAGAGCGAGAGCAACTCGAAGAGCGTCGCAAAGTGCGTGCCCTCATCCGCGAGCATCTGGGCCGGTGATGAGGAGCCTGCAGCCTCAGGGCCGCCCTCGGCGTCGCCGTCGCTGCTACACGTCGCCTCCATTGGCGTGGGGCCGTCGGTATTTTCGTCGGCATCGGCTGCGCAGCCGCCATGGCTGCCCGTTTGACGCGCGGCGGCGTCTGGCTCGGGCGCGCCGGCGCCGGCAGAAGTCGCGGTCCCGGTCGCGGACGTCGCGTCTGCCGCATCGGCACCGGGGGCGCCCTTGTTCGGTGAGGTCGACTGTCGGCGCATGACGTGGATGCAGTATGGCTCGCGCAGCTTCAGCTCGGCGAGCGTGCGATAATCCTCCTTCAGTTCCTTGCCCTGGGTGATCATGCGGAGCAGTTGCGGCGTCTCCGGCTGCCACTCACCGTGCGCCGAGAGCTCACGCCACACGTGCGCGCGTAGCGCCGCAACTGTCAGGTGGGCGTCGACGACCACCTCGAGCTTGGGGGTGTTCGAGCCGCCCACCACGGCCACGAGGATCCGCATCGGCGCGCCACGAACCGCGACGCCGTGCCGACGCGCACGCCCACCTCGCGATTCGTCCGGCGGCAGCTTGACCTCGACTTCCTCGACGAAGAGTCGGAGCAACGTGAGGCAGCGCTCGACGCGCAGCGAGAGCGTGGCTTCGCGCATCGTGCCTTCCTCGGTGGACAGCGCGTCTGGCAGCTGCTCCGCGTCCGCCGCGGCGGCGCCCGACGAGGGCGTGGTCGGCCTCAAGGCCGCTGGCGGCGCGCCCTGCAGCGCGCGCAAATCGTCCGCGGCAGTGGCGAGAGAGCGCATGCATTGGTGGACGAAGGCGCGCCGCTGCTGCGCTTGAGCGCGTGGCTGGTCGGGCGGGAGCGAGCGATGTAGCTGCGTGAGCAGCGCGACTGCATGCTTGCCCACCGTCACATCCGTCGCTCGCAGCGCCACATCCCAGAGTGTGCGCACGCCGAAAAGCGGCAGCCCGAGCACAGTGAACGCGCCCTGCTCGCGCTGTGCGAAGAGGCCCTCCTTCCAATTGATCCACTTGAAGAGAAACTCGATGCATGAAAAGCCTCCCGTCGTGAGCGTTGGAAGCGGCAGCGACGACGCGCGCTCGAAGAGCATCTTCGTCGTCTCCAGATCGAATGCGCTCTCGCTCTTGAGCCGCACGTTCTCGATCCACTGGTATAGCCTGTCCGCCTCGGAGTCGCAACTCTGCCGCTCGACGCAGCAGCCCCAAAGCAAGAGCACCTGCCGCTGCGAGAGCTTCAGGAGCGAGTTGGTGACACAGAACGAAAGAAACTCGAGCCGATCCATCATCTCGCTCATGTGCTCGCCACGCGCACGGTTGATTGCCGCCGCTGCCGCCGCCGCGTCTGCACCGCCGCCGCCGCCGCGGCTGCCTCTGCCCGCGGCAGTGGTGGCGGCGGCGGCGGCGGCGGCGGCGGCGGCCAGAGTCTCGAGACGCTGCGAGGCCATGGCATGGTAGCGCTCAAAGTCTGCAAAGTAGGCATCAAGCAGCTCGTGGGTCTCGTCGAGGCACTGGAGCACGTCGCTCGCCTGGTGCACATCGGTGGCGCCCTTTTTGCGCGGCTTGTTTGGGAATGCGCCCACGACGCGCTGGCACAGGCGAAGTGCCTGCGCGACGGACTCGCCCGCGCGCAGCTGCATTACGCACCGCTCGAGGTACACGGTCCGCTGCGCCGCGCACGTGGGCCAGACGAGCATGTCGCCGAGCATCTGCAGCGCGGTTGCGCGCACCTCGTGCGACGCGTGCGTGCCCTGCTGCATCAGCTGCCAAAAGTCTTCGAGCCCGTACCAACGCCTAGCCTTTTGCGGATTGTGCGGCGACTGCAGCGCGCTGACCGAGAAGCCGCGCAGAAGGGTAACAGTGTGCTGGGTGTACTCGGCGTGCGAGATCGAGCGGATGCGGCTGTACAGCACGTCGAGGAGGTCCAGCGGCAAGCAGGCTGATAGCTCGATGACGACGGAATAGATGGCCTGCTTGACACTCTCGTGCTTGTCGAGTGAGGCGCGCCATACGATGTCGAGCAGCCGCTGGTCGAAGGCGTTGCACAGCGCGAGGAAGCGCAGCACCTCCTGGCAGCGGCGTACCACCTGGTCGTGCAGGCCCTCGCCAAAAATGAGCTCGACGAGCTGCTCGCGCTGCAGCCACGCTACGATCGTCTCGGGCGTCGACCACGTCGAGGGCGACGGCGGCAGCTGCTGCGGGCCACCGCCGTTGGTCTCTCGCTCGCGCAAGCTCTCGTGGTACTCGTGCTTGCGCAGCGACGTGTTGACGACCTCCTTGATTTCGCCGAGCCCGTACAGGCGCTTCTCGAGGTTCTGCGAGCGCATGCACTTGACCGCGAGCGCGAGCGTCCATTCGTCGACAAGCCGGTGTGCGTCGGGCAGCTTGGCCGCATGCAGCATAATCTCGACCGTATTCTGCAGGTCCTGCATCGTTTTGCGGTCCTCCTGCTTGAGCTGCTCGTCGGTGAGCGAGCTCAAGTGGCCCATCACCGCGCCGAGCGCGGCGCGCGCAAAGCTCTGCAGCGCGTGCCGGCTGAGCAGGTCCTTGACCTTGATGAGCGGGCGCAGGAGCATCTTGACGCCTAGCAGGCTGACGTGCGGTTCGCGGCCGATGCGCGCGATGCACGCGTGGAAGCCGCCGAGCTGGTGGAACTGCTCCACGTTCTGCACGTAGTACGGTGAGAAATCGTCCGTGTTGGCCGAGAGGATTCCGGCGGGGCCGCCCTCATAGCCCGCGCCACCCTCGCCGTAGAGCGAGCCCTCTGAGCCCGAACCCTCGCCCGAGGAGTTGGACTCTAGCTCATCCACGAGGGCCGCGCCAGCGGGCGATAGCGCGCCTGCGCCGCCACCGATGGTCGGCCGGCACATGTGGTACACGGAACTGTCGGTGAGCACGCGGGTCGCGCACTCGATGAGCTCCCATATCGTGCTCGTGCGTAGCAGCTCGACGGTCGTGCGCAGCACCGCCTGGAAGAAGACGTTGAGCCGGCCCATGTCGGCGTCTGAGCATCGCAGCTTCAGCAGAATCAGCAAGAGCTTGGGCATCGCGTGCATCAAGACATGCTCTGACTGCTCCGGCATGAGCAGGTTGCGACGCAAGAGGTCGAGTACCTCCTCGAGTCGCGTGAGCAGCCGATCGAGGTGGGGCACCTCAGCCATGCGAAGCGAGTCCTCGGCGTCCTCGAGCACGGCCTGCAGCACGGCGTTTGTCATGGGACGGACCTCGCCTGGAGCTGATGGCGCCTGCGGCGGCGCTGTGACCATGGTCTCGTCCATTCTGAGTGCACACACGCAGAGAGACTTGGCACGTCAGATGGATGCTAGGCTTTACGGGCGGGCGCGATGGCTCAGGCGTTGCGTGCAGACGCGGGCGGTCGGCAAGAATGTCGTACTGCGCGAGAATGCCCGCCCTTTCACGTTGCGTGAACGTTAACACAAGAGCGTGAGGGCGTGAATGTGGAAACTCTTCAGGACGTACGTGACTTTCGAAGCCATTAGTTAGAAATTCGAACCCTTTCACACATTGCAAACACATTCACAGCTTTTGAAAGGAGGCCGAATGAAAATGTCGTCTTGAATTGCGTTCCCGCCGCGACGCGGTGACCCTCTGAGAGAGAGAGCGCCATGGACGAAAAAGAACAATGGCTCAAGAGAATGGGTCTGCCCGGCGGGCGCCCGAGCGGCGGCAGCACCAGCGGCGGCGGCGGCGGCGGCCCGATGCCACCAGCACCAAAGCTTGACGCCAGCGGCGCGCAGTCCAACGCGCTCGTGCTGTCTTGGGATTGGCCGGGGGCGCCGGCGGGCGCAAAGTTCGCATTCTGCTACCGCGGTGCGAGTGGTGCCGGCACGTGGCGCACTGACACGATCGCTGGTGTCTCCGCCTCTGGCCACGTGCTGCGCTCGCTCAGTCCAAACACAACCTACGCCGTCGCCGTCGAGATGACGCTGGCGCAGGCCGGCACATCACCGGTTCGCGGTGCAGAGCTGATTGCAACGACGGCCCCAGCGGCGCCGAGCGGCCTGGAGGTCACAGAGGTCACCGACTCGTCCATTGCCCTGAAGTGGAACCGGTCGCCTGGCGCCGACGTGCGGTACGCCGTGTACGGCTCGGCGGCGCTCGGATTCAACAAGGTGTACACGGGCGCGGAGGCTCACTGTACGATCACCGGGCTAACCAAGGGCAAGGAGTACGGCTTCCGCGTGTGCGCGATGAACGGGCAGGGCGGTGCCTCCGACTTTGGGCAGGAGGTCACCGTCAAGTGCGATGCAGCCGGAGCGAAGCGCGGCGGCGGCGGCGGCGGAGGCGGAGGCGGAGGCGGAGGCGCGGCGCGTGGCATCCAGGCAGAGCTGCTCACGCTCACGCACGACGCGCTCTCGATGCGATGGCCGGCGCCGCCCGGCGGCGCCACCAGCTACACAGTGGAGCTCGCCGAGGGCGATGGCGGCGTCGTGGCCGAGGGCGAGGAGTGGACGGTGATCTACGAGGGCGCACCTCCCGGTTGCGAGATCAGCTATTTGGCGCCCGAGACCGAGTACCACATGCGCGTCAACTACAAGGACCACAGCGGGCGCACGCACGACTTCGGCCCGTCGCTCATCGTGACCACGCCAGAGGAGCCGGCCAAGCCTAAGAAGGCAAGTGCGAAGAAGAAGGCTACCAGCGAGACCAAATCTGCCACGCCAAAGCGCCCACCCAAGCCGCCGCCGCCGCCGCCGCCGCCGCCCAAGCCGCCGCCGCCGCCAAAACCGCCGCCGATCCCGACGCGCCCGCCGCGCGCGCCCATCACGAAGCAATCTGGCCCGGCGCCCTCGCCTCGGCCGGCCTCTCCCCGGCCGGCAGCACCGAGCAGCTCGCGCAAGCCGCGCAGGCCTCCGCAGTCGCCTCGGCGTGGCGGTAGGGAAGACGAAGACGAGACGGCCGCAAGCGACGAGAGCGAGGACGAGGAGGACGGCGGGCGCTCCTCCCATCGCCATCGCACGAGTGCCGGCTCGTCCTCTGCCTCCGCCATCCACGAGCGCTTGTACGGCCTTCACCAAGGCCAGCTCGAACGCCTCAAGGAGCAGAAGAAGCAGTTCCTCGACTCGCTCAGCAGCCAAGCCGGAGCGCCGCTGCGCGAGAAGGCGGGCATCGCGATGTCGCCGCGCTCGCGTTCGAACGCTGCACCGCTCGGCGGATCCACGCCGCGCCCGGACCTCTGGCTCGGCTCGCATGCGGCTGCGGGACCGACGACCGATAAGGCACTGCCTGCCTCGCCACGTGGGTCGGTGGCGGGGCGTACTTCGCAGGCTGGCGCCTCCGAACTCGGCGACGAGAAGCCCGGCCCGGGCGCGTACAACAGCACCTCCGACTTCAAGCCTGCCGACCGCCTGAGAAAGGACCCATCCAAAGGGTCGGCGAGCTCATTCAAATCGAAGACGAAACGGCTCTTCGACTTTGACGGCGCCGTGATCGATACGACGCTTCATCCGGGCAAGAAGCTGTCCGATGCCCCCGGCGTGGGCACATACTCGCCGGCGGACATGGGCTCGATCGAAAAGGTCGCCGAGGCGCTCAAGCGGCGCGCGGCCAAGCTCGCCACCTTGCGGCGCAATAAGGACATCAAGGAGCCTAATCGCTTCCAGTCGGGCACTCTGCCGCCCGCGGCGACGCCTGGCCCAGGTGCGTACGACACGGATCGGCTCGCCAAGGCCAAGGAGGAGCGCCAGTACGGCGCGAAGTTCATGGCGTTCAAGAGCGGCAGCCGGCGCGCGCTGCCGTGGGGCGGGCGTGGCTCCGACGCTCCACAGTCCATCCGTGCCCGCAAGGTGGACGACCTTGAGCTCGCCGATCTCGAAGGGCCTGGGCCAGGGGAATACGAAGCCTCCTCCATGTTTGCCAAGCCGGCGCCCTCCGCGCGCCGCCGCGGCACCGCCTGGTCCAAAGGTGCGATCTCGCTGATTGCCACTGATTGCCACTGAGTGCCACTGATTGCCACTAATTGCCACTAATTGCCACCGCCTGGTCCAAAGGTGCGCCTCGCTTTGCCCCGGAGCCGTCGATCGAAAAGATTGGGCCCTCCGCCGTGCACTACACGCCCAACTACTCGCAGTGCTCGTAGGCGCCGTGATGAGCACTCGCATGCGTAGGAGCATAGCACTCCCAGCTACTCGCAGAGCGCCTTCCAGCGGCGGGGCTCATCTCGTGTGCCATACTCCTGTGTGGCCTAGTGCCGTGAGAGAGCTGCGGAATCGTGAAAGCTCTGCATATGCATGCAATGCATGCATGCGTGACCTGTGGGCATGTGTTTGGTCGGACTCGGAGCGAGCCGCGTGTACGTGCGTGCCGTGTGGGCGGGCAGTACGCGCGGGTGCCAGTCAGTCAGTCAGTCAGTTTCGTCGCGGTCCCCCGCGCTCACCACAGCGCGGGTAGCGCGGGTGCGGCCTGTCCGATCTGCGTTGTGTGAGGCCATGCGTGCGCGAGCGGTCGCGGTCCCTACCGTCCGGTCGTACACGCTCGTACCCCCCCGCGCCCCCGTGCCCCCGTGCCGTACGAGCACGGGTCCCCGCCGGCGCGGCGCTCGAGAGACACGACACCGCTTTACGGTTGCGATTATAGGCCGCCTCGCAGACCGCTCACGTGGGTGCAGGATGGTCGCAGGTCTCCGGCGTAGGCCGGCACTCGGCTGGCACAGAAAGTTTGGGTGAACTCGTTGACGGTTTGGTCAATCATTTGTCAGTTTTGGCGTTTCAGCATATTTCTTATGACAGTCTTCGTCTTTCTTCGTCCGGGGGGATTCGGAAACTGAAATGAAAGCCGCGGGAGGGTACCCACCGACTGTGCGCGCGGCAGACTGGCGCGGAGCCGTACCGGTACATGTACCGGTTGGGCGGGCGCGGCGCCGTGGCGTGGGGTGGGAACACGACTGCCACGCGGCTCACATGACAGCGCAGCCAGCGCTGTCCGCCACCGGGCCGGCGATTTCGGCCGGCGGCGGGCCGCAGGCTTGCATCTGTTGCATGAGCGTCGCGACCCTGTCAGTGTCCTCGGGCGACTCCTCGTACGCCCGCAGGATGTCGCCCACGAGCGCCTCCTGCTTGCGATAGCGCGCGAGCTCCTCGGCTGAGAGGCTCGACTGGTTGGCCGCAATGTACCTGGGGAACTCCGCGTGCAGATGGCGCATGGGCTCGAGCATCACATCCTTCGAGAGGAGCTGCCCAACGAGCTTGTCAAGCATCCCTTCCATCGCCGCATCCGAGTCAGCCTCGCTGCGGGTCGGCGGTCCTGCCACCGCCGGCCCGGCGGCGCTGGAGCCACCTCCGCCCCTCGCCGCCTCGGCGGGCGGCACCACGGCGCTCAGCTTCTGCAACAGGTCGAGCATGCCATCGTCAGCACCGCCTGCGTCGGCACTGCCACTACCACCCAGGCCTGTAGCGAGCTGCTGCAGCAGCTTGAGCATGGCCTCCTCCTCCGCAGTGCTTCCCGAGCTACCGGCGCCGTTGGACAGAGCCTCAGCGGACGCGGCGAGGTTACGCAACGTCCTATCGAGCTGCTCGTCATCATCGATGCTGTTGGCTGCCTCTGGTGATGCTGACTTGTCGCCGCCGCCCACACTCAAGCCATTGAGAAGCATCTTGGCGAGCTCGTCCGCCTGCGCGTCCAAGTTGGCGGCTTGTGCCACTCCACCGCTCGCGGCAGCAGGCTGCGCATGCGCAGGGCCACCTTGGGTGCGAAGGGCTGCCAACGGCGCCTCCGGTGCGAGCGGCGGCGGCGCAGGCAGCTGGGCGGCGGCTGGCGCCACCGTGGATGCTGGTGGCGTCGGCTCAGCGTCGAAGTCGTCGAGCGCCTCGGCGAGTAGCTTGGCCAGCTCGGCTTGGGTCGGCATCGAACTCATAATGCGTATTGGGATCTTCGCAACCCCGAGCCGCGCCCGCGTCGCGCCAAGTTACGCAGCCAAAGTAACGCAGCCCGGAGAAGCCAAACGCCTGTGCCCCACACCGGAATCATCGCGATGAATATCCATACAAAACGATCGAAGATGTTCCAAAACCTCGCGTTCGGCCAAAACTATTTTCGGTTGACAAACTTTGCCAAACCCCCGCGCTGTGCCCGCTTCGGCCTTTTGGCCGCGGCGCCGGCGCCGCGCCGCGAATGCTTACAGACAAGGCCGACAGCGTCTCTCCGAGCGGCTCTCCGACAAAGATCGGTCCGCTCTTGTCCATTGCACCGCCGCCTGAGAAACCGGTAGTCACCAGGCACGCCGCCGTGCAACCGCCTCCAAACGACCTCTTCGTGCATGCCAAGAAGGGCGACGCAGTTGCTTTGGAAGCCTTGCTGCAAACGGAGGAGGGCAATGCTCTGGTCAATACTCAAAACTATGAGGGCAACACGCCCGTGCTCATCGCCGCGCATTGGGGCCACGTTGCCTGCGTGAGGCATCTCGTCGCCGCCGGGGCGAGCTTGTCGATCTTCAACAAGATGGGCAGCACGCCGCTGCTGGTGGCGGCGTACAATGGGCACGCGGAGTGCGTGGCCGCGATACTTGAGGGTGGCGCAGCGGTGGACTCGGCCGACCGGCACAAGCGCACCCCGTTGCACGCTGCGTGCCACAAGGGGCGATTCGAAGTGGCGCGCTTGCTCCTCGACGGGGGCGCCGACGCGACCAGGGGGGACGCGGGCGGCTCGCTGGCGCTGCACGCTGCGGCGCACCAGGGGCACACGGAAACCGTTGAGCTCCTCGTGGACCGTGGCGCACCCCTCGACTTATACGACGGCAAGGGGTCACCCGCGCTGCTCACTGCATGCCTTGCTCGCCGCTCTGGTTGTGTTGCGGCCCTCCTCAGCCGCATCGACTTTTCGAATGAGGCGTCGTGGCGGCCAGCGCACGTCTGGGCGGTGCATCCGGGCCATGGCGACGCGGGCCACATTGAGTGCGCCACCATGGTGATGGCGGCGGTGGAAAAAGCGCAGGCGCAACCGAGAGAGGCACCTGCACCCGAGGCGGCGCCTGAGGCGGTATCGGGCGATGCGGCAGCGGCCGAGGCAGCTGCGGCCGAGGCAGCCGCGGCGGACGCGGCGGACGCGGAGGCAGCTGCAGCCGAGGCGGCAGCGGCGGAGGCGGCTGCAGCTGAGACGGAGCGCGAGCAGCGCATGGAATGGCAGCGCGCACAGGTGGAGCAGCTCGCACTGGAGGAGGCTGCGGCTTTGGCAGATGAGACGGCTGGTGCTGAGGCGGCTGCAGCTGAGGCGGCTGCGGCGGAGGCGGCGGCGGCGGCGGCCGAGGCTGCTGCAGTGGAGGCGGCGGCTGCGGAGGCGGCTGCGGCGGAGGCGGCGGCGGCCGAGGCTGCTGCGGCGGAGGCGGCGGCTGCGGAGGCGGCGGCGGCCGAGGCTGCTGCTGCAGAGGCGGCGGCTGCGGAGGCGGCGGCTGCGGAGGCGGCTGAGGCGGCTGCGGCCGAGGCGGCGGCGGCGGAGGCGGCGGCGGCCGAGGCGGCTGCGGCGGAGGCGGCGGCGGCAGAGGCGGCGGCGGCGGCCGAGGCTGCTGCGGCGGAGGCGGCTGCGGCGGAGGCGGCGGAGGCCGAGGCGGCGGCGGCCGAGGCGGCGGAGGCGGCGGCGGCGGCGGCCGAGGCTGCGGCTGCGGAGGCGGCGGCGGCGGCGGCCGAGGCTGCGGCTGCGGAGGCGGCTGAGGAGGCGGCGGCTGTGGCGGCGGCGGCCGAGGCGGCGGCGGAGGCGCTCGATGTGTCTCCAGACTTCGTGCAGCCGTTGCCGCCACCCTCGAGCACTAGGCGGCTCTATGCCCATGCACCCCCGGTTGAGAGCCAATTGTTGCCTGAGAAGCGCTCGCCCTTTTACGCGGGGTCCAGCCTGGCAGTCTCGCCTTCGAACCCTTTTAGCGTGCGCCAACCGCGGGCCTCGAGCCCGCCGCCGTCAGATCGAGCTGCGGGGTCGTATCGCAACCCCCGCTCTCCCAGCTACCTCTCACCGCCGCCGTCGTTCCGAGAATTGGAAGAGAGGCGCCAAGCTCAGTCGCTCCAAGCGCACAAGGATATGGCGGAGCTTGTAGCAGCAGCTTCTATTGCTGAGGAAGAGGCCCGAGAAGGGGCGCGCTCTGCAGTCAAGGCCGCGCGGGAGACCTTCGAAAACGCATCACGACGTGCGTCGGTTACGCCCCTCAAGCTACCTGCTGAGGAGTCGAGGGCGACGCGCACGGCCAGGCGTCGTCAGCTCAGTCAGCGGTGGCGCGAGAAAAGACGGTCCGAGGTCACGCCGCGACGGGGCGACACGCCCTCCTGAGGATCGGTGGGGTGCGCGGGGCCGTGTTGCTCGGCTATCCACTTACACGCGGGCAGTCCGCTCCCGCGCCGCCGCGGGCGGCTCGACGCTACAGATGTTCTCGCGGTCCGGCGTGTAAAACTATCCTTGAGCGCGTCCGACGGGTGACTGTGCTGGCGACATTAATTTCCCCTAACTTATCGAGACCATTAACATCATCACAGCCGCCTTGCCAACTTCGGCACTCGGACATCCAGGATCTTCTCTTCGAGTGCGTGCAGCTCCTGGCATCGCCAGGCAATCTGCTTGCCCTGTTGGCTGACGGCCTCACGACTCACCGTGCGCTCCATCTCGATGGGAAACTGCTGCTGTTCTGTAGGCTCATCGCCGCTCGCGGGCGCTTCTGCTGCCTGCTCCTCCATACGCTGAGCCGCTGCGAGTTCGCGCTTCAAGCTGAGCAGCTCGGTCTCCAGCCGGTGCACGGCGTTTCGCTTCTGAGCCTCCATTCGCTGCTCCTCCTCCCGGGCCTCCCAGAGGGTCTCGATTTCCTCTTCGAGCTTGCGCATCTGCGATTGTAGCTGGCGGTTAACGGCGCCAGGATCGGCGCCCGCACTAGCGAGGGCGCGCATCCTGGCTTCCTCGACGGCTGCAATTGGCGCTGGCGCCCGGAGCTCCCTTGTCGAGCCAGCCTTGCAGTCGGATTTGCAGAGCGGGCACGTTCGCTTCTGCCCGAGCCAGCGCTTCAAACACTCTGAGTGGAAGGTGTGGCCACAGCGGGTCACGCTCGAGCCAGGCACTTGCAATACGTCGCTGCATATGGTGCATTCGACCGCGACGGTGGCCATGGATGGTGGGAGGGCCGAACTGCCGGGAATAAGCGTCTCGTGCGCGTTGTTCTGGGCGTCGTCGCAGGCGTTTGGAAAAGCAAAAAGGGGGGCACTAGGGTTACTGTGGAAAAGGGGTCGAATTGTAGAACCGTCACTGCACCACTCGCGGTAACTGAAGCACTTGGTACTCGATGGACGTGCACTCCTCATCCTCCTCGGCTTCGGGGACCGACATCGCTCTTGCAGGCGGCACTATGTAGCCAAGCTCAGACGTCGTCGTCTGCCTCGCATAGAGCGGGCCCTCGAAGGTCTCAATTGGACCGATGGAGAACCTACTGCCCTCTCTCGAGGAGAGACGCTCGCGGAGCGGCCGGTATTCGCCGCCCACCCAGTCGGCAAAGTCGAGCTTTGCCACCCAGCCGCTGCCCTCGTCGGTCAGGTTCGTCCAATAGCCGCGCGCACCTAGCAGGGCGCCGGCGAGCGGACGTAGCGGCGCGGCTTGAGAACTTCGGCTGCCGCGTGAGAGTGCGGAGCACGCAGGCGTGAGTCGCAGGGCGACGGCGGCTGCAGCGAGCGCCGACGCCTCGACACTGAATGCAGCCCATCCGAAGATGGCAACACTCGTGCCTCGAAGCGCCCGTCCGGCGGCATTTCCGAGGGCGTTGAGGCCAGCGAGACTCGCGTTGGCAGTCGTGATCATCACCGGCAGGGCTGAATGCAGATTGGGCACGTCGGGGCCGCGCAGCCAGGCATCAAAGAGGTGATTTTCCTCCCAGCTCACGACAAATCGTGTCGACAGGACGTTGGTGACCTCGACATGCCGCAGCGACTCGCCTGAGGCATGCGCGTAGCGTGTCGGCTGACGTAGGTGTATGGTGAATCGGCCATTGTCGGCTGCATCGCCGTTCAAAGGTGTGAGATGAGACACTGGCAAATCTTCTTGGGTGTGCATGCCGACTGCGAGTCTGATCACAAAGGGAGTGTGGAGTGCGGCAAGTGGTGATCCGCCGTCGACATCGAGTCTGACAGACCCGGAAGCAGCGGGCAATATGACATAGGCCGGTCTCGCAGCTGCTGCGAGTTCCGAAGCAGAGAGAGATGGTGATGGTGGAGGTGGCATGGGCGCAGCTCCTAGGTGAGCAGAACCAGAGCCAGGGTCCCCTGATGCCATGTCGCCAGATGACTCATCGCCAGAGCCCACATCGCCTGGGGAGTATCCCACCATCATTGAATCGTCGATAGCAGCTCTGTATGAAACGGCTGTAAGCCGGAGCGTGCTCCCGCACTTCAAGGACCGAGCTACCTCCAACTCACAGTTGAAAAGGTCGTGACCCCGTCGATGCGACTTTTTTTCGAACGATGACGCTGCGCTTCACCGAGTTCTCGCACGAGTCGCGCCTGCCACGCGACGAGGTGCCAACACCGGACGTCGCGAACGGCACCACCTTTGGTCGCCGCCTGACCGGAAACGGGCGGCTCTCGGGCGCGCTGCACACGCTCGGCTACTATTCGACCGACGTGTGCCTGGGCTCGCCTGGCCGCCGCTTCGACCTGATTGTGGACACGGGCTCGTCGATCACGGCCGTTCCGTGTAGCACGTGCCGCCAATGTGGCACACACCGCTGCGGCCGTACGGGCTGCTTCGATCCGAAGCGCTCGCCGTCCTATCAGCCGGTCGATTGCCACAAGCCGCCGACCGGCTTCTCGTGCGAGAAGTGCGCTGCTGCCAATCGGTGCCAATATTCGGTGCACTACACCGAGGGCTCGGCCATCCAGGGCCACGTGGTCACCGACTACGCGCACTTTACGCGCATCTCGGCCGCGGGCGTCAGCGAGACCGTGAGCACGCGCGTCTACTTTGGGTGCCAGACGCTCGAGACCGGCATGTTCCATAGGCAAGAAGCTGACGGCATCATGGGGCTGCAGCCTCCGCGCGCACGTGCGCGCGTGCCGAGCTTCCTCACGTCGCTCGTGCACCAGCAAAAGGCCGCGAGCGAGGCCTTCTCGCTTTGCCTCTCCGATCGGACGGGACTTTTCCTTCTCGGAGGCCAACCGGACCCTCAGCTGCTCCTCGCGCGTGGTGCGCTCTCGCTGCCAATGGACCGAACGGCGCGCGCGCGGTACACGCTCTCGCTGAGCGAGATCCTCGTCTCGGGCGCGGGCAAGAACAACGGCACGTACATGCGCCTCGCAGGCGTGCCCGCGAGCTCCTACTCGCCCACCTTGGTCGACTCGGGCACGACGTTCGTGTACGTGAGCACCCCACTCTTCAAAGCATTGCATGCGCATCTGAAAGCGACGACGCCGTCGCTCACGCGCGAGGGCGGCAAGGTATGCGCGTACCTGAGCGACGCGCAGCTTGCCGCCATGCCCAATCTGCGCTTTATGTTCGCCTCCCAGTCGACGCCGCTACTCGTGCGGCCTCGTCAGTACATGGTCGAGTTTCCGAAGATTAGCTCTGGCAGCCGCGCAGGCTCGCGCCACCTATGTGCGGCCATCTTCGACAACCAACGCGGCGGCACTGTCATCGGCGCGTCGATCATGCGCCAACGCGAGGTCATCTTCGACCTCGCATCCTCGATGATCACCTTCCTGGACGCGGACTGTAGTGCGACCACTCCTGCGACGAGCGCCATGCGTGGCGCGTATGCCTTCGCGCCCTGCCCCAAGAGCAACATGAGCGAGGCGGCCGCCGGAATGCTCACAGGCCCTGGCCGGATAGCGGACGCTGTGAAGAGCTTCTTGTCGCGAAGGGCGGGCAGCAGCTCGACGCCCATCGACTTGCCGCGCGCCACCTCTGTCAGGACCGGGCGAGGGGGAAAGGACAACGCGGTGATCGCTCAGCAGAGGATGCGAAAGCGCTGGGCGACCCGACGCGCGGCCGCCAGCAGTGCGCACAGCAGACCGCCCTGATACTGCGTGCGCAACATTCCTATCCCGGACCCCTCATTGGCCTCCCACAGTAAAGACTTGTCTCTTACCTGCCGTGGTGCCCCAGCCACGCCGACAAGGCGGAGTCGTCGACCCCTTCCGGGAGGGACCCGACAGGCGCCGGCGACGTCGGATCTAAATTGAAATTCAGTTGGGCGAATGGACTCGATTCTATTTGGTCGTTATCCGACAAGGTGTTTTCAAAGTCTTATCACCGAAGTCGAAAGTGCGGTGCGGCCGGCGCGCGCGCGGGAAGCGCGCGGGGGGGGGGGCCGGCGGGCGCCCCCGCTCGCCCCGCCCCGGCGGGGGCCCGGGGCCGCCGAGGACCGGGCGACGCACGGCGTGCGTGTGCACCATCGCGGCCGTGAATGAGTGAAAAAATAGCCATCACACAGCACTCCGTACCGGAACTGATACCCACACCGGCGGCCTCTCGTCTGATCGGATCGGGATATGCCCCACTTCAACACACACAATCTGCGTGCCTCTGGGCGCTGGGTCTCACCTCCGCTCCGCTCGGGCTCAGCCGGCACATGGCGGGCCAGCGTGCGCGCGCTCTCCTGGCTCACGCGTCACTCTGCACTACATCGTCGCGCGCAGCGGCTACTGCCCGGCAGTGCGATCGTCACAACACTCAACAGGCCGGGCTTCGCTCATCACACTTTGCCCCTCTGGCGCGCTCTTTGCTCATCATCTCGTCGTCGCCACGTCGGAGTATGCCGCCGCCACGCCGCACCATTCCCTGCTCATCATACATCATGGCGATCCGATCCCTTGGCCGTTTCGTGGCCCCCCGTCCTCATATGGCCCGCCCGCCTCCTGCCGACTCGGCCAGGGGGAGGCGGCGTGGCCGAATACATGCGTCCTTGTGTCATATTAGGCAGGTTACATCGGGCCAGTCGTGGCCCGTGCCATATGGGGCCAGTGTCCCCGGGCACACGCGCACGACCCGCACCCAGGGCCAAGGAGCGGCCTCGGGCTCAGCGGGGCGAGAGGAGTGAAGCGGGTGCACGACGGGCGACGCTCTCTGGAGCAGCGGCCGCCGCGACGCGCCGCGGCTCAGCCGAGCTTAGGCCGCCTGAAGCGGCGGTTCAACACAGCGCAGCAGCTCGTGCGCGATGAACTCGATCGGCGACGCGACCTTGTGGCGCATGGCACGGTCGACAGCGCTCGCGAAGAGTTTGTCGAGCGAGTGCTTGCGGATGTACGCCTGGCGCGCCTCCAGGGCTGGGTCTGTCGCCGACGAGGCGCCATCGCACGGCGAGAAGAGCGCATCGAGCTGGGCGAGCATGCCCGCTGGCGAGCCATCCGAATCGTCTTCGGCGGCGTCCTCATCGTCGGGCATGTCCACGGGGTCGGCCGTATCGGTGGTCGACGGGGACGAGGCCGCCGAGAACTTGTCTGCGCTTGCGCCGACGCAGAGGGGGCGCTCGGGGGGCGAGGGCGCGGGCGCGGGTGCCCCACCAAAGAGGGAGAAGCTCGAGGGGTGGCTAGCTGCACCGCTGGCGGCGGGCGGGTGGCCAGCCGACGCCCATAGCGAGGGCGCCGCCGCGGGCGCGAACAGCTCCTTGGGCTGGAGCGTCGACGGCGAGAGCGGCGCCGCCGTCAAGGTGGCCGACGCCGGCGGCTCGGAGGCCGCCCGAGCGGGCACAAAGGGGGCGGCGAGGTGTGAGGGCACGCCCGACGCCGTGGGCTGCCGCTGGTGCTGCGCGCCGAGCTGGGCGCCGTGCTGGGCGGCCCACTGAGACTGCGCGAGCGACTGCGCCTGTGCCAGCTGCGCGCCCATCAACTGGGATTGGGCAGCGAGCTGCGACTGCGCCTGGGCAAGCTGCGTCACCAGCTGGTGGTGGCTCAGGCTGCCCACGCCGCCATTGCGCTGCGAGCCGCCAGCGGTCCCATGCGGCGACGAGGGTGCGGGCGAGTGCTCGCGCAGGCTAGCGCCGGCGCCGGCGCCGGCGCCGTGCGCGTCGGGCCAGTCGATGCGCAGCTCGACTACATCAAGCGGCCGGCCGGCAACGGTGCGCCCCGAGCGCAGATGGAAGAGGGCGGGGAAGCAGCGCACGTACGCCTTGAGGTTGAGCATGTCAAGGGCCTTGTTGCCGTGCGCGTTGCCCGTGCGCTCCTTGACGGCTGTGACCAGCTGCGGGATGGTGAGCGAGTGCGTGGGCGAGGCATGCATCGCGTCAACCAGCGCCGGCAGCGAGCCGTGCGCCACAAGCTCCTGAGGCCAGTCAGCGACAGTGCGGTACTCGCCCCAAACGCAGAGCCTCTCCATGACGAGATTGGAGAGTAGGCGAACGCGCTGCTGCTCGGGCGTGAGGGTGGGCTGTGGCGGGGGACGGGCGGGCAGCCCGCTCATCATGCTGTGCCCGTGCGGGCTCCCCATGCCCATCCCCGTCAGCCCACCGCCACTACCCATGCCTCCACTGCCCATGCCGCCGCCGCCCATGCCGCCGCCCATGCCCATCTGCATGGCGCTGCCGCCGAGGCCGCCCCCGAGAGCACCGCCATTGGCCATCACATTTGTCGCGGGGTTGCTCATCATGCCCGCACCGGAGAGTTGCCGGCTGAGGCCGCCGGCGCCCACACCGAGCCCGGGCGTGCCCCCGAGCGGCGCGCCAGAGCTGAGGACAGAGCTGAGGAGACCGTCACTCGAGTGGAAGCTCTGCATGCTGCTGAGCCCGCCGAGACCGCAAGCCGTCGCCTCGGGCGGCGAGCCGAGCGAGAGCGACTGCAACCGCGACTGCACGCGCGTCTGCTGCCACGGCGTGTGCGGCGAGAGTGCACTCTCGTCGAACGAGTGAGGCCGTTGCATCGAGGGCTCGACCGGACTCGCGTTGGCACTCGCCGAGGTGGGTGGCGGCACCGGTGAACTGAGCAGCCCGCTGAGCGCCGCCGCGGGCGCCGAGCGCGGCGCGGGGGAGTAAGGTGCAGAGGGGTACGTGCCGCCAGGCGTCTGGACCGTAAGCCCGCACGCGGCGGCGGCGGACTGCGCCGAGTATGTGTGGGGCTGCTGCAACGCGGGCGGCGGACCCCGTGGCAGCGGCGGCTGTCCACCGGCCGCGCCCATCGAAACGCCATGCGCCAGCGCCGAGGGCGCGGGGGCCAGTGGCCACGAGGCGCCGCTTGACACATTGATAAGGGACGCGTCCAGCGCGGCCTGCAGATTCATCTTGAAGGACTGAGGCATGTTCGCCTCGATCGGGCTGCCGACGAGCGGCGCCGACACCGCAGTCGGCGAGCGCGAGCGCCCGGAGCCGGGCGTGGGTGGTGTGAGGGGTTCCCCGGGAAGTCTCTGCGTCGGTGGCGGATCCCGGTGGAGAGCGCGGCTCCTGTGGTGGCGCTGGAGGATGAGGGCCGCCTCGTTGGCTGTGGTGAGCAGCTCGAGCATACTCTGCGTCATCAGGGTGCACCGGGTGGGTGGCGCGCGCCCACGGCGTCCCGCACTCAACTGGGGCCGCGGAAGCAAAGGCGCGAAGACCGAAGTCGCTTTCACGTTGTCTTCGTCGCGCGGGAAGGTCTTCTCTGTGCATCACACTTGTTAGGGATGTTAAGTAATAATCAGCCCCGAGAGCTGGCCTTGTGAGGCCGAGCTCTGAGTCCCCCTATTCTAGACAGTACGGGTCTGAGGAGGGTGGGGCACGACAAACGCGGCGGAGCCGCTGACCAGAATGCGCGACGCGCTTGGAGCGACGTCTCAGGAGATCTATGCGACACGTCACGCAATACGGATCTTGCTTCGCCAGATTTGGCAAGCACAGTATGCTTCTGTATATTCATGCATGCATGCATGTTAGTTTCACCCGCCCGCCGGCGCTCCGGGCTCGACAGTACGGGTCGAGGTGTTGCGCCTGCCGCCCTTAACGTTGTTCGCTCTGGAAGACAACCAATCTAGCGCCAGCGCTAGAACCCACCGGCTCAAGCTCAGTGGAACGTACACTGACACGTCTACCGTTATATACCGTCGATTCCCGGACTCGAGTCTCGACACTCGACGACGAAGATGGGTGTGTCAACCTCAAAAGAGGAGTAGAGGACAAAGACGTCGAGCCCGGGCCGGGGCCGACTCGCCTCGAGCTCGCAGACGGTGAGCGTTAGGGGCGGCGCAACGATGAGCGTGCCGAGCAACGATGACGCTCTGGCAGACCCATGGCAGGTTGTCGTGCGAGGGCGATCCGGGCCAAGGAAGTGCCGCCCACGCTTGCGAGTCACCGGTCGTGCGCGAGAGGAGAGGGCTGGCGCTGAGGAGCGCGAGGACGGCGGCGCCCAACCCGACGGCGATGGCGAGATGCAGCCGTTGGGCCAGCCTCGCCACCTCACCCGCGGCCACTTGCTCTCTCCGAGGAGCAAGACAAGAGAGACTCACCAGGTGGACAAGGGCAGCGGCCGCCCAGGCCGCACGCGCGACATCGAAGACGAGGTCCGACAGCGCCTCAGGCACCATGAGCACCACCCCGACGAGCACCCAGAAGAGGCGCAACGACGGCCAGGCGACGCGCGCCTTGTCGCAATCCCCGGGTCGCTCCGTGCTGCCCGCTCAGCGTCCGGTCCGCTCATCTTGGGCCAATTCGGAATGGACCGTGCAGGTGGAAAGTATTCGCGGCACCTCCCGCCTAATTCGGAGGCCTCCCTCCTCGAGCTCATTCTCAGTCCGCAGCGATGGTGCGATTGGCGACGGCGTGGTAAGAGGCCTCCTCGAGCTCATTCTCTGGCTCGAGTGACTGCTCCGAGAGGCCGAATGTACCATGCGCCTCGTCCTCCGCATCCATCGACTCGAGCATCGCGTCGCTCCTATCAAGGCCGCGCGCCCGAGGCGGCAGCTTGAGGTTGGTATCCAGACGCGCCGACATGACGCCGTACGGCTTCGAGCCCCGCCCCGTGGCCTGCTTGCGCGTGGCGCCCGATACGGCGCTGAGTGTGCCGCTGCTCAGGCCCCCAATCGACGTGCGAGTGCCCCCCCCCGCGGGTGGCGATTGTGCAGGCATGCTCACGTCCCTTTGGGACCCCTTGTGGAATTCACCCGAGAGGGCGTACGTGAGCTCCCGGGCCGAGGCGTCGGACGCGCCGAGGTTCGTCAACTTCGTCACGCGCGACGCCGGCAGCTCGTCGCCGAATTTCGCGCGCATTCTCCTCGTGAGGAGAGCGAGCCGACCGAGCGTCAGGCGATGGTTCAGCGGCGCCATGTGTGCACACCCATCGAGCTGGCTCTCGTCGTGGCACACCACCCCCGCGGCTGGCTCGAAGCCGCCCACGTCGGCGCTCACGGCCAGCAGTTCCGTCGGTGGCATGGGGTCGTCGGTCACTTCGCCCATGCACGCGTCTCTGTTGGGCGAGGCGCGGTTCGAGCCGCCCGCGACGGCGCTCGGTGACGAAACCGAGCGGCCGTTCGAGCCG
>ENA-UOXP01000647-UOXP01000647.1-mixed-culture-metagenome-genome-assembly--contig:-NODE-647-length-26854-cov-34.837569_pt1 | contig 26854 bp, 23 predicted proteins | sample MGYA00238161_ERZ761639 | MGnify/ENA primary metagenome ERZ761639 (study PRJEB28913, sample SAMN08776760) | mixed culture metagenome | isolation source: Freshwater growth medium | place: USA...
CTTCATTTCTGGCAAATGTTGCAAAAACTGTCGCGACATCTATACAAAGGGCAACTCGTCCCTAACTTGGCTGGTTCAGACCATATTTGCTGGTCTGTTCCATCCCAAAGTGGTTTCATCCAGTCCGCTGGTTCGGACCGCTTTGAGCTGGAACGGACCAGCAAAAGTGGTCTGAACCACCCAAAAGTGGTGTGAACCAGCCGCATGGTTCATACCACTTTGGGGTGGTTCAGACCAAAATTTCTGGTTCGTACCAGGAAAAAGTGGTATTCACCAGCAACGCGGTTCGAACCACACTGCTGGTCCAAACCACGTGTTCCTGGTTCAAACCGGAAATTCAGGTTCAAACCAGCCAAAGTGGTGTGAACCACGAAGCTGGTTCATACCACTTGTTTCTGGTTTGTACCGGCAAAGTGGTTCAAACCACTAAACAGTGGTACGAACTGTCGGTGGTCCAAACCACTTTGGGCTGGTCCGGACCGCTTTTACTGGTTCAAACCACGAAAACCTGGTCCACCCCTATTTTTTCCCGGTTGCTAAGAGGGCGGCGGTGTTGCGTCTCAAAGTGTATGTCCGTACTTGCATGTGTGTGTGAACTGGTACATAGCATGTCCATAGGTGCATATGTGTGATGAACCGGTATTGGGGCGCAAGAGTGCCCCGAGACCGGTATCGTCAAAGTTGGGTATCGTCCCGAATCTGTGTGTTTAGTCAGTTATTAGCATCGAGGAATACAGTGGCCGACATCATCGTCCCTAAGACCCGAGCTCGTGTCAGTCCCTACTGACCGGACCGGAGCGAGTGGGCGGCTCCAGCCCGTCAGGCGGGGCGAGTGCGAGGGCGGTGGCGGTAAGAGATAGTTAGTATACGGGGCCGCCGTCGTCGCAGAGGGAGTATTACGCCTGGTTGTACGAGTTACGGTCATGCCAAACATACACACGAAATATGCACGCGATTTCAACGCCACAATCCCGGCGGTCGGTCGTGGTCGTGCCACAAATACGCACACGAATCCAACACGCATCGACGCTTGCCCCCCCTGGCTCACCCTCTTATCATAGGCAACCGAGCATATATGGGTAAATGACTCACGAGTATGCTACGCGGCGAAGGAGGGCCGCCTGCTGCTCCGTGAGTTCCAAGCATCCAAAGATGCACGCCGAGCACCCAGTGCAAGGCGGTGGCGCCCACGCTGGTGGGACGGCGCCGTAAACTCCCGCGTCACCGCCAAGATGGCGGTGCGCGTACTGCAGCGCCGGGTCGTAGAGCGCCGCGCAGAACTTCGCCACCGTCTCGACCTTGATCATGGTGAGGAAGGCCGCCTCGGACGGCTTGCACTCCTCGGCACGCGTAGGCACTATGAAGTTGTCGATCATCTCCACCATCTGCGCCAACTCCGCCTTGAGCTTCTTGGCAGACCGGGTCTCTCTTGCGTCATCCTCAACCGCTGTATCCCCCTTCTTGGCCTTCACCTTCTTCTTCGGCGCTTTCTTCTCGTCGGTATCGCTCACCTCCTGCTCCCCTCCTGCGTGCACCCTCTTCTTGTTCGGGGGCCGGGCCTGGAATTTGGCCAGCTCGGCCTTCATAGCTTCGTCGTCGAGGCCTTCCGCGGCCTTCCGCTTCGGCCGCTTCAACGGACTGCACGGCGGAGTGATTTGCGTCGTCGCGTGCCACGACATGGGGAATCCGAAAAGGCCAACTGGACCCGAGAGCCCGAGAGACGAAACCCACAGAATCGTCTTTTGAGTGTGTTTTTGATGCCGCGGACTTCCGCAACATGGGTGCTTCCGGTTTCCGATAACCAAATAAAGCTCCACGTCCCGAAAAGGCCACGCGGAAAATGGTTCCGCCTCCTTACGGAAAGAAGATCGCGGACCTCGCCAAGTCGCTGAAGTTGCCGAAGCCACGCAAGGGCACCATCCGCAAAGGCATCTCCAAGAAGGACGCGACGACGCATGGGCCCCCTGGCAACCCATGGAAGATCCACGAGTTGATAGGACCAGAAGATCGCAGTTTAAAAGGTGTCGTGAACCTGGCGGCACAACGAATGTCGATTATGACCTCCCATATGAAGACTAAAGACAAGGCCTCGAAGCTCGCCACGCACCAGTTCGGCCACGAGCCCCTCGACCTGGAGGCAATCGTCAAGTTGTTCTGGGCACTGGACGGCCGTGGCGGCGATGCGATGTGCTGCGAGGATCCAAACCACGTCGGGAACCGCAAGCTCCACCTGGTCAGCGAGAACACGCAACTGTGCGCGCGATGCAAGCGTGCGAACCAGCCCCTGATTTGAGTGCCACACTCACTTGTATCGCCATGTGCTCGCAGTCGCTCGCAGATGCTCTTGGACCAATGGCAGAGCGACAACTCGATGATCACGGCTGGCCGCAGCCGGGCGGCCGAGGCGATGGCCGCCATGCACACGCCCAAATCGTGTACACGCCAGTGCCATAGCTGCAATATGGCCCAGCAGCACAAGCGGGCCAGAGGTGCCTTAACCCTGACACACCACTGTCCTACCCCTAACTGCACCCACGTTTTCAAGTTCACGGAGTCGCAGCTCCGCAAGCTGCTTGATGCGGCTTGAAATGCAGTTTGAGTCGATTTGTACATGTATGTGTTGAACTGGATCATCTGTGGATTCACAGCAGTAAGTACTTCTGGCTTCCGGAGCACATTCAATAGGCTTCCGTATATGTTTGTCTGTTGTTTTTGCGATTATAGACTTCTGACTTGACTCGTGACTAGGACTTCAAAGTTTAGTCTTAGGAATGTTACCCACAGTCATTCAGAGATGGAGCTTCGCGGAGGCAAGAAGATTGGGGGTGCGACGACGCACGTTCCGTTCCGCTCGTCGGTACTCACACGGCTGCTCTCGGATTCCATCGGGGGCAACTGCCGCACCGCTCTCATCTGCTGCTGCTCGCCTGCCGCCGCCGACCTCTCCGAGACCCTCTCGACGTTACGATTCGGCAGCCGAGCCAAGCTCGTGCGCTACGAGGCCATGGTCAACGCTTGCATGCCCATGCACAGATCGCCGAGGCGAATCGGCGGCTACTAGAGAGGCTCTCGTCAGCCCTGCCTCGGACGGAGTATCGAATAGACCGAGTAGCTGCGGCCGAGGCGCGCGAGGAGGCGGCGGCACCGGCGGCGGCTCGTCGATGGGCGGAGGAGCAGCGCATCGAGGGCGAGAACGCGATGATGAAGGAGCGGCTGCTTCATCCGAGGCGTACCAGCTGGGTAGGATGGGCACTCGACGGCGAACAAGGCGACGAGGTTGACGTGAACGAGGAGGCGGGCGGGCACGATGAGGAGGAGCGCCCGCATTTGCTGCTGCACCTTGTTCAGCCCACACTCGAGCCCGCACCGATGGCACCAGAGGCCCTGTTGCAAAAGGATGGAGCACAACTGGACCCCGCTTGCTTCCACCCCGTCGACATGCTTTCGTTTGTCGTGCCGAAGGATGCCGCATAGTCCGTAGACGAGCAAGCCCTGCGATACATTTTGGTTAGAACGTTTCGGCAACGTTAGATGTTGGATAAACTCGACGTAACGCCGGAACAAAAAACCGGAGCGTACCGGGCTACCGCGCCGGACAACGCGTCAACGACGCGCGCGGTTTTGCGGTATAAAACCGCGCACAACTAGAACTACGTCGGATACAATTCGTAAGACCCCATCCTCGCTCTGGCCTCAGCCACTGTGACATCTCTATGACATCTCCTGAGTCCTGTCGTCTCCTAACCTACCCGTAACCGTGCGCGGGGGCGGGCGCACTGCGCTGTGCTGGAGGCTTGTGGGGCTATCGTATCGTGTGGGTCAAAGTAGGGTCAAGCTCCGGTCACCCGGTAAATTCCGGTGAATCCCGGTATGGTTACGCACCAGACCCATCGTGTGGTTGCTCTTGTCATGGCCCTTCAGGTTTCCCAGAGTGATCTGCCTGCAAGTATGGCCGCCTTTGGCAAGCTTGCTGGCCTCCTTTTCGTGCAGGTGTCGAATGCGGCATGGGGCGCCCTTTTGGCTGCGGAGTGTTTTCATAGAAGAGTAGTGCCGACAGTTCCATTCGGTACCAACCATGCGGCTATAGATGCCACCCACGAGCTCGATGACCTGATTGTCGCCCAGCTCCTTGACCCGGTCCAGCGGCCCGAAAATTCGCGACATGGTCGCGTGATGGTGCGTCAGATTTCTCATCCGTCCCCAAATGTCGGCTACGCAGTACGGCAGCAAGTTCATCATCATCACGCCATTGTTGAACATGTGGATTTCATCAGTGTTGTTCCTGGACGGTCCCCAGGGAGCCATGAAGCCAAAGAGCTTCCTGGCGACCTGCAAGTCGGTGAACTTCTCGTCGAGCCAGAATCGAAGTTTCCACGTCGGCACCGCCCGGCGAGAAACGACGAGCGGCACGCTCTCGTCGATCGCGAAGATGTCGACGACCTCCGGCCGTATCACGCACGTATCCGCATCTAAGTAGAGCGCCTGCTTGATGCCGACTGGCAAGAGTACGAAATGCGCCAGGTAGCGAAGCCATGCACCAATGCCAAGGGACTCGCCGTAGCGGAACGGCGCTTTCCCGTACGGCCCGATGCGACTGGTCTGATTGGCGAGAACTTTTCTATCGGGCTTCTTCCAGATTCGGGCCTTTTGCTTCGGCGTAATCGTATCGTCCCGTTTGTACGAGAACAGTTCCTCGTGCACTTGCTCCAGATCGTATTCGGACGCGTTGATGCGTACAAGATACATGCGCTTCCTCTCGAGCACCGAGCTTCCAAGCTCACAACGCCCTGTGCGAACAGCGACCTCGTCAAAGGGTCGATGCTCTTCCTTGCACCGAAGACTTTCGAATATCTTGATCGAAGAGCAGTTCAACGCACCGTCGTGAAGCAGGACAAAGGCCGCATTGTGCACCACCACGTATGCGGACTGGATTGAGTCTCTTAGGTTCGCCAGCTGCTCAGCGCTGGCAGATGCGGATTGATGTCGCTCACGGCCGTAGCCCCACAGCAAGGCCCTATCAGCGAGCGCAGCAAGCTGACCGTTTAGCATGGCGTCGCGGGCTGCGCCAACTGGAGATGTTACCAAAAACGGCCTAGGTGCTAGGATCTGTAACCACATCAGCACCCGCGGGGGCGGTACACAGTGCATTTAGATGCTAAGATCGCAGGCTGATATGTGAGACATGGACTGGCCACACTGCGTCTCGACACACTTGGTACGCAAACCGAGTCCGAGAATAACTAACCGTGCTCCAAGTTGACCTCATACAATCCGAAATGCATAGAGTAATAAAGGCGAGAGATCTTCATCATCGGCCTGGGCGCTGTCGGCTGTCACTGCTGCCGAGCTCGTGCACAGGCGCGTTCACCACGCCCCCCACGCCCCACTTCCTCGGCCGAGGCCACCGAAGCCATTGGCGAGGCCTGGCACGGTCCCCGGCGGCGGCGTGGCGGACGCCGACGGCTTGGACGCCCCCGGCGTCACCACTGAGGACGCGCGCCCGCCAAGCCACGCCTCAAAAGGCAGCGGCAGCGGCTCTCTCGACAGCCCCGACGGCCCCACGGGAGGCGGCACGGGCGAATAGCTGAGCGCGGCAGCGCCCCCGCCATTTGGGCTGAAGAGCTCATCGAGAGCAGCGAGGAAGTGGGTGTCGTCGCCAGCTGCGGCGCAGCCTCCGAGCACCTCGCCGCTTGCCAACGAGGCACAGCCCCCGGCGGCAAGCGCCGTCGCCATCTGCCATCGGCCGTCACCGAAGGCGGCTGCAGAGGCCCGCTGCTGTGCGCTGATGCCCGAGACGGCGCCCGAGGCGGACGCTGGGTGCAAAGGCTGGGCTCCGATCTGCGCCGCGGCAGCCGCTTGCGCCTGCGCCTGCGCCGCGGCCTGCGCCTGCGCCTGCACCACGGCAGCCGCTTGCGCCTGAGCCTGCGCCCGTGCCTGCGGGTGCGCCACGGCCTCTCTCGCGGAGGCTGCGGGGCCGGGGGTAGAGTCCGCCTTGGCCCGGCGCCTTGCCTCCTCGGCTGCCGCCTCGCGCGCCGCGCGCTCAGCCTCCGCGCGCTCGGCTTCTGCCTCCGCCTTGGCCTTGGCCGCCGCCTCCGCCTTCCGCTTGGCATCGCGCCGCGCAGCCTCTTCGAGCTTTCGAGCCTCCTCTGCTGCCTCGCGACGCGCTTGCACCTCGGCCCGATGGCGCTCCTCTTCGACGCGAGCCTGCTCGGCACGGCTCGCCGCGCGCGTCGCCTCCTCGCGCTTTCGAGTTTCCTCCCGTGCGACCTCCTCGCGCCGCCTCTGCTCGCGCGCCACCGCCGCTCTCTTCGCCTCGACCTTTTCCAGCCGTTGCCTCTCGGCCCGTTCCGCCGTCTCGGCCGCCTCGGCCGCCACCGCCGCCGCCGCCGCCGCCGCCGCCGCCGCCGCCGCCGCCGCCGCCTCGGCAGCCGACGAGCTGAGAGCGCCGGCGGTGCCATTGGCCACGTACACCGCCGCCGCGCCGTTGGCCGCGTCGCCGGCGTCGGCGTCGTCCACATCATCATCTGCGTCATCAGCCGCCGCGGGTGGTGTACCCCCCGCGTCGGCGGCGCCGCCCTTTCCGAGCTGCTGCGACTTCTTCTCCTTCTCCTTGGCCTTCTTCTTTGCCTTCTTGTCACTCTTCTTGCCGCCGCCTCCGCCCTTGGCGCCGTCCACAGGCAGCTCTTCTTCATCCGCAAGCAGCGCCGCCATCGCCGCCGCCGCGCGCTCGTCGGCCTCCTGCGTCGCCGTACGCAGGAGCGCATGGCAGCGGAGCGTCGAGGCTCGCAGCGCCTCCGTCGTCTCGGACACGGAGGCGATCGAAGCGTCGGCCCCCTGTAGCCCGTCGAGCGAGTGGCCCGAGCATAACGCCGCCACCGCCGCCGCCGCTGCCGCCACCGAGGCGGTCGGCGCCGCCCCGGCCGGCGCGGGCGTGGCGGGCGTGGCGGGCGTGGCGGGCGTGGCGGGCGTGGCAGGCGTGGCGGGCGTGGCGGTGGCCGGCGCAGGCGTGGCCGGCGCGGGTGCGGTCGGCCCGGACCCAGCGGCCCCGGCCGCGGTGGGCACGGCCGCGGCCGCGATCGGCGCGGACGCGGCGGCTGCAGTGCTCAGCCGCAGCACTGAGCGGGCTACGCGATCGAGAGAACGCGAGACTGCGGCCGAGTGTTCGAGGGCGGTCTTGCCGTTCGCGCGGAGCGAGAGGGAGGCGCCATGGCGCAGCAGGAGCTCGACGCACTCGGGCTGCCCACCCTTGGCCGCTGCGATGAGGGGCGATGTGCCGTCACGCCCACACAGGTCGACCGAGGCGCGCGCGTCCAGTAACAGTGTCGCGCACTCGAGGTGCCCCTTGAGGCATGCGACGACGAGTGGCAGCGCGAGCGGCGTGCCGGTGCGTGAGTCCTTCTCGACGCGATCCGGCTCCGCTTTGGCTTCAACTAATCGCTTGACGTACGTCGCTGCACCGATCTCGCATGCCCAATGGAGGGACAGCTGACCTGCTTGCCCCAACGCGCCGGGCGGCGCGCTTGCATCGAGGCTGAGGCAGCGCGTGTTGGGCGAGGCGACCCAGGCCCACTGGCGGCCCGAGGCCAGCGCGTACACGTACGCCTGCCATACGCCCACCGCCTGCTCGGGGCAGCGCGCCGCGTCGGGGCAGTACAGGTAGCCGCTCTTGGTGCCGTAACCGCTCTCGGGGCCCGCCACCCATTGCTGATCGTGCCACCAGAGGCACCAGGTGCCCGCCTGGTCGCCTGGTGCGAGTGGCTCGCGCAGCACGTACGTGGGCCGCCGATTGAGGTCGCTCGGACGACGCTCGTACGTGCCCAACCCGCGCGCGCCGCCACGGGGTGGCGTGCCCACGAGAAAGACGGTCGAGGCGGCGCGCGCGAGCCGCCGGTCGAGCTCCTCCTCGTGCATCACGAGCGCGGCGCGCCCAGCGGCGCCGGCGAGGCAGTGCACGCCCGGCACGTCCTCCCAACCGCCGTCAAGCGCCGCCTGCCACGGCTTCATCGATGTCGTCAGGTCTGGGCGCGTGGCCGCATCCCGCAGGAAGAAGTGCGATGTCAGCAGCCCCAGGTCCTTCTCGTCGCCGACGTGCCAGCCGTCGCGGTACCACATGAAGGATGGCTGCGAGACTGCCGCTGACGATGAGCCAGCGCGGCCCGTCTGCCAGCGCAGCTCGTAGGTCGGCCGCGCCGCCATGTCCTTGCCTGGTCGGCGTGAGTAGATGCCGAGCCGTGCCTCGTGGTAGAGCGTGTCGCCAACGAAGACGACGTCATCGTCATGAATCGTGACGCCTTCGAGAGCTGCGGCTGCCATGACCAGCTCGAGGCCCCACCTGTGGGCAGCGCTACCGGTAAAAAGACACCGGGGCAGCGCTACCGGTACGCGGCGGGCGTTTCACGAAAGGTGTTGAGAAGAGAAGTGCAAACCCGTCGCCGATCCTTACATTTACATGTACAAGTACGTGAAATGATGCCCGCACGCAAACGACGGCCGCCAAAAATTCACCAGAACTCGTTCGATGCTCCGAACGCTTCTCGTGCTGGTTGCCCTCGCGGCCTCGCGCGCGCAGCAGCACGCGCAGCAGCATCTCACCGGCAAGGTAATCTCGTGCAATGCGTGACGCCTCAATCGTCTGCCGAATGTGAAGCGGTTCCTCAAAGAGGCCGGCGGCATCGACCAATACCCTGACGTGTCTATCACCTGGATATTTCACCACGAGCCCCAGCTCTTCGTGTATGACGCCCTTGGACGCCAGGTCAATAAGATAGATCTGGCTACGTATGACTACGCAGCACTGCACCGACTCTTCAAAACCAGCTTCCGCATGTTGGAGCGAATTCCGGCAGCCGAGCTAGCAGAGCTAGCAAACCGCACGAAAAGCGCTCAAGCGACCGCCAGCAAGGTGGTGTCGCCGTACCATCCTCACGGGCATAGGGCAGGCTCCTCAAATGAAGGCAGGCTCAGCCTCGCGCGAAGGCGTCAGAAGAATTGACAGTCAATGGCTCGTTGTGCCGTGCTTCGTGTTCCACACGTTTAATGACGTGAGCGCTCTGAGAACGCCATACCTGAGCATAGGTTAGCGAGGAGCCTCGCTGAGGATTGCGTGTTGGCGCAGGCCGCGACGAATTGATGTCGTCGGCGTGTTCGACGAAGCCCAGAAAGGATCTCCTTCTACCTTGAAACGTCGAGAGCGTACTGAGTTGCAGTTTGTAAGCTCGACGAAATACGCGGACCGCGGGACCGCCGGTCGCGCGACCGGCGCCCAGGTGCCCCAGCCCCGCCGGGCCCACAGACCCCAAAGTACGCGTCGGCCAGGGGGCCAGCGACCCAGCGTGTCCTTACGTCCCGTCAAAAAAACACTCCAGGCCTGGACCTATAGTTTGCAAGCTCGGCAGAGGTCGCCCGGGGGGGAGCGTTCCCCCAGGACGTGTGAAAAACAGCGACATTCAAGCGATAGAACCATGCGGACGCCGATCAGTAACTGTTGCCGGCGACGATCATCAACATCATAAGTTTCATCACAACTCCGCTCCATTCTTGCGAAGCCGCAGGCGCGCCAGGCGAGCCTCCCACGAGCTGTCGAACCGCTCGTACGCAATCTTGGTCGTCCAGAGGCGCTCGTGCTCGGGCGTGCCCCCTTCGGTGAGGAACCACGGTGGACTTGGCTGCGCGCCAAAGCACTCTCGCCAGAAAGCGAGCGCCTCCGACGCTCCCAGCGCCTCGGCTGTGAACTCCTCGATGGTCTCGCTCATCACGTGGTATCGGATCGCGACGGGGAGGCTCTCGAGACGAAACATGAGCAGCTCCAGATCGAGATTGATCCGGCCGAGACACCAGCGGCAGATCGGTGTGCCGCGCACGTCGATGGCGCACTGGAAGGCGTGGCCTCGCTCTGGTCGCGGCGCGTCCAAGGGAGCGTCCTCGGCCGCCGCGCCGCGCTCCAATGCCCGGCGCGTGCGCGCGACACGCCCGCGGCGGCGCGTGCGCCGGCGCCGGAAGACAGCAAGTTCCTCCAGCCTCGGCGTCGCAAGGTGCTCGAGGCCAGCGTATTGTATGAGAAGGTCTGCCATCAAGTTGGGCGCCTCAGCCTTCCTCATCAGCTTCGCGATGAAGGTGCGCAGCGCGTATGCCTTCGCGTCGTAATGCAGCAGCTCGTCCCATAGATAATCGTACCCGTAGATGCTGTTCAGATGCTCGTAGAGCGCAGGCCAACGCGAGAGAGTCGAGAGGGAGAGCGACGGGCTGAGAGTCTCCACACTGTGCCACCAGTACGGAGGGATGTACAGCGCGTCGCCCGCTTGCACCTCAGCGACTAGAGCGACAGAGTGTGAGTAGTTCTCGCATGCGAGCACGCGCAGGTCCGGGGCCTCAAAATCTGCTCGGCTCTTGTGCCACAGAGGATGCAACCTCGGGTACGGGCACAACTTCCGTGTCTCATTTGGATGCCAGAGTACGAATCGTTTGCGCCCGAGAAGCTGCAAAAAGACGTTCCGATCGGAGTCAAAGTGGGTGTGTGTGCGCATGCCGGGCGACGAGAGCCACAGGAACTGTTGACCCTTTTTCTGGTCGTCCTTGGTCGCGTACAAGGGCGCCTGTGGCTGCAACTCCGCTCGCAGCGCCTCGGGCACCGCGGAAAAGTACGCTGTTCGCCGGCGCGCGGAGCGCCACGAGCGACGGGAGTACGTGGATGCGTTCGAGCTGCTGCCTTCGGCCGCACCAAGTTCATCGAGGAGCGTCTCGGAGCGGAGCCGTTGCACCTCGTGTGGCTCATGGTACCGCACCCATGGGTCGAGCGCCGCCCTCGAGTCAGGCACGAGGTAGTGGTGTTCGGTCGTGCGGATCACGCCTTCGAGCATGGTTCCAGCCAGCACAGCGCGCACACCAGCCCATGTCCATCGCCGTGACGCCCATCCTGTGTCACGCAGCAACGCTGGCTCATCGGCAGTGACAAGTGCCGCCGCGTCGATCGGCTCGCCGAATCGAGGAGCCAGCACATTGGTTTTGCCGAGCGCCGCCACATCACCATGCGCAGCGCCGTACGGTCGCAGCAAAGGCGGCGCCGTACGGTCGCAGCGACGGCGGCCATACACGGTTGGCTCCGCGTGGGTTGACGGCATACGGAATTCACAAAAACCGAGCGAAAACGGAGGTGATTGTTCCTCAACATTCGCACAAACTCGCAAGGACATGCACCGCATCCAAACTTACCGATTTTCGTGTGCATAGCGCCGTCTTCGTCATCTACCGGTACCAACTCCGGTACCCCATGAATGGCGAGGCGAATCGCGAGGCGCTCCTGCGCCGCCTCCACGAACTTGAGCTTCAGCGACGCGAGGCCTCGCTCAAGCTCACATTGCTCACGAAGCGATCCAACGCCAACAGCGCCGAAGAAAGCATGCGTGCGCCCGCTCGAGCCGCATCAGCTCCGGCCGCACCTGCCGCAAAGCGGCCGCGCCTATCAGCTTTTGGTAGCTCGACCAGCCAGCCGATCGCACAGGTCACGCTCGGCGGCTCGACCTACGAGGTAATGCAAGGTGGCCGATCGCTGCGCCGTGCAGGCAGCGAGGCGTCCTCGACGTCCGAAGCCGTGACCAACGCCGCAAAAGCGGCGGTGGCTGCAGCCCAAGCGGCCCAGGCGGCTGCCGACGCACTGAAGCGCTACGTCGCAGCCGCTGAGGCGGCCGGTGGCGGCAGCTCGACGGGCGCAGAGACGAGGCCGTCACGAGCGCACCAGCAGCAGTATCCGCAGCCAGAGCCGCAAGCAGCGTCGCAGCCAGCACGGAAGCCAGCGCCGCATAGGCACGTCTCCGTGCCCGGTGCCGCATTCGAGCCGACGGCCAACGGCATGGGCTTGCAGCGGCGGCGTACCGACGGCAGCGCCGCCACCGGCGCGCTCCTCGTCCGCGGCGCGCCCCCTCGTACCTGCGTCGACTTTCAGCGGCAGAGACGCGTTGACGAGGCAAGAGCGGCCAAGGGCGCCGTGTTGTGCACTCAGTTTTGCCGCTTTGGCTTTTGCTCGCGCGAGGGGTCGGAGTGCCATTATGCGCACGACCCACTGCGGACGGCTATCTGCCAGCCCTTTTTGCACGGCCGCTGCGAAGCGCCCGCACCCTGCGCGCTCTCTCACGAGCCGGCGGCCGAGCGGATGCCCGTCTGCCGTCTCTACCAGCGCGGCTTGTGTGTGGCCTCACAGTGCGAGTTTTCGCACATTCATCGTGGCGCGAGCGCCACGCTGTGCGACGCGTTCAGCCGCGCAGGCTACTGCCCCGAGGGCGACACGTGCACGCGCCGCCATGAGCTCTGCTGTGAACTCGCCCAAGAGGACGCGTGTCCTTTGGGCGATCGATGCAAGCTCGGTCGCCCAGGCGTGGGCGCGGGCGCGGGCTGGCGCATGAAGCATGGCGTCCCGGCGCTCAGAGGCGGAGGTGACCTGATCGGAGCGACGGACGGAGGCGGACGGCGTTCCGGCGGGCGGCGTTCCGGCGAACGGGAGCCGGAGCCGCCGGAGCCCAAGCGATCGCTGCTCGAGCGGCGAGGCTAAGGAGCGATGTGTGAGGCAATAGGTGAGGCACGCCGGCACCGTCCGTGTTTACGCTTTGTGTACGCGGTACGGCTTTCGGAGCGTGTAGCTCTGCACTCATGGCTTTTTTACGTTTTAGGTGTAAAAAAGGTGTGCGAGCGGTCAGCGGAGCCGGACAGCGACGAGCGAGAGCGCAGCTCAGCGAATGAATCGTTCATGCATGCGGAGAACTTGGGGCCATGGGGGATCGCACGTCGAAGCGCGACGCCACGGAACGCCACGACAGTCCGGACGACTCACAGCTGCACAGTCCACAGACGCAGACGCGAGACCACAGACCTATACACAGAGATCGACATGCAGATATGGACCTAGCAGATATGGACCTAGCAGCGATATGGAGAAGCGATGTAATATGTTGCAAGACACCCGAAACAACCCCGCCACGGGCTGAGCCATGTGAAGCACAGTCTGGCGCTCTCTGGACGCTACAGAGCGCAGACAGCCATCATCTCGACAGCGCTTGCAGTGTGTGTCTGAGGAAAGGGTATTGGGATCAAACAGCCACCAACCATCTCTCGATAACGAGGAAAGGGTGGAGCATCGAGCTCTGCTAGGCATCTAGCCCTCCAAAACGGACGTTGGGCCTGAGTGCCTTGCCAGGAGGCGTCCCTCGCTGCCGCGCGGGGGCGTCCGTACTAGGCTCCTCCCCGGCGCGGAAGTCGGTATCCCCACGACGAGGTGTGTTACGGCGTGCCTCCTCCGATTCGATGGGTGCAGGCGCAACCGTCGTGGATGGCGCCAAGATGGGCGCAGGCCGCTGCCGCCGCTTCTTCTGCACGATGTTGACGGCGGCTAAGGTTGCGCCGGCGGCGGTGTTGACGGGGGCAGAGTGCTGCTGTTCACGGACCATCGACATGAGCGCTCGCATCTGCTCTTGCATGCTGGAGAAGGACGCCGTGAGCATCTTCTCAAGCTTGTCCATGCGCGCCTCGAGTGGCACGGCGGCGTAGCCTACTGGCGCCCCTCCGCCTTGGGCTCCCGTATCTGGGTGGCCGCCTGCTGTGCTGGCGGCTCCTGGCGCCGAGATGGGCGTGGATTCGCCGAGCAGAGAACGGAGCAGCCGGACGAACTTGCGAAACTCGGAGAACTCGACAGTGCCGTTCTTGTCCTCATCGGCCGACTTGAGGAGGTCCATCGCCTCAGGGGTCTGGAGATCCAATTCCATGTCCTTGAGGGCCGAGCGCAATTGGTGTCCATCCATGCAGCCGGTATCATAGGGATCGTACCGTCGGAAGACCCGGAGCAACGTGATGATTTCGTCAGACTCAGGGCTCGTGGGGTCGATGAGCACACGCTCGTTCCCCACGTACGCGATCTCGCGCCAAGGGCCAAACTTGAGCCCGGAGATACCGACAATCGCCTGCAGCGCCTCCGCAGGCGTGGGGATGTAGCTCGCAGCGGTCAGACTCTCAGGTTTGCGTTTCTTGAACGACTCACGTGAGTCTGCGTGGGTGAGGGTCATCTTGGAGTGCGACTTCTGTTTCACGACGACCAAGTGCTGAGCGACGGAGTTATCTGCAGCCGAGCGGTCATTACTGGAGTTTGGCGCAAGATGGTGGTAACGGATGAAGACGGCGATCAGGGTGATCGCGCGTCTTGTCGCGAGCCTTAGGCTCGCCTGCATGACCGTCGCGCGCGCTTCGGGATGATCCCGCAGTACCTCGTGCAGGTCGGCCTCGGCGATGCGCGCGATCTCGCAATAGCTCAGCGCCTTGGCCGGCGTCGTATCGCGCAGCAGCTTCGAGTGTATCAGGATATCCCCCCAATTCGATCCGGCGGCGAGGAAGACGCCCGCCCGAGTGGCCATCCCGTGGGTCAGCATGAAGAGGGTGTCGGGCTCGTAGATGCGGTTCTGCGGCGCGTAGGCCATGCGCCGCACGCGACTGCTCAGCACCTCAAGAAATTCCCGGTTGCATGCGCTGAGCCACCACACCCCTTGGAACACTTCGGAGGCGATCTGATAGCGCACGTCGCGCTGCAACTGATCAGCGAGGCAGATCTGCAGCAGCCCCTCGTACGACTTTCGCTTGAAGAGGCGTTTCGAGTTGCGGAAGAAGCGGCGCACGTTGAGGCGCGTCTCCCGAGGCTGCTTCGTGTCGTGCATCATGTAGTTGAGCGCGTCCAAGTTCTGACTCCAACGGACCTCGTCAGGGTCGCCGTTGGTGGCGACGCCGCAGATGGTGCCCTGTGCGCTGGCAAAATAGACAGCCCCCAAGAAGATGGTAAACACGAAGAGAACATACTCAGACCAGTTGGCGGGAACGACGGTCGCCACTCCACCGACGATTTGCATGATGGCCACCAGCAGCGCGGCTGCATAGACTTCGCCAGGCTTGTCTTGGTGATCGATGGCTAGGTAGCCCATGCTCGAGTAGCGGCAGGTCCAGGCCTCTTGGCCCCAGACGTTTAGCTTTGGGATCTCCAGGTGATTGGCGAGTGCTTGCAACTCGCAGTCGGACAGGCATATCCGACCGCAGTAGGCACCCACATGTCCATCGGTTATCGCCGCTGCGTCCCCGTGGACACAGCCTGTGCACCCCGGGAAAGTGGAGTTCAGGTGCATGAGGTCCAGCAGGGCCGGCTGGAACGCGCGTCCGTACCATTCTCGCTGCGAGGTCCGAATGGTCGCTAACATACACCACATGCAGGCGTACCAATGCAACAGCACGACGGCACCAAGGAAGAAACTTCCTAGGGCGATCGATGTCGACTTGATCGCAAACGAGTTTTCCCAGCGCACAAGGATCGTCGAAGCGCGCAGGATGCGGATGACGCGCAGCAACCGCAGGACACGCATCGTCCTGAAAATCTTGAAATCGCCGTTGATCTGGCCCCACAATGTCAAGAGATCAAATGGGATGGTGGTGATCACGTCGATAAGAAACCATCCAGTCAAGTACCGCCACGCAAGCGCTGAGTGCCGTCGCTCATAGTTGCCAATGATGGTCTCCCCGTTGGCATCACGCACCGGCTGCGGCAAGACGAACTGGATGCATATGTCCACGGCGAAGAAGGCGCTAAGGAGGGTGTTCAGCACGAGTAGCGCATTGAGTTCGGTTGGCAAATTGAGCCCCACCTCGAAAGGAGTGACAAACGTTGTGTAGAAGAGGTTGAGGATCAACAGCATGTCCCAATACTGCACAAAGGCACCTCTTGGGTTGAGAAGCCCACGATTTTGCCTCCGGATGCGCGACCTCAGCCTCACTGTATCCCTTGCGAACTCAGCTCTCTCTTCAGCAGAGGCATCCCCCTTAAAGCTCCTAAACCGATTGGCATCCCGAAGATGCTTCAACGCGCCGCCGCCACCGTGCTGGGTCACGAGCTGCTCAAAGCCGCTCACGGGCAGTGGCGCGGCCATGCCCCCGCTCGCTGCGAGTGCTAGCAAGCTCTCGGCTGCCTTCCTTTGCCAATGTACCCTCCCTGGGCTGCGCGCAGGATCCAGTTGAGGGGTCCGCGCGTGGCGCAGGATTTTGGCCAAACGTAGGTATTCATTCACACCACACCAAGGTTCACACCACAACTTCGTTTTTCACGATTTGAACAGCAACCAACATGTACTGCGCAGCACAGGTACAGTGCAGCTCGTGTGAAACGGCTGTGAGCCGGAGCTGATCACTAAATCACTCACCTGATCACTCACTCACTCGCACTCAGAACATCTCACAACTTCTCAAACTCGCACTCCGGAGCGTGCTTCCGCACATTCTCGGAGTTCCGAGAAGGCACCAAAGGTCGTGCATATGGGTTCAGTACCGGTATGAATAATTGAGTCCTGAATTGCTTTCACGGTGGTACCGTGTACGTGTCGTCTGATTACCCGGTACCGGTAATGTCCCGTGTCCCCTACGACCCGTGAATGTCCCGGCCGCCCCCGGCGACTTTTCCATGGCCTCCCACAGGATCCAGCACATGTGTCAGAATGGAGCCGACGAGCGAAAGGGGCGCAAACGGCCGCACGGCTTCAACGGCCCGCCCCACGAGGCACGTATTCGACGCTGCGGCCCGCCGCTTCGGGTTGATGAGCTGCCAGCAGCTGAGACAGGTGTTGGCGTTGGCGTCGAATCATGTGCAGGATTCTCTGTCTGTCGAGGGCCATTCTGGTGCAGCGACCCTGCGGCCGTATATGAGGCGCTCGGCTCGGCGGCCGCAGACCAGCTCTCTTGGACGGCATTGCGCGACGGCGGCAACAATACTGGCGTGTCGGATACCGTCAAGGCATACTGTGGAGACCTCGAGGGAATGCTTGCGCGTGGTGGGCGGTACAAGCGCCAATTGCTCGTGCGTGGGCGCAAGGCGGAGGCCCTCTTGACTCTGCCACAGCTGGAGCGTGCTCGGCGCGCCGTCTTAGCCTCCGCAGCGCGCCATGTGGCGGCCGCAGCGGCTCCGAGCGCCGCGAGCTCGGGTGAGGTGCAGCATCCGGCTACGGGACCAGTGCAGCAGATGGCGTCGGCACAGCTGCCCATGGTGCGCTTGCTTACGGAGCAGTTGATAAAATACCTGCCGAGCGACCGCTGGTTTGCGCCGCACTACGACAAGGATCGGCGTGACAAGAGCCACGAGCCGCTAGATCCCAAGGCCTTCGACGGGCCCGGCGACATGCTGTGCACGCTCTGCCTTGGGTGCGAGTGCACCCTTCGAGGACACTGATTGCCACTCATGGTCACTGATTGCGACTCATTGCCTCCCTCATCAGGTGCGAGTGCACCTTGCTGATGCTGCCGCGCCAGGGCTTTGAGGCGCCAGGGCGCCGGCCGTTTTCTGTCCAGTTGCGGCCTGGCGACGTGTATCTGTTGCACGGCGCCGCGCGCTGGGAGTGGCTTCACGGCATTTCGGTTGCGGACGATGTGGAAGTCGCGCGACGCGCGGTCGTGTGGAGGCTGCTCGTGGACTGAAAAACTCATACAACGCCGTGCGCGTGCGGATCGCGCCGCCGCAGCGGCGCCGGGCAGCGGGTGGGCACCGGCGCGGAACGCGGAAGACCACACTGACCGGTGACCCCGGCGACCGGCGACCGGACCTCCTGGCGAGAGTTTGACGTCACCAAGTCCAAGAGGTTTTGCCTCCAAATGCGCGAAAACCATGTGACGGTGATGCAAACAGCGCTACGATCAGGAGAAACGCTTGCCGAAATTGAAGCAAAACGCGAACTACTTTGGCTCCATCTGGTGTTTTTGAAACGGTAAAGTGGCGCGACTGTGGAATCTGTGAAACTTGTTCTGAACGAGACAGATTGACACGCACGCGCAAAGCAGCATCAGCATGCAGTCGAGGCCACCACCGCCCAAGGGCTTTGTCCGCAAGGACGCCACGGCTGCAGGGCAAGTGTATGCGACACCGTCATCGGGAGTGCTCCCAACGCCAGTGAAACGGCTCGACGACATTGAGCAACTGCTGGTGTGCTGCATGGAAAGTGTAGTGGCAGATCCAGAAGGCACCCTTGAGATGATTGACCAGGCAGTCAGTGACGCTCATACGACCTTGGCCAAAGCGGACAACAGCGATGTGCTAGCAGCTGAGCTCACGTACAGCCCCACTGTCGATACGGTCGATGCCATCTCGCCGCCGGGCCAGTCACTGACACTCGTAAAGCTCAAACTTCACGGCGCCCTTGAGCCACGGCCACAGTGGAGCCCGCCTGCCACCACGGCCGTCGCGCCTCCGGGTCAGCCACGGCCGAGGTGGTGGGATGCCACCACGTCGGTGGGTAGCTGGACAGATAGAACATGGACGCCAGCGTCGTGGTACGAACGACGGGTGCCGAAGCCGATCGAGCGGCTCTCGCCACATCACTGTGCGAAGAAGGCTTACGTCCACCAGAAGAAAGAGCACGTGAGCTTCAGGGACCCCATTGCTGACGTGTGGCTGATTGCGGGCCGCGTTCATGGGCAATGCAGCAATAACGACGACGACGATGAGGACGACGACGACGACAATATGCCTCTCGCAAAACGGAAGCGCGTCTTAGCCGCGCTCCAAGGGCAGCTTGCCTCGGGACCTCCTTGAGGCACGTCGGGATAGAGCGCTAGTGTGGCGCCAGGCCGCACAGTACTAGCCCCGCGCCTCGGACGGACGGACGCCGCCCGCAGGCGCGCGCGGCCCGCTGGCGGAGGTCGAGGCGCAGGCCGGTTTAGCGATGGCGGTGCGTTTTAAGTGGTGCCTGGCGATAGCGTCTCGGCGCCGACAGCCCTGAGTGTGGAGGGAGTGGCCCTAGAGTGGCCCACGTGGAGACGGACGGCAGGTCTTCGATTTATGAGGGCGAGAGCGGAGAGGCCACGCGTCGTGCAGAGGTGAGCGCGGTTACGGCGCGGCGGACCCGGGCACCGCCGCCGGCTGGCCGCCCCACCCTTCGACCGACGCGTACTTCCGTCGATGCCCGGCCGCACCCACCGCTAACCCGCCGCCGCCGCTCGTTCCATGACGCGCCCCGTTTGTGCCGTGGGCCGTTCTGGGGCGTTGGTTTCTTCGCTCGTACGCCCGTTTGCTGTTTAAAGCGCGCGTACTTCGCAAAGCCAGAAAGGCAAACTGCCTGGAAGCGGGCTCGGCTCGTTCCGTTCCGACTTCCGGTCGTTGCCCCGCCCGCGCGGGGCCGGGCCGTTATGCGTTAATCGAGCACGGGGCGGCGACAACGGTATACGTACGAGCCCGGCCGCCGCACGACGGCAGCACGGCACGCGCCGCGTCGTATCGAAAATAATCGCTATCGACCCGCCCCCGCCGCGCGGACGGCTGGCAAGTGGCATCAGCCCATCGCGTATCGCGGAAATGGAAATCGCCAATACTATAATACTATAGCCAACTCGCATGCGGAGACCACGATCAATGAATCTCAATCACACACCGTTACGCGGCACGGCGCCCGCCCGATCCGCCCACGCACTACAAGTTCACTACAAGTAGAGTACACACAGAGTATTTAAGTTTGATTTTGCTGGTTTGTTGCACACGGGGCGTGCCGGGCGCGTCGCCTCATTCGTTGGGCGCGGCGGGCGCAGCGGGCGCGGCGATCACGAGCGTCGAGGTGGGCGTGATGGCCACCTGGTGAAGCGCCTTGTTCAGCTCGGCCTCACTCCACTGACTCGGATCGCGCCGGCCGCGCCCGTGCCCAAAGATGGACCAAGCGACGGGCACGAGGCGCGGCCGCCACTGGCACTTGCGTGAGTAGCCACCGATGACTGTCGTCGACATCTCGGGCAGCGGCGCGTAGCCGAGCCCGCCATCGTCGGCGAGCCCAAACGTGTACACCCCATGCGTGGTGAGCACGACGGTGCACGACTTGGTCGAACACGGGCAGAGCGAATCGTCCGTGGGCGGCTCGTACACCTCAGACTTGATGCGGAGCACCTTGAGCTCGGCGTTCGGCAACGGTACCGGCGAGGGACGCGGCTGGTACGGGAAGTTGTTTGCGTCCACGGGCATGGCCGCCGTTGGCGGGTAGCCCAGGCTGCCGTAGAGGGTCGAGCCCCAGGTCCAAAGAATGCCGTCCGCCGTCACGGCGGCTGTGTGCACGGAGGAGCAGAGAGCCTGCACGACGCGCCGGCCACGCAGCCCGCCACCCACGCGCGTCGGGGTGGGCTCGTAGGGTGTGCCGTCCACAAATCCCGCGCACGCCTCGGTCGGCATGAAGCCGAGCTTTCCGTACACGGCGCACCCCCACACCCAGAGCTCGCCAGCGGCGGAAATGACGGCGGTGTGATAGTCGGAGCACTCTGCATGAACGAGCTGCTCGAGGAGGAGCTCGCCGCGCACGCGCCGCGGCGTCGGCTCGTACACGAGCCCATCCCACGCGGCCGTGAGCCCGGCGCCCGCCGCCTCCATCCCGAGCTTGCCCGCACACGCACAGCCAAAGGCGTGGACAGCGCCGTCAGCGGTCAGCACGACCGAGTGCAGGTTGGAGCAGGTGGCGGCGACGACGGGTGAGGCGCGCTTGCGTCGTGAGCCCTTGAGCGAGCCACCATCGACCAGCCTCGGTGTGAGTTGGTAGGGCGAGCCGTTCGAATCGGTCTCCATCTCTTCGGAGACAGGGTAGCCGAGCTGGCCGTAGACGGCCGAGCCCCAGGAGAACAGCTCGCCGCTGTCGGTCACCGCGAGGGTGGAGTAGTCGGAGGCGGCGATGGCGACGATGCGGCGCAAGCCCAGGCCGCCCGCCACCACCTGGCGTGGCACGCGCTGGCACAGCGCGCCGCCCGCCGACGCGATGCGGATCGAAGAGGCCCTCTCCGAGATGGGTTCGCATTCGGCATAGCCAAGGTTGCCAAACGAATTCGAGCCCCAGGTGAACAGCCGACCGTCGTCGGTGAGGACGGCGGTATGGAGCTCGGAGACGACCGCCGAGACGGCGTGCGCCGCGGCGAGCCCTCCGCCCGTGACCAGCGCCGGAGTGGGCTGGTACGGGTCGCCGTTGGCATCGACGCCCATCTCCGCTGAGATCTCGTATCCCAACCGTCCATGGACCGCCGTGCCGAAGGTGAGCACGCGCCCGCTGCGCGTGAGCAGGAGGCAGTAGTCCGTGCCGCCGTAGACGCACGCGAGCTCCACGAGCGACGCGCGCACAATCGCGGCCGCCGCCTTGGCGCTGCTCACGCCGCCGCGCTCGGTGAAGAAGCCGTCATCGAGCAGGTCGTCACCGAGGGGTGGTGGCGTCGAGCGTGTTGCAAGATAGGGCGGGCGGCGGTGCGGCTCGTCCACGGCGTCCTCGTCGTCCGACGAGCCGGACGAGGAGGCAGGCGAAAGCGGACGCCGCTGGGCCGCTACCGCCGCCGCCGCGAGCGCACTGCTCGACACGCCCGCGCCGCTGCTGCTGCCAGCGCCGTCAGCGCCGGCGCTGGTGCTGATCGCCGCGCCGCCCGCGGCAGCCGCCCCAAGCGCCGCGGCCGAGGCGCTGCTGCCACTGGCCGCGGCCGAGACGCCCGAGGGCCGCCCGCTGCCAGGCCGGGTGCTAGGGGGGCGCCCACTGCCCGGCCGACCGTTGGAGGGGCGCGTGGTGGCGCGCACGGCCGCCGCGTGGCTGCTCACTGCCGAAGCGCTCGGTCCAGTGGATGAGGCGCTCACGGCGGCGCTCCCCGCGGGCGGCGGCGGCGGGGGGGGCTCCTGCTCGCCTGCCACGTCGTCCCGCAGGGGCATTGGCGAGGCGCAGCACAGGAAGCCATCGCTCGTGGTGAACAGGTTGCCACTGCCGTCGCCGTGAGGTTGGCGCCGCCGCCGGCCGGGGGACACGCAGCCCCCGTCGTTCGGGCGGAGGAGTGCCGACGCGAAGACGTCGATGGAGCCGAAGACAAAGAGAAGCCTGCGCTCGAGGAGCACGCCGCGGGACGCAGCCGCCCAGACATGCGCGACGGGTGCGAGCCAGCTCACCGAGCGTGAGTCGAGATGCGACAAGATCGAGCCTAACGTCTCGTCCAAGCTGAGAACCAACCGCATCGCGCCCAGGTCGTTGGCCAGCGCCACTGCCTCGGACGCCGCACGGTTCGCGGCGAGCGAGGGAGTGCGGGCCCGGTTGACCGCCGGGCCCGCGGGCGCCATCGCGGACGTCGGCGCTGTACCCGGTGTGATCACCAGCTGAGAGTCAAGAGCCTGCTCGAGCCGCGGTAGGAGTGCGGTCACCTTGCTCATGGCGTGCGTCGTCGCCTCGAGGCCGATGATGCGCCGCGAGAGGTGCTCGACGCGCCGCTCAGACGAGAGGCGCGCCTCGCGCTCCGCCTGCGAAGGGCGTGGAGATGGGACAAAGGGTCGTTCAGAGACGGGAGGGGGGGGGACTAATGCGCTGTCTCGCTTTCGAGCAGGGTGCGCGCGCTGCAACATAACGAACCTGCAGCAGCGTGAGTAGTTCGTGGATCTGGCACTGGCTGTCGGCCACGGCCTGCAGCAGCGCTGACTCGGACGTGATGGCCAGAGGCGGGACAGAGAGCGTGAGGGTCTCAGGCTCTGAAGAAGTTGATTGGCCGGCCCCCGAGGAGGAACCGGCCGCCGAGCCAGCTGTTGCCGTGGCCGCCAGACCGTACGAGGCTCCTGTGACCGCCAGGCGGTGCGGGCCGACCGCGCCATGCAGCGCCTGGCGTGGACGAGGCCGCGCGCGCGGCATCGTCCGAGTGCGTCTTCTGTTTCCTCTGCTTTTTACAAGTTTTGTCATGGCCAGGCAAGACAAGACAAGAAAAAACAACGTTTGAACAGCAAAAGGAAAGTGCACCGGAAGCCAGCGCGGGTCGTGGTGGAAGAGAGTGTGTGCGGAACGCGTGACGGAGGGTCGGAGCGGGTTCAAGATACATGTATCAAGAAAGACTGAAAGAGGCGCGAGAGGCAGTAAGTCATCCGCTTAGGTACGTGCCCTCGGAGAACAAGTAGGTGAGGAGAACTGGCTGGGATATCCTGACTTGTCTTGACTTGCGCGTAGCGCACGGGCCGACCCATGTCCGCGACGACGGCCGTGGCTGTCACGCCGCCCGCGAGCGCGCCTCGGTACGTCTGTACGCAGACGCTCTCGGCGCACAAGCGCGCCGTCTCCTCGGTCAAGATCTCCGCCGACGGCCGCTGGCTCGCGAGCAGCTCAGCGGACATGACCGTGCGGCTTTGGATCACTACGACCTGGAAGTGCGCGCATGTGCTGCAGGGGCACACGCAGGGAGTGAACGACGCGTGCTTCTCCGCCGACAGCAAATACCTCGCGTCGGCCTCGGACGACCGCACGATCCGGCTCTGGGACGTCAGCACCGGCAAGATGCTCAAGACGCTCCGCGGCCACGCCAACTTTGTCTTCTGCGTTGCGTTCAGTCCGCAGGGAAACCTGCTCGCGTCGGGCTCATTCGACGAGTCGCTGCGCGTGTGGGACGTGAAGACAGCCCGCTGCCTCAAGATCCTTCCCGCGCACTCGGACCCCGTCTCGGGCGTGCACTTTTCATACGACGGCACCCTCATCGTCTCGGGCTCGTACGACGGGCTGTGCCGCATCTGGGACACGGCGACGGGGCAGTGCCTGAAGACGCTCATCGACGACGACAACCCGCCCGTGAGCTTCGTCAAGTTCTCGCCTAACGGCCGCTTCATCCTCGCCGGCCTGCTTGACAACACGCTACGGCTGTGGAACTTTCGGAAGAACAAGTGCTTGCGCACGTACTCGGGGCACAAGAATGCAAAGTTCTGCTGCTTTGCGGACTTCGTGACGGTGGGCGAGCAGCACATGGTGGTGGCCGGCTCGGAGGACGGCAAAGTGTGCCTATGGGACCTGCAGACCAAGCAGCTGTTACAAACTCTCGAGGGGCACACGGACGTGGTGCTTGGCGTGGCAGCACACCCTTCGCGCGAGCTCATCGCCACCGGCGGTACCGATAAGGATCTACGCTCGATACGCATCTGGGAGCACGTGCGGGAGGAGAGCGGGGTGCCTTCGACGCCGGCCGCGCTGCCAGGCGGCCATGCCGGCCGCGCCGCCATGCCGCCGGCCGGCGGCGCTGGCGCCGCGGCACTGGGGTCCCCCATCTCGCTGTTGCCGACGCCCCCAGCGCCGCCGCCGCCGAGCAAATAGCCAACTAGCGGAGGGGATCACGAGCGTTTGCAAGCGGCGCTACGTTAGCCCGTGGCCATGTGAAGGGCTTCATATGCTGAGGGCTGCGCTGCGAGCCGTGTGCCCGACGACTCAGCGCCCCCAACTCCCCATTGCGCTTAATCATCCTACATGTATGCAGACGCGTGCCGACCGCGACGAAGTTCCCGGGCGACATACCGAAGAATAAAAGAAGAGTTAAAATGCTGCTCAGTCTATTATTTGACTTTACACTTTTGAGGACTGTCACATGCGGCGTCTTAAAGTCTTAGCTCTAACACGTAGTGTCGTAGTCGATGGGACCCGCGTGCAGCGAAATCGTTCATAGTAGAGCGTACGGCGCGACGTCGTACCGACGCCCGGCGGCGCGGCTCTACACGAGGCGTTGTAAAGTAACTATCAGTGGTATGCCGGCGGGGAGGCGCGGGCGTCGGTTTCGTTGAACGACTCTTAAAGGTGCGGTTATATTGGTGCGACGCGTCATTCGGCGAGCTTCGTAAAGTTTGTCGCCTCCGACGTTTGGCACAGCGCCTCTCGCACCACTGGGCACACGGCGACCGCCGCTGGCTGCTCCGCGACGTCCTCGAGCTGGCGGCCCTTGGTCTCCGGCACGAGGAGCCACACGAACACGAAGGCGCCGAGGTTGATGAGCGCATACAGCGCAAAGCTGCCCGCCTCGCCGAGGGCGTGGTTCAGCGACAAGAAGGATCCGACGACCGCGTAGTCTGCAGTCCAATTCATCACGGTGCCAAGCGCGACGACCTTGGCACGCAAGCGCGAGCCTATGAGCTCACTCGGTATGACCCAGGCCACAGGCCCCCACGAGAAGCTGAAGGCCGCCACGAAGGTTAACACGAGGGCCACGCACATGGCGGGAAGCGTGCCACCGTAAGCCTGCGCGTGCCCCTGCTCCAGCTGCCGAAAGGCCACGGCGAGTCCCATGAGCGAGAGCGTCATGAGGGCGCTGCCCATAAGGAGCAACAGCCGCCGGCCACACCGGTCGATCGATACGATCGTCCAGGGTGTCACCACGCAGAAGACGACGCCGACGAGGATGGTGTAGAGATTGGCTCTAGGATTCGCCTGCGCCGGGTCGAGGTCGCCGCTGCCACTGCCGTCACCCGTGGCGTTCGCGCCGCCGAGCGCCGCCGCAAAGATGCGTGGCGCGAAGACGGTGACCAGGTCGATACCGGTACCCACTTGAAGCGTCAACACGACGATGGCCACGATCACGCGCCGTCGCACGCCGCGGCCGAGCAGCTCAGTCCACGAAACCACGGCCTGCGCGTGCTCGTCATGCGCCGCCTCGATGGCCGCAACCTCCGCGCTCACATCGTCGAGCGGCGTGCGCAGCGAGGAAGCGAGCACGGCCGCTGCCTCGGCGCTGCGCCCCCGCGCTACGAGAAATCGAGGCGATTCGGGCAGCTGCATGGAGGCGACCACGAGGAAGAGGAGGCCAGTGGGCAGAGGCGCCGCAAGCGCGAGCGTCCAGCCGTTCCGCCACTCACCGACGCCCCAGTTGATGAGGTACGCCACGAGGATGCCCAGCTCGATGGCCAATTGAAAGGAAGACTCTATGGCTCCACGGTGGTGGGCGGGAGCTGTCTCAGAGACGTGCAGCGGCACGACCGTGCACCCCAACCCATTAGCCAACCCGTTGAGCAGGCGGCCTACAAAGAGCGGGAAGAGCTGACCGCCCGGAAGCACGGCGGGAAGGGCGAGCACGGCCGACCCTGCGACGATGACAGCCATTGAGATCATGATGGCCGCGCGGCGTCCAAGAGCATCCGCGCTCCAGCTTGCAAACATGGAGCCCACTACGGATCCAATCTGCATCGTGGCCGCAAGTAGCTGCAGGGTAAGGTCGTCCGGATTGTGGTAGCGGCGCTGAAAATCGGAGTTCTGGAGCACCCCACCGATGTTGCCGCACGTGATGCCAATCGAAAAGCCGCAGAGCAGCGGTGTGAACGACGCCACGACGAGTGCGTGGCCACTCGTCGCCCGACCGCGGCCACAGTCAGCGGGCATTATGCCGTATGAGGTGAAGCTCATGGCGCGGCACTCGCCCAACGCGGTGCCTCCGGGACCCAGCGTTGAACGCAGGTGTGAACAGTACATGTCGGCGAACAGTAGTGTGAAAGAGTATTTTTAACGCCGGGTCTCGTGTGACTGTCCTCGTGACCCCTTACTTGCTTGCTTGCTTACTTGTGACCCCTTCGAGATGAGGACTCTGAGTGTTGATCCGTGTTGATCGTCTCGCCTACAAGGACGAGCGTCGTCAAGGAGCGTCGTGGTGTTGTTGTTGTGTCCCACCCTCTACCTCCCACCCTCCCACTTCCCTGGGGGTTTCTGAGACATTGGGTGGACGTCGTGTTCGTTAATACACTACATCTTGTATACATCCCTGCTCATCCCTGCCCAACCGAGCCCCCAGCTTGCCGACAGCCCATCAAGTATAATGTACGCCAGCGGGCGGCCGGGCCAACGAACCGTGAAGCTGATGTTCAAGAGGTCTGCTGTTTTCATGTAGAACGCCGCTCCAGCCCCTCGTGCTCCATGGTGTCCTCTTCAATGTTCCACACCAACACGTACAAGTACGCAAATAACCAAATATCTCAAAGACATGGAGGATCTTCATTCATAGGCACACCACACCTTCACCACACCTAAACTACCAAGCAAAGTTTACAGCTGCTAGCTAGTATGTGACCAAATTCCAGAGTGTCGGAGTTTGTCAC
>ENA-UOXP01000675-UOXP01000675.1-mixed-culture-metagenome-genome-assembly--contig:-NODE-675-length-26383-cov-43.689798_pt1 | contig 26383 bp, 16 predicted proteins | sample MGYA00238161_ERZ761639 | MGnify/ENA primary metagenome ERZ761639 (study PRJEB28913, sample SAMN08776760) | mixed culture metagenome | isolation source: Freshwater growth medium | place: USA...
CCGACCCGACCCGACCCGACCTCGACCTCGGAGCCCAATTTTCATATCGTATCCCGCGACCCAACCCCCTCCGACCCGACCCCATACTGGAGAGTGGCGACGCGCCGTGTTGGGCGCTTTTCATATCGGATCACTACAGGTTCACGTATGTGGACTATCAGGGTAACGGATTTCCTCCTGCGTATGCTGCACCTATTGGAGTCACCACCCGTACGTGGATCATCTATCATGATTATTGGTGGAGGTCGACGCGTGGTCAGTTTCCACGGACGCCTGCGCATTAGCCAAAGCTTCAAAAACAACCACTCTTTGAAGACGTAAAAAGCCGATAATGTGAGCTCAAGTGGCGCATATCGTTTTTTTGGGTACACACTCGCGCCCGCGCCCATGTGGTTTCACAGTAAGTTCAGAAATTACCGGTGTGGCGCGCCGTGTTGGGCGCTTTTGATGACACGCCGTGTTGGGTGCAACACCCACTCCATCACCCGAAGGGTTGAAATGCAACTCGTTGCCCCCGCTGCGTGCGTAAATATCGTTTACGTTCTGAAACAGTCCAACCCCTGACCTCCATTGTCAATAAGCGCATCTTCAACACGTTTGGATAAAACCTCCAACTTAGTACATCATTCATCACATACCACATCATTGTTTCCAACTTAATGAGTTTTGTCCTAATGTACTTTGCAAAAAGTTCTGTGAGTTTCCACAAACGCTTTTGAGGTAGAGTTTCTACTCTTAACCAGTCACGAAATACCACGGAATACCCTGAATCTATGACTCTTCGGCGTTCGGCTATCTCGGGTTGTCGCGTGCGCACTCCCATGGCCAATCTCTGAAATCGATCTCGGACACGAGCCTCGCGCAGCACCTTTCGAGCACTGCCCCCCCATGACGGTGTCGTTGGCAGCATGCTTTTCACAGCTAACTCAGAAATTACCGGAGTGACGCGCCGTGTTGGGCGCTTTTCGATCTCGGTAGCCCTCGAAATCACGCCTTCCTTAATTGGTACCGGACACTACAAGTTTCCAAACTGGTATCGTCGATGGCGCGCTTGCCAGTAAGAAGTCGATTCTGGAAGACGATCATAAATCCGCGCAGGCGGCATCGGGTTGAAGGTGGTTTGAGAGAGGGTGGCCGGTACGAGATACATATGAGTGGTCGAAGACGTCAAGACTTGTTCAATTCTCTACCTGAGAGTGAACAAGAGCAGTTTGATAATCTCGTTCCAATCAGAAGACGCATGAGAGTGAGGTTTAGAAACTTTAGGCATTGGTCAGCTACCCATGTTGGGTGGCTTTTAAATGTTCATGACCTGTCTCTAGGAGGGATCGCTGCCATTCCTTTACGAATGATTCGAAAGATCTTTTACATGGAAGCCTAGCGACGCGCCGTGTTGGGCGCATCAATCCCTAACCCTGAACCCTATAATACGTTGGCGCTACCCATCATAAAAGGGTAAGGTCTAAAGAAACTAAAAAGAAACATCCTATACTGCTACAGTATTTACACAACCGGAGGGGTTTTTAGATTGCGTACCTGGGAGCTCTTCATCCTCGATCCTGTACGGCTGTCGAGTCAATTAACAGGATTGATCCCCGGGTGTGATTATGTGTGGGTATTAAAACATCGACCACACAGTACAGCGGCGCTCAGGCAAGCGCGTGTCCCCGGGTGTGTGCAGTCAAAACAAGACCAACATGGCACCTCACTCTAGTTCTATTCTAGTTGTCGGCTATTTCGTCTGCTCATGCACCTAGAGACTGCGCGCAGCATCTCTGTGAAATTTGCGGACGCAAAGTCTCCCACACACCCAGTGCCGTAGCACCTTGTCGCGTCTGTCGTGTTAACGTTCATTTCACACCACCCTGCCTCGGGAACCTACCGGTACAGTAGGTTAATACCACAGGACTACAACTCACAGGACTTCGCGCTTCGGCAAACTCAGGGCCCCTTCTTGAAGGGGTCGACGCAGCGGGCGGCCTATTCCGTGCCCTGCGGGAAGGATGGATGCCACGACCTGCAAGGAGCTCGGAAACGAAGCCATGGGCGCTGGCGATTACGTGGATGCGCTCAAGTACTACAGCCAGGCGATCGCACTTAATCCTAGGGACGCCGTGCTGCACTCAAACCGGAGCTTCAGTTTCCTCAGGCTCGGCCTCACTGCGCGTGCGATCGTCGATGCAGACGAAGCCATCCGGCTGAAGCCGAGCTGGCCCAAGGGACATTTTCGACGCGCTGCAGCACTGTCTCAGGTGGGCCTTCACGAGCGGGCGTTGGAGTCCTACAGCTTCGCTGCGGCACTGGACCCAAGCGATGAGCATTTGCGTAGCCAGTGCGTCGAGGCCAATCGATGTGCGGCAGCAGCAAAGCGGACGGACAAGCTGACAGTAGTCGGCGCAGCGGTTGCGGTCGCCGTCGTTCTAGCGCTCATGGCCTTGGACGGCACGGTGGGTGCTGGCTACCTTATGATTGCACTATTCTGCGGCGCAACCATCGGCTCAGCCAGCGGTGCAACTTTCGTTCTGTTTCGCCGGCAGCAGCGTGAGAGCTCGGTACTGGCGCCGCTGCAGTCCAACCACGACTTTGCGGCCATGCAGATGAAGGGCGACACGAGGGGCGCGGGCGAACTCCGCGAAGCGCCTGCACCACCAGTGTCAGGGGCCGACGGTACGGATGCACCGATGGGGGCAGCAGGAACTGCAGCAGGAGCAGCAGGAGCGCCAGCATCGGCCGCAAAGAGCACTGCGGCACGGCGCTCGACGCAGAATGGGCGTGCTGCGGCGCTGCGCGCCAAGAAGGAGGGACGCCTCAATTGACGCCTCTGAGGACTGAACGCAGAGCGTCGGAGGCCGGTGAGCTGTGACTCCCCGAGTGTCCTCGACCGCCGAGCCCAGCGCAAATGCGAAATGGAAATGCGCTCAGTCGGGTCAGTCCTCAGCCGCCCACGCGAGTGGCTCGTGGGGGGGGAGAGCTCGGCACTCGACTGCCTCAGCGTAGTACCCTTCCTTCCCCGGCCCCGCCCCACGCCGGCCCAGGCGGGCGCGCCCTCGCGTCCCTCGTCCCTCGGCCCCTGAGCCGCCGGTGAGCCTCTTCCAGAGCCTCCTGTGTCGCAGTGCGAGGTTCGCCGGACGCCGCGCGCGGCTCGTTTTGGGGGAAACGCCACCTTTGGAGAGCAGGACGGAGAGGGCCCCCCGCGCCCGCGGCCCCGCGCCGTGAAAGCTAAAAGGTTGCGCCAACGGTTGTCCCGGCACTCGATCCCGGCCCCTGACCATGACATCAGCCTGACGCGCCGACGGCTCGCGTTCCGACAATGATCTCAATATATCCGGTCACACAGTACACAGTACGGTATATACGCGGCCGGATGATTGCGTCGCCGTCTCCGTTTGGTCCACACACTCACACACGACCCGACCACGCATCACAGGGGGTGTGGCAAAACACATGCTCGCGTCTCAGCGGAACTTAGTAACCGCATTAGCAGCGATTTTATCATATGTGACCGTCCCTGGCTGCATGTTTACGCGATCTGGCCGGAGTCGGCGATCGACACTTTCTTCGCCGTCTTGCCCGACTGGGAGCCGACGGCCTCGATGGCCTTGACGACCTCCATGCCCTTGGTGACCGAGCCGAAGACGACGTGCTTGCCATCGAGCCAGTCCGTCTTGACCGTACACAGGAAGAACTGCGAGCCGTTGGTGCCCGGGCCAGCGTTGGCCATCGAGAGGATGCCAGGGCCGGTGTGCTTGAGCTGGAAGTTCTCGTCGGCGAACTTGGCGCCATAGATGGACTTGCCGCCCGTGCCGTTGCCAGCTGTGAAGTCGCCACCCTGGCACATGAAATTGTTGATCACGCGGTGGAAATCCGAGCCCTTGTAGCCAAAGCCCTTCTCGCCCGTGCAGAGGGCGCGGAAGTTCTCGGCGGTTTTCGGGACGATGTCGGCGCGCAGGGTCATCTCGATGCGGCCGGCCGGCTGACCGCCGATCGTCATGTCGAAGAACACCACAGGGTTGCTCATCTTCTCTGTCTGCGTAAGCGCAAGCACGCAAGGGGGAAGAGACGTTAGTCAATACCAATTTGGGAGGAGCGCTGGGGGTGGCAAGGAGCGTTGGAGTCGGCGCTGCGGCCATCGGCCCGTGGCGCAGCGCGCGCGCTTTCCGCCGCGCGATCGAGAGCGCCCCGCGCCCAGGCGCCGCGCGGCGCGCAGGACACGATGGAGGTCGGCAAATTTGCGCCTCACCTCGGCAAAAGGCACGCGCGAAGACGTGCTGGCCCGCGCAACTGTGCAGAGATGACGTGGCTTTATCCTACCGGTACATTGTACTTCATATGACGCAACGTTGACCGGGGGAGCCGGGACGCACACGGGGCACTACAAACAGGAGACACAGATCACACGGTTGTCGCGTGCGTCGCGTTAACGTTCTCATCAGTCATCAAACACAAATTACATCACAAGAGACCTCGACCACAGCAGAATGATGTAAATGCGAACTATTTTCATCAAGTTCCCTGCGGCTCGGTCGGTCCTTTTCAGTATTTTTACTTTGTATATTTGTCCCACATCTGACGCTGTGCACGTAGGAAAGTTTGCTTTTTGGTGACCGGACCACCTCTTACCACCTCGAGTGCACGCACATGCACCCTAGGGCCTCAACGTGGTGACCCGAACGCGATGGGCGCATACTTACAGGTACGCTGTACATGTCTACATGTACATGTACGACACGCACATGCACATACTAGCATCATTAGAACCGACAATCCCATGATGTACGGCACGAGCATGCCGCGCGTGGGCGTGGGCGCTGCCATCGAAGCTTCGACCTCGCCCGCTCTCCACGGATGCGCACGGCACCACGGACCGATGAGATCGTCCTCGCACAGCTGCATCACGCCGAGTGCGCTCCACATCCTCCTCGTATCTTCCAATTCGGAGGCTGCGCGGCAGATCCCACAGAGGCCCATGGGGCTCAGCTGCTGTGCCGTGCCGTGCTTGTGGTGACGAGGAATGATCACTCCCTCGCTCACATCGCGCCAGGACCGCAGGTCGGATGAGTGCAGGGCGCCGAAACCAGAGTCTCCCATGTAGATACAACGCCGCCCCCCCGTCTGACCAAACTGCTGCTGCTCGGAAGTGAGCTCCGCCTCCTTGCCGTCGACGAGTCGCAGGCCAGACCGAGGCTCACATGCACCGCTCGCGTTCACGCCGTATGCCATCCCTCCGCGCTCGCGTGCAGCGACCCCAGCGCCATCCCATAGCAGCACGCAGTCCGACCGATATCCATCGTAGAGTAGCAGCCAGCCGGGCTGCAGACCAGCCACTGGTGGTAGCCCAGCCGCCGGCGCTGGCGCGCGCGACCTTGTGTCGCCGGCCGCAGATCGGAGCGGGATGAGGGTCGGCCCTTCGGCGCATGGGCGCGAGATCGCATCTCGCCATACGGGAGCTTGCGCGAGCTCGACCTTCTCGTACGGACCAAGCACCGAGGGCGCGCGCATCAGCCGGAGCGCCAAGGTGCATGACGCGTTCCCGAGACTGGCTTGCGATGACACGCTGCTGCCCCCCTGATGGCCAGCTTGCCACAGGCAGCGCTGGCCGGGCGCGCCGTTGTGCTCCGACTTGTAGATCGCAAACGTCGCAAGGCCGCCGCCGCTGCCCCAGCCGCCGCCCTTGCGGCTGTTGCTGTCCAACTGAGCCCTCCTCGGTGCCAGCGCGGCGCTCGGCGTCTCCGCCATCTCGGCATACATCTCGGCAGGCGCCCGGAAGAGGATCGTGTCAATCGCCGACTCGGACGGATCGAAGAGCCGCTGCGGCGGACTCCAAGTCTCAAAATCGGCTGTGCTCATGTATATGGGCTCATGACGGGTCGCTCCGGCACTCGGCCCAAAGTCCCAGGGGCAGCTGACGAGGCTGCCCGACGGGGCGAGCGTCGCTGAGAAGACGACGATTGCAATTGCCTCCTGTAGCTCGACGCTGCTCCGGCGGTCCGCATCGTCGAGCATGTACAGTTCAGGAGCCCACACGTTGCACATCTCCAGCGAGTCTACAACGACTGGCCGCGCGCCCTCCCAGTGCAGGAGGTCGCGCGAGCGCGCATAACCGAAGCGCGCTGGCAGGTCGCGCCGTCGTTTCCGGCTATCGCAGTGGAAGGCCAAAGTGGCGAGGCCAGTGCACAGCTCCGTCGTAAAGACAAGGTGAAAGAAGCCTTCGTGCCATGCGAACGAGGGATCGCGGAAGACAGTTGGAGGGCCGCCTGCGTTCGCCCACGCGATTCCGGTCGCGTCGCGCCCAGGCAGGAACACGAGGGGGTCATGTGCAGGTAAGCGCCACCGACGCCCATCCCACGACCCGTCCACGTCTGACGCGAGGAGGTGCATGCCCTCGCCGAGAGTTCGACCATCAGAGAAGGTCACCAACACAGTTGGAAGCTGCACGTGATGCCAAACGTCTTTTGCACTATGCAATCCGACGACGTTGATGACGACGTTGATGACGACAGCGAGCACCAAGGCCAAAATCAGTAGCAGCACCAACCTGGAAAGCATTGATCACATGCTCTTCACAGCCCGTTGTTATTAGAATTGGGCGATTCGACCCTTCATTAGAATTGGGCGATTCGACCCCTTCACACAGAGAACCACGTGCTGTACCTTGATTTGGGCTTTTCTGGTCTCGATGAAGGATTTATATGTACCGGGATTCACCGTTTGGCGTTGCGGTCGCAACATGAAAATTTCTGTCTCTGAGCATCCTCCTCATCCACATCTTCGCCTGCCTCGAGCGAGCAATCAGCCTGGGGCCTTTGGACATGAGCGCTTCGTGTGTCCAACCGTGTGGCAGATAGAGCATGTGGGCGCTGCGCGCTTCTTCGTCGCCTGATCATCACTTCCGGCAACTGCAGCTCCACCCTTGCCCCCGCCTCCGCGGCCGCCACCGCCATGACCACTGCTGCCGCCGCCGCCACCACCAGCGTAGCCACTGCCACTGCCGCCACAACCGCCGCCGCCCTTGCCTGCGCCGGGATTCGGGCAATTATTCGCCCAATGGCCCGGCAAACCGCACTTGTAGCAAGAGCCACCGCCGCCGCCGCCGCCGCCCGCCTGCATTCCACTGCCGTAGGCGTTGCCACCGCCGCCACCGCCGCCACCGCCGCCACCGCCGCCACGGCCGCCACGGCCGCCACGGCCGCCACGGCCGCCACCGCCGCCACCGCCATGACCGCCGCCACCGCCGCCACCGCCTCCGCGGCCGCCAGCACCAAAGCCACCAGCGCCGGCGCCGCCAGCACCACCGCCGCCGCCCTTGCCTGTGCCGGGATTCGGGCAATTATTCGCCCAATGGCCCGGCAAACCGCACTTGTAGCAAGTACCGCCACCGCCGCCGCCGCCGCCGCTGAAGCCCGTCTGCCCTTTGGCGCCAATTGACGCGCCACTGCGGCCCAGATCGCCGCGTCCGCGCCCGCCACGCCCACGGCCGACGACACCCGTTAGCTGCCCAAAGGCCTGCAATGCGGCGTCCTCATCCTCCGTGCCGTCGTACCCGTCGTCCTCCTCGTACGCGAGAAGGCGCGGCCCGGCGCGGCTCGCATGGGCAGCTGTGGCAGTGGGCTGCGGCGCCGCCGCGGGCGAGCACAGCAGGTTGGCATCTCGCCGCCGCTCGGCGCAGTCCTCGTTGCTCCCGCGGATCACCTCAACGAGGTCGCGATCACAGCCAGAGAGGCAGCATGCGTCGTATGAGCGCATGCGAAGGTGAATATCCAGCGTCGATGTCTTGAAGACGCAGCGCAGCTTGACGCCGCCGCACTGGGCGCATACCTCGTCGAGCTTGGACACATCCGCACCGCCGGGCAACCACACCGTGAAGCTGCACCCGCCGCCGCCGCCACCGCCGCCGCCACCGCCGCCCCCACCTCCGCCGCCCCCGCCGCCCCCACTCTTTCCATTCGAGCAAGAGAAGAATTGTCCGCCGGCGCCACCCTTTTTGGTCTTGATCACGACTGAGCCATCGGCGCACAGCGGGCACGGGCGCAGCCGCACCGCCGTCGCGCCCGCAAGCGGGCACTGCGCTGCGCACTGGAAGCAGCGTAGATCCGAGAGGGACGTGGCTGGCGCGGGAGCGCTCGCGTCGACACCGAGAGCGACGGCAGGTGGCTTGCCGAAGCAGTGCGGGCAGATCGTGTGGCTGTTGCCCGTGGCCGAGTTCGTGACGTTGAGAACCTGGAAGCGGCAGAGCGGGCAGCGGTGGGGATGGGACGAGAGGTCTCCGCTCGCCGGTAGGGAGTGGTCGGCGGCGCAGCGCGGGCAGCGCAGCACGCGCTGCCCACCCCGCGGGCCGCCGACGCCGCCGCCGCCAAAGCCAAAGGCGCCGCCGCCGCCGCCACCGCCGCCGCCGCCGCCTGGCTGTGGCTGTGGCGGCGGCTGGGCGCGCAGCTCCATGGGTGTGCCGCACGCGCCGCATGCAGGCTGCGAGCCGTCGGCGAGCGCGGAACGCGGCCAGTTGGTCGTGTCGGTCGGCGCAAATGCGGCCGCTGCCGCCGCGACGAGCACCTGCACCGAGCGGCTCGCCTTTGCGAAGAGCGGCTTCATGAGCGCCACGATCTCGCCCACAGCGGCCGCGCGTGTGCGCTCGCCACTCGCGACGCGGTTGATGGCGCGCTCCATCTCGGCACGCAGCTCGGGCTTTCCCAGATCGAAGCCCACATCGACGTAACCTTTCAGCAGCATGCGTCCCACGGTGGTCGGATGGAAATGCTGGCCGCGCTTCTCGACGTATGAGCGCTTGACGACGGTCTTGATATGCTCGGCGATGGTCGCATCTGTGCCGATCGAGTGCGTCTCCATAAGGTGGATCAGGTCCGATTCGCTCAGGTAGCTCGGTGGCGTCGTCATGCCCTCTGCCATCTCGAGCCGCGTGGGCACGAAGTGTTCCCCCACATGAAACGTCGGTATCTTCTTGGCCGTCCAACGGTCGTACTGGTACACGTCGAGGTAGTTGCGCTCGAGCACCATCAGCCCGTGCGCCGAGAACTCCTCGCCCGCCAGCTCCGCACGCACGACTGTCTCGTGCCCGAGCGCATCCTTGGAACAGCACGCGAGGAAACGTCTCGCGACGAGTTCGTATAACCTCGCTTCGTCGCCGCTCAGGTCCGTACCGGACTTGCACGGGTGGATAGGCGGGTGCGCGTTGTCATCCTTGCCGCCGTGGATCGGCCACTGGAAGTCGCCGTCGAGCAGCCGCTGCGTGTACGCCGCCCAGCGCTGGTCGGCGAGCTGCGTGCGAATGAGCGTGAGCAGATCGAAGCCCTCCTTAAACGAGTCAGTCTCGGTGCGCGGGTACGACAGGTAGCCGCTCTGATAGAGCTTCTCGGCGATGTCCATCGTCTGATCGGAGGCGATGTGCAGCTGCGAAGAGGCCAGCCGCTGGAACTCGACTGTTGAGAGCGGCAAAGGCCGCCTCTTCGAAGTGGGCTTGGCTGTGACCGAGGTGATGCTCGCGGTGCCTCTCTCGACGCACAGCTCGTACAACACGAGCGCGGCGAGCCGGTCGAAGAGGCGCGTGCGCGACCACGAAAAGCGCACGTGCAGCTGCTCGCCGTCGTCCGCGCGCCGCGTGTGCTCCATCTCAATCTGCCAGAAACTCTCCGACCGAAAGGCGGCGATGCGGTCGGCGCGCTGCGCGACGAACCACATCGTCGGGAACTGGCACGGGCCATACGAGAGCATCTGCTCGAGGCCTTCGAACTTGTTCTGCAGCGCAAGGGTCTGCAGCCGCGTGAATGCAGCGCCGAGCCGCAGGTCGACCTCCTGGCGCGCGAGCACCGCGTCTGACTGTCGCTGATCGGGTGGCACGAGGTGGGCGAGTGCGTGGTGGATGTCGCGCGGGATGAGCGCTGAGAAGCGCGCGCGCCGCACTCTCAGATGCGGCTGCACGGCCTGGCACACGCCTATGACCTCGAACCCAATGGCCTCGCCCTCGCGGTCGCAATCGAGCCACAAGATCAGGTCGGTGCACCCTCGAACGTGCTTCTCGAGGTTCTTGCGCACGTCCTGCAGGTCCTCACGGGTCGTCTCCGTGATCGGCGCTTCAAAGAGGTCGATCGGGTTGGTAGAGCGCCAGCTCCGGTACGCTTCGGTGAAGTCCATCTCTAGCAGGTGGCCAACCACTGAGGTCATCTTCATTTTGCATGGAGCGTTGTCGAGTAGTGCTGTGAACTCGTGGACCGGGTTGTACCGCGAGACGCCCGGCGTGTTGTGCGCGTTGCCGCCGCCAAGGATGCTAGCGAGCTCGCGCGCGACCGACGGCTTCTCGGCCACGTGAAGAGCCGTGCGTACCATAGCGACGCCTAGCCACGGTCGCGAGCACCTTGCCGCCCGACGGTCCGGAGCGCGCGAGGAAAGCCGAAAGCGCTCACGATAACGTGCGAAGTTTCCAGGTGTTTGCAGCTTTCGAATCTTCAATCGTGCTTTTTCTGTTTTCCATCTGTCTGTGAAGTTTGTGCGTGTTGGTGTGTTGTGAATGAAGTTTGTGCGGTGGAATATGGCTTCCGCGGCTGCCGACGATGAGTTTTACCTACGCTACTACGTGGGCCACAAGGGCAAGTTCGGCCACGAGTTCCTCGAGTTCGAGTTCCGGCCCGATGGCCGGCTGCGGTACGCCAACAACTCGCAGTATAAAGGGGGCAGCAACAAGAGCGATTCGACCAATTCGATGATCCGCAAAGAGGTCTACGTGGGTGAGGTCGTGCTCAGCGAGGTGAAGCGCATCGTCAAGGAGAGCGAGATCGTGCGCGAGGACGACAGTCACTGGCCGGAGCCTGACCGAGATGGGCGGCAAGAGTTCGAGGTGGTCCTCGGCGACACGCACATATCATTCGCCACCGCCAAAATTGGCTCGCTGCTCGACGTGCAGGAGAGCAAAGACCCAGAGGGCCTGCGCATCTTCTACTACCTCGTACAGGATCTCAAATGCCTGGCCTTTTCGCTGATGGGCTTGCATTTCCGCATCAAACCCATCTAGCAGGCAGTGCACGTTCTCTTAGGGTCATATGCGATATGTTGGTTGTCTACGAGCCGGTCTGTGGCACTGTGTCTGAGCCAGTGACACACCGGACCCAGAGAGAGATAGAGTGTAGAAAACATTGACCAGTCGGTCGGCCCGAAAAAACCATGTTTAAAGCACCTGAAAGAGAGTAGCGGTTGGTCAAGCCACGTTAAACGGCCATACGTACGGTACTCGTACCGGAGCACCGGCTATGTCGCACCGCGCGATTGATAGCCGCCGGACGCCGCATTCGGTAAAACGCACTGCGTCGTACGGCGGTAAACGGTCGTCAGTGTCGAGTCAGGCCCTTCTAGAAGCGCGCGCGCGCGCGCCGCGGTCGGCGGACCACGACTTTTCACAACATGGTGGTGACCGCGCACTCATATTGCAGCGAAGGGGCCACCACGCGGTAGTCGCTCTCGCCTTCGGGCGCGTCGGCAGTAAGCGCGACGAGCTCGATGGCAAGCTTGGCGACCTCTACGTAGTTGTCGGGCGCGGCAACCACTGCCGCCTTTAGCTCGCTGAATTTGCGCGCCGCGAGCAGCGAGCGCACAGCAAACTTGAGTGCGGGGTGGAAATTGCCCATTACGATCGACTGCGGCTCGACCCACTGAGAGGCCTCGTACTCTTTCTCGTCGAGCACGACCTTCTCGAGTTCGGTCTCCTCCAATTGTAAGCTCAGCACAAACTGGCTGTCCGTCGTGCCGTTCGTCTTCGGGAGTTGCTCGCGCATGCCCCAGGCGAGCGACTGGCAGCAGACAGGCCGCAGGCGAGATACGCTGATTTCGAGGCCGAGCTCACGCTTGAGGAGGCGCGTGCACGATTCTTTCGGCGTCTCGCCCGGAAACATGCGGCCGCCCACGAACCACCAGTCCGGCTGGGGCTGCACCTTGCGCTTGCCAAGGAAGATGCGCTCTCCATCAGGTGAGATGAGCAGCATGTCCGAGCACGCCTTGACCAGTGTGTCGAGCGCCTCCCCGTACTCCTTGTCCGCGAGGAACTTGCGGTGCGACACGAAGCCGCCTGTGTTGTGGTGCGGGATCCCTGTATTGGACAGGATCATGACGATGGTCGTCGGCCGAGCGAGGCGGCCCTCGGCTTCGTGAAAGCGCGACCGTCGCGCGACCCCTTTTCTACCATGGTAGCGTCTCGAGCGGCCCAATGCTTCCGTTCGTTCGTTCGTTCGTTTCAGGGCCCTCTCGGCCAGACACACACCCACAAGCCCCGAAAAGGCGTGCGTGGGAGGCGCTCACTCGAGCGGCCCAATGCACAACTTTTGCTGTGAAAAAGAAACTCAGAGTGGTCTCGACTTTCCGGTTCAAACGACGAGGTCAAACGACCTGAAAGGTGCCCAGCGTAACTAGCCGTTCCTCCACCACGGTGCGGATCCGACTTGCCGCTAGCTCGAGGACAGGGCGCGAGCACGCGAGGTTGATGCGCTGGTAGCAATCAGACGCGCCGGAGGAGTCGAACTCGCGACCCGGCGACAGCACGAGCCCCGCTCGCTTCAGGCGCGCAGACGTCTCGTCGGCATCGAGCTGCAGGCACCGCAGATTGAGCCACGCGCAATATGTAGCCTCCAGGTGCTCAACGGTGACCTGGGGCACGTGATGGTGCAGAAAGCTGCCGAGGTAGCGCACGTTGTCCGCTACATGGGAGCGCGCAGCGTCGAGCCACGCGGCCGCCGCGTCCGAGTACGCTGCGAGCATCGCCGCCGTTGCGAAGACAGAGCCATAGGTGAGGAACGCGGGCTCGGTGTACTCGAGGTACTTGCGCCGTAGCCGAGCGTCGGGAAGAATGAGGTATGAAGCATGCAACCCAGCAAGAGAGAAGGATTTGGTCGGCGCACCCAAAGTGATGTACTGGCAGCCGGCGGCCGCGGCAACGTTCGCAAATGGCTCAAACGGCCACTGGCACGCACTCGGCAGCACCCAGTCCGCCCAGATTTCATCGGAGACGACGAGGATCTGCCGTTTGGCGCACTCGCGAGCGAGCGCCGCCAGCTCGGCGCGACGCCACACGCGGCCAGTCGGGTTGTGGGGGTTGCACAGGAGCAATACGCGCACGGACGGTTCGGAGTCAAGGCGCTCGACAAGACGCGTGGTGGCATCCATCTGGTATGCCTTGGGTGAGTCTGTGTCACCGAAGGCGCAGCGGTCTCCAAAGGCCAATCGATGCTCGACGAGTCGCCGGCCACAGCCGGTGACCGCGCGCTGGAGGGGTGCATACAGAGGTGTCATGACGAGCACCGCGTCGCCCTCGCTCGTGAGCGCCCGTAACACGTTGCAAAAGCTGGTCACAACGCTGGCGGAGAAGATGAACTCCTCGCATGCCGGTGGCATTCGCCAGCCTTGCCGCGCCACGAGCCAGGAGCTGACAGCGTCCCAGATGGCCGCCGGCTGGACAGTGTAGCCATAATTCGGATGAGCAGCGCGCTCGTTGATCGCACGTACAATTGAAGGGCAGCACGGCAGCTCCATGTCTGCCACCCACATCTGCAGGCCATGCGGATTCGAAGTGAGCTCGTGCTTGACTGAATGCGTGCCCGCTCTCTCGATATGAGAAAACAGCGTGGGCGTGTCTGGCACAGCGGTGGATGCAGAGCTGCCACGCAATCTATTTTGACGTCTTCGTAGCAGCCACGCTAGCGTGATAAGCGATGCAGACGGAGTCAGGAGCAGCAGCAGGGACTTGGACAACATACAATGGCTTGCCGACGAGTCGAGCGGGTTGGCGGCCGGCGAACACACAACGAGCTGGGGGTCGTCGTTGGGGCGTCGCCGAGTCCGCACAAAGTCCTCAAGTCCAATAAATTCAGATATCGCGCCTTTCTGACAAGCTAGCTTCCTTTCTGACGCAGCCGTGCCCTCTAGTCGTCGCCTCTACTAAGTTACTACTTACTAGGAGCCTTCTAGTCGTCGCACGCCCTGACCAACGGCAACGCGCAACGATGCCAACGTCCCACCTCGGCGCAATTGCCCTCCGGACCCGGCGTAGACCCGGCGGGCCGGCCCCGCCGCCGGTTTTTCGGGGCGTCACCGTAATACGCGTTCCAAACTCAATTGATACGGATCTACGCGCTCGTCCGTGCGGCTGCGGGCCCGGGTAGTCGACGGCCTCTTGGGAGGCGACGGGGGTGCTCTATAGGGGGGGGGTCTCGAAACCAGGGGTCTGGGGCGAGAGCCCCAGGCGGGGTCTGGGGCGGCAGCCCCAGGCCGGGTGCGGGGCGGCAGCCCCGCGAAGAAATTTTTTGTATTTTCCTTTCGTATTTACCTATTTTTATCGGTTTCCTCTCATCCCATCAGATGTTTAGTCAGATGTATGCTATTAGTAAATTGGAACCTACTGATTATCAAATGGGAACCTATGTTAAATGGGAACCTACTGATTACTAAATGGGAACTCAGGCCTTGCACAGGCCGAGCACTGGCAGACGATCCAAATAAGCCAACGATAGCGGGGAGCCGCTCACCTCATTGAGCCTCGTCCGCAGCTCTTCCACACTCAATTGCCTCAACATTGAAAGCGATCTGATCTGTGCACGCTCGAGCAGGGGGAGCAGCGCGCCGAGCCCGCCAAAGCCACCAAGCACCGCACGCAGCTCCGCGACTCGCTGCTCCCGCAGCGATCCCATGGGCCGCAGGTCACCCACTGCGCGATGCAGGGCCGAGCCGCGCTGTGTTATGGCAACCATCTCGCAGCTGCCCACCCATAGCTGCCGCGCTGACACGGTCTCAAATGTTCCACGTCGCCGTGCGTCTGAGTCGTTGTCATACTTGCGGAACGTAATGCGTCCATCTGGCGCCTCGTCTCGATGCACTGCGACGACGTGGGTGTTGCGTAAGAATACCATTGCCATAAGACGGACGTCGTGCAGCAGGGAGCTCTCCCCCGCCTTCACCGGGTTGAAGCGCACAAACGTATCACCATCATGCAGCAGCTCACGGAGCACGGCAGGCCAGTCGGGGAAGCGAATGTCGCCACGCAAGCCCTGCACCGCCGTGTCAAGCTCTCCCGTCGCCATCCCCACTTGCCGCTCGGCAAGAAAGCTGGCGGGTAGGTCCTCGCGGCGCAGCAGATTGCGCGCCGCCGAGAGGCTGCATTGAGGCCACACGGCCTCGCCGCGCCTCTGCCGTGGTAGCGCCTCAGCCGTGGTCACCGCATCACCAGAGAGGTCACGCAGCGGGTCAACCGGGTCGATCGCTGGCAGCGGCGTCTCGAACACCAGCACGGGTGGGCTTGGCTGCACATCCTTATCATCCGCATCGTGCACCTCCGTCTCGACTGCCACCATTGTCTCCACCTCCATCGCTTCTGCCTCCAGAGCTTCAGCCGCGCTGGGGTGTGCTCGTATACCACGATGCCACAACTTGAAAGCCACCGCCAAACAGCTCCTCGACGTCGAGCGGCCGCTTGACCTCCACCTTCGAGCGCTTCTGCTTCTTGTACAGCTTGCGAACACGGCCGAGCCAGTAGACCCAACGCGCATTCTTGCCTGTCCCCTCCTTGAAGGCCATTCCGAAGTCGGAGCCGATGCGTAGCCTGCCATCATCGTCGGTGGCCTGCCCTGGCGCCGGCGCCGATTCGTCCGTCGGCTTGGCGCCTGCGCTCGTGGACACATCTGCTAGTACGTCAGCTGCTGCCGGTGCCGCCGCCGCCACCGGCCGCTCCCGAGACGCTGCCATCAGCTTTGCAGCCTGTCGCACTTTTGCCAGCCGATCAGTCGACAGGCGGTGCTGTCCGGGGCGGAGCTTGTTGAGCTCGGCGATGATCGTGCGCTTGTAAGCGACGCCGCCACCTTCTTCAGCGGGCAGGATCAGCGTTGCACTGGCGTGCCGGCGCCACGGACGGGGTTGCAGAGGCGGCGACGATGTGCTCGCCTGCCCCTGCTCTTCGCCGTCCTCAGCCTGATCTCCACCCTGCTCAGCCTCATCGCCCGCCTGCTCATCTGCCTCCTCCTGCGCACGCTCAAAGACGGCGGCTAGCTGATGTGCTGTCACGTCATCAACTGCGCCATCTGGATCCACGTTGAGCACCGTAGGCTCCTCGTCAAGCTCTTTGGCAGTGTTCACTTGGCGCCGGGGCTCAGGAAATATCTGCGGGGCTGCGGGCGTCGGCTCATCCTCCGTCTCCGTTTCCTCGCCCTCTCCCTCACCCTCTCTTGGAGGGGCCGAATCAACCTCCACAGTAGCCTCTTGCGCGCCCCCAGCAACCCCACCCATCACCCCTCCGATCACCGCGTCAGCGTCGTGCGCAGCAACGCTCGGGTGCGTCGCATCAGGCCGCTGCGCTGATTGCTCGCCTGTCAGCTCCCCCGTTGCGTCGATGCCGTCTGCCAAGACCTCGTCGCCAAGCTCATCGGCGGTCGCTGTTCGCATGTGCTTCAGATCCTTGGACTCGTCCTGCCACGGCTGCAGCCACCAGCTGGGTGCCGCACCCGGCGGCTTCATGCCCAGTGCTTCGCACACACCAGCACTCTCCGCATCACCTGCTGTCCAAGCTGCCGAATACGCCGCCCGCCAATTGGCGGGATGCGCCGCAGTGCTCGTCGTGGCCGCACCCGTCGGCTCGTGCAACGAGATGTCGACGTCTGACTTGTGCATCCGCGAGCCAAACCGTAGTGGGTCTTGAGCGCCAAAGTATTTGTAGAGCTCGAGGGTCGTGTGGTCCCCAAACGATTCGAGCGCCTGGCCGAATGTGAAGTTGCGCGTGTTGACCAGCACCTTACCAAAGCCACTCAAGCCGCTAAAGGTGGTCTCACACTCGTTGGAGCCGGAACGCTCAAGGTGCAACTCGTACGACGAGCCTCGTGCTGCATGCGCCGCAAGCTTGAGTGCAGCCGAGTGGCAGCTCAGGATAACGTGCTGGTACGTCTGCACGGGCAGAAAGTTCTCCTGCAAGGTGAGCACGTGAGCAGCGGAGGCGTGCCTTATGTAGGCACGCCATCGGCGTAAGAAGCCAACAACGAAGCCCGCGTTCTGAATGCGCTGCTCGTTGGTGAGCGTCTTGCCAAAAAAGATCAGCAGGTAGCGCGACACTAAAGTCACGTACTGGAGTGAGCCAGCCATCTGTGGCGCCGGCTGCGAAAGGCGTGGGTCCTGAGCGCGACCGGCGATGAGCTTTTGCAAGCAGTCCTGCACCTTGAGCGAGCATGCTCGCGCCGGCGCCTCCTTGTTCATGCGATCATCCCTGTTGATCGTGGACCATGCCAGGCCGTGCTCATCGGAGTTGAAGGTCTCGAAGACGGTGCGCACGTCCTCATGCGTTGCAATCACCGCTGCGCCTGGATGCAGCTGGCGTGCCGTCGAGTCAAAGTGGCTGTACAGCTTTCCCAGATTGTGGCGTGGATCCTGGGCGTGGATGCCAGTGATGGCGCCGTCCCCGTCGATACGAGCCGACATTGTGAACGAGGGCGCGTCAAGGCCAAAGCGGCCGGGCAGTTTGGGCAACTGGTGCATATCCTCCCACTGCAGCTTGGCACGTCGTGCATCGCCGTCCGAGCCGTGGCCCTCAAATGGGCCCAGAATCGGCGAGACGAATTGAGCCATGCCCGCCTCGATCCGCTGCCACAGCCGGCGCACCCACTCGGCCGTAAAGCGGTTGCAGGTCGCGAAGGCGCAGATCACGATGGAGGGCAACTTCTTGCACAGCGGCACGATGATGGCGATCGACAGGTAGCCCGCCAGCTGCTGCGTCCGATGCGCTTGCAGAATCTTCTCGTACACGTCGTCGCCCTCTACACGAAGGCGCTCATCGAGGATATCATCGCAATCGAGCGAGCGGGCAAGTTCAAGCAGCGCCAGACGCTCTTCCACTTCCTGCGCGACCTCGTCCACTCGCTCAGGTGGCACGATGTGATCACTGATTGATGACCTCTGAACAATGAGCGATGAGTGATGAGCGTGATGAGCACTATTGACTATGAGCTTCATGAGCATTGCGCGTTGAGAGAGTGACTATCGCTCATTTGAGAGATGAGAGCGATGAGAAGATGAGCGATAGTCACTGATTGTTGAGTGATGAGTGATACGCAATGATCACCGATTGATGACCGTTCACAGGCTGCGCGACGGTGATCGCGGGAAGCACTCGCGCAACATGCGGTGGCACGAGTCATCAAAAGCCATCTTTGCAGTGCTGCTCAAGCAGGGCGGCCCAAAGACGTGGCGCTTTTTGCACGAGACGCTCGAGGCACCGGCCGAGTCCACGGTGCGAGCTCAATTTCGGAAGGACAAGGTGCACTACGAGACGGGTGTAAGCGACCGCCTCTTTGAGGCGGTGGGCAAGCTGTATGAGCGCGCAAAGGCAGCGGCGAACATCACCGAGCCTGTCGCGTACGAGATCCAAGCGGACGAGACGACGGTGCCCGGCGCCAGCGAGTACAACCAACGGCTCGACTCGTTAGTTGGCACGTGCGGCAACAAGGGCGAGTTCCACCAGTGTGACGTGGATGCGTCTGTCGTGATTGGCACCGCGCAGCCGTTGCTCGTCCAAGCGTTCGAGCAACGTCCGCACGCGCGCCGCCTTTCTCAGGTAGCTCTGCCGCAGCAGCCAGATGTTGCGCCGCAGGCTCGTGATCAACACGCCCTTCTCCCGCAGCATCTCGATCAGCCGCACACGTGCGTGCGCCTCCTCGACGGCGCGCGCTGCCGCGGCTGCGCCGCGCTCGAGTTCAAGTTGCGTGGCGCTTGGCTGTGCGCCTGCCGCAGCGGCCGACTGTCGGGCAGCCGCCTGCGCATCTGCCGCGCTCGACACGGCCGCATCGTGCAGCGCCTGGCAGATTGCCTTTTGCCGCAGGGCAGCGGCGAGCCTGTGGCCCGGGGTCTTCAGGTGCCTGTGCTGGAAGCTATTCAGGAAATTAAGCTCGCCTTTGGTGTATGCAAGCGTGCGTGAGCCGCAGGCTTCGCAGTCCACGAGCCAAGTCTCCTGCACCAACACGACACGAAAGCGATGCGCTGCGGCGCCGCCCTCGAGTGTCTGCGTCCAAAGGCGGAGGGCGGCAATTGCGGCGCGCTGGTCGTCGGAGAGCCGCTCGTCGTCGGCCAGCGCGAGCTCGCGCAGATCAGCCTCATCAAGCCGATGTGCGGTCGGCGCCACGGCGGCACCAAAGGTAGCACCGGAGCGCGTCGTCCGCGTGCTCGCAATGCAGAGGCTGACGGACACGTGCGGCGTCGCGTTGACGGGCGGCTCGGCGGCCTCATGTGGCTCGGGTACCTCACATGGCTCGGCGGGTGCCTCAAACGGCTTGGCGGCCTCAAACGGCTTGGCTGCTCCCGTGCTGCTTACAGAGCAAAGCACCTCACGCGCGGCCGCGGCAAGCTGCGCATGTTTCCTGTCGTTGCCCACGTGCCGGATGAGATAGTTGTTGAGGAAGTACCGGCCTGATTGCGCGTCGAACTGCTTATTACAAAGCAAGCATTCGACAGCCACCTCACCGCCGCGGCGGCGCACGAGCCGGAAGCCATGCAGCTGAGCGCCCTGCATGGGGCTCAGCCCATGTTGACGCTCGCGCGTTGCGCATTCGCGTCGCTTCTCGACTAGCAGGGCGCTCTCCTTCTCATTGAGCTCGAGGCCGACTTCATCGCAGGCCGCGAGCTGCGTGAGGTCAGTTGTTGTGAGCTCGTCGCTATTGCGCACGCCGCCGCCATCCTCGTGCAGGGCCTCGGAGCCCGATGCTCCGCCCGACGCGTCGCCGACGCGTCGCCGCTTGGCGCCGTCGGCACCGCTGGCGTCGTTGATGCCGTCCTCGATCTCGTCGGCCTCAACGCACATCAGACTGCTGCAGCAGGGTTGCTCGCAAGCAGTGATGTGCGTTGAGGCGAAGGCGGCGGAGGCACGGAAGGCGGTGGAGGTGCTCGCGGCGGCGGCGACGGTGGCGGAGGGGCAGGAGGTGGCGGAGAAGGGCGTGGCGGTACTGGAGGCGGTGGCGACGGAGGCGGCGGGGTCGGAGGGGGGAGAAGACGAATGCGCGCTTTCCATGTGACGAAGAAACGAGTTTGCCAAGGTGTGAAAGAAATTCACGAGGTGTTCGCGGCCTTCGCTTAACCGATGCAAGCCGAATTTCCGCGGTTCGGGGGTCTACGTTCCGAGATCTGTCGATTGGCACCCTGCATCACGGTGCATCATCTCGCTATTACTGCGTATTACCGATGGTAATCAAGTTGCCCCGCTGACGCGAGAGCACCCCCGTCGCCGTTACACCCCCGTCGACTACCCTTGGCTGCGGGGCGTGAGCTCCAGGGCATATCCTTGGGCATATCTTGATTCAGATGAGTTGGGATGAGTTAAGAGTTGCTGAGTGATCTTGAGTCGTGAGTTAAGAGGTGCTGTGTGATCTTGAGTTTGAGTTACGAGGTCCTTTGTGATCTTGAGTTTTGAGTCGCAACTCAATTCCCCACACAACGAAATTTCGACAGTGCAGCTACCGCGTAGCTAAACAACTTCAGCCGGGACACCCTCGGGAACTCATTCACACACTCTTCACCCCTTGGGAAAAACACGCGCACCGATGTCTGGTGCCATCGATGAGACATGGAGCGCCGGGCCGCTGGCCCGCGCGAACCCACCCTGGCACACGCACGCCCATCGCCGCCTACCATGGACGGCGTTCATTGGCAGCGAACGCCAGAATATTGCAAGCGCCCAAGATGAGTGACGAGTGTCGCTGGCGCTTGCGTTCCCCGATGGAAAGCACGGCAGGCTCTCCTCTCGCTGGAGTGCCGCGCGTGTCCTAGCTCCACACAAGGGGCAAGCATGGCCAGGCGGGCGCCACGCGACGACTTGTCGCGGGCTCGCTACACCGCCCGGGCCACCGAGCAACGGCGACGAGCCGGCATCGCGCCACCTCATCCAACCGCTGGAAAGCCCCATCCCTCGGCTGGGCACCACCGCGCACCAACTCTCAGGCGCGAATCGCAGACCAACAGGTCATGCCAGGCCGGGCCCATTGTGGACGGCTCGCCACCCTCGGCTACGCCGACCTAGGGACCGGCCCAACCTAACACGGATCCCTTGGACCCGTTCCGCTTTGATTTAGGACTATCACGAGACTCGGACCCGCCTCCCGTACGGAGAGGCGCCCACAGCCGATTATGGCGGGGCCATGGAGATGTGCCGAGACTCACGCGGATCCGTTCGGACCCGCACCGAGACTCGGACCCGCCTCGCCTTTGGCGGGGCGCCCCAGCCGATTATGGCGGGGCCATGCGAGATAATCTGAGCAGACGTCCGCCGATCTGTAATAAGCGTCTGTACCATGACCAGAGTACGAACCGAGACTGCCACGGCTCCAACGGAGCCGTTTCCAGCGCCTCGGATCTGCTGCACCACCGCAGCCAGGTCATGAGAAGAACCGAGACTGCCACGGATCTATATCGAACCGTATCGAGCGACTCGGAACACGGCGCCACATGGGCAGCCACATACCTCGGACCGTTGAGGACTATTGCGGAGATTGGGCTGGGGCCAATTACTTTGTGACCCCCGGCCCTCCCAGAGAGTGTACGGGCGCCCTCGGCGTCTGTGTTACGCACTCGTACTCCCGCCACAGTAACGGTCCTACAGTTCACACCCGGTGAAGACCCATGAGATCCCGAGGGAGGCCCAAAGAAGTTGGACAGTGCAGCTACCGCGTAGCTAAACAACTTCAGCCGGGACACCCTCGGGAACTCATTCACACACTCTTCACCCCTTGGGAAAAACACGCGCACCGATGTCTGGTGCCATCGATGAGACATGGAGCGCCGGGCCGCTGGCCCGCGCGAACCCACCCTGGCACACGCACGCCCATCGCCGCCTACCATGGACGGCGTTCATTGGCAGCGAACGCCAGAATATTGCAAGCGCCCAAGATGAGTGACGAGTGTCGCTGGCGCTTGCGTTCCCCACCCACCCACACCTCGCCCCCCCTCTCCCTCTCTCTGCTGCAAGGGGGGGGCGTCGGGACGTGCTCGCTCACCACTACAGGTGAGCATGCGAATACCAGCACCACGACTCCTTTTGGCAGCCAGACCGCGAGCACTTGGGCGCGTCGTCGTACCCGCCCTTCCTCGCCTGGCGCTTCGTCGACACCCCGCCCACCTGGTACTCGTGCTCTACCTCTCGGGCGCGCTTCCGCTGCTCGTACGCGGCCTTCTTCTCCTCTGCCGACTTCCCACGGCCGCCGCGCCCGGCTCCCTTCCCACGGCCTCCCCCGAGGCCAGCCATGCTGATAGCAGACTTGATCATCTCAGCGATGTTCTCCTCGGTGAGCCGGCTGGCGGTCTTCTCGGCGGCTGGCGGCGTCACGTCCGCCCCTTCGCCACTGGACCCGCCGCCCGGCCCGGTATACGAGACCATCTCGGCGCGCCACTTCAGCTGCACCAAGCCGTCCTTGAGGGCGCGGGTGAAGCTCACGCGCTCACCCGTTCGCGCATTCGCCGCCGTGGCGATGTCGGTCAGCGTCTGCTCGACCACCCTCTTCACCGTCGCGAGCGGCCGCTCGCTCAGGGTGTCCGCGAACGTGAGGAACTCGTTGCACTGCAGGACCGAGCAGAAGTCCTCGGTCTCATGGCCCGCGATGAGGTGCGGCGCCTTGTCGCACTTCACCCCGCACAGAAAGATGGCGATCGTCGTCACGAGAAGACGCAGTCTCGTCAGGTACTCCTTCGTGCTCGCAACGGCGCTCGCCTTTGGGTCGCGGCTGATGTCCTCGAACTTGCCATTCGACAAGTTGAGCTCCAGCGCCGACACATCAGAGCCATTGAACGCCCCCGACAGGGTGCCGAAAGGCGACATCTTCTCGACGCCCGCCGCGCTGTCCTGCGGCCACAAGCCGTACGTGACCACGCTCTCGCGCACATGGGCGGCAATCGTACGATTGGCCACCTGGTGGGGGGCCACCTTCGTCTCGGCACCGAGCCGACCATTGAACGTGTCCAGGCACGCGAACATCTGCCCGGACGTCAGCTTCTCGCCCTTCTTCTCCGCCGGCTTTGACGGCGGCGGTAGGCCTGAGACGACGGTGGCAAGGCTTGCGCCGAGCGCATTCGCCATCGCCGTGCCTATGGCGGCCGCAACCGCGGTCGGGTCATGCGGCACCATCGCCGTCGGCCCAACTGCCAGCGGGGCCGTGGCGGCTGCCGTCCCTGGTGAGTACGGCGCGGAGCACATCTCCATCAGCTCGCGCAGCGCCACCGCCAAGCTGATCGCATCGTACGAGCCGATGCTCTTGGGATCCAGCGTCGCATCGACGCCCGACAGCTCAGCGAAGAGCAAGCTGGCCAGCCTCCGGAACTCGGTCCGATCGGCATTGCCCAGCGTGGGCCCAATGGCTTCCATTGTCTTCGCGGCGACGTTTGGCGCCTCCAAGTGCTTCACGTAACTCCTTGACATTGCGCGCTGCTGGCGAGAAACTGCCAGTGCTTGCACGATCACTGGGCCGATGATTGGGTCGGCTGCCGCGGCGATGGCAGCCAGCTCCGCCGAAACGCCGTACGTCGGCTTCGTAGCCGCCGCCGGAGCTGCAGCGGCCGCGACAGCGGCCGCCGCATCGGCTGCTGTCTCTGGTATCGGTGCTGGCGGCATGATGTTGCCGTACGCGTCGAGCGCTTCGCTCGCCGCTGATTGCACCTCTTCATCGTCAGAATGAGGGCCGTCGAGCCCAGCGCCGACGGCGGCTGCAGCGGCCCCCAAACCCTGCAGCGCGGCCAGTCCGTCAGCACCTGCGGCGGCCATCGAAGAATCACGAGGCGACAAGAACTCTTCGGGCAAGTGGTGCCACGTCACTCGATGCGGCGATTTACCGGCACATACGGCAAACTGGTTGTCGCGAACGTCGCACAACCACCGCATAGGCCGCACAACCCCCCCGCCCGCGCCTCGCCCAACCTCGCCGCCGCCACAGCGCGTCGCACATACCGCTTCGGGCACCATGCGATGCACAGTCCTGCTGGGCTGCTTGCTCACCGTACCCGGGCCTGCGCTGGACTTTCTCGGCACCCTTCCACCGCCGTGCCTCCACTACGCAGACGTGGTGCGTGCGATTGCCAGCATGCGCCTCTACACCGGGCTCCGCGAGCGGTACCCGGCCAAGCAAGCGGCGCATGATGCGCCTGGAGGAGGACGCATCATCCTTCCACCTGATCAGCGCCGCGTTCGTACGGTGGCCGGATACGCGGCGCACTACGCTGAGGCCACCGCCAAGCTCGCCACCGCGGACTTCTTCCCGGTTGATGCGAGACTGCGTGGCACGCACGTGCAGGGCAACCTCAAGCGAGCAGTGCAATGGTCGCTGCAGCGGGGCGATCAGCTTGAACGCCACCGTGACGGTCGAGCGCAGGCCCTTGTCCGCGAGCTCAACCGGCTGCGCGAATGCAGCCGCACTATTGTGGAGGCTCATATGCCGAGCCATGCACGGCGCATTGCAGCCGATGCCAACGTCGCCGGACTCGCTGCGCTCATTGATGCACTCGACTGGCCGCACCGGGAGCTTGCCCGGCTGGCGGTGCAAGGTGCCCCTGTATGGGACCCGATTGATGGCGGCGTATACCGCCCAATCCTGCCCAAGCTGACGCCGGCCGAGGCGGCGCGCTGCCAGGCGAACCTCACAGCGCATGCTGAGGCCGTGCGACGCCAAGTAGACGGGCGCGTACGGCGGGCGGCCGTTGACCGATACGGTCAATTCACCACCGCGGCCGATGCGGTGCGCAACTGCACCAAGAAGGAGCGCGACAAGAACCTCCTCGTTGGGCCGCTCACGTGGCGCGACGTGCAACGGGTATGCCCAGATGGTGCCATCCCGATGCCGAGGTTTGCCAAGCTCGAGCTCAAGGAGACTGGCCCCACGTACCGCTGCATCGACGACGGGCAGTGGGTGGGGATCAACAACTGCACGCGCACCACAGAGACCATCGCGAACCCATCCTTTGTGTTCTCGGCGATCGTTGCCCGGCTGGCTGCGATGCTCCTACGGGGCGCTCCGCTGCCCGCCATCAAGCAAGGACTCTCCTGGCGCGCGGCCTTCCTCGACCAGAAAAGCGCCTTCAAGACGATCCCGACGTCCCAGCCGTGCCTCATGGTCATCGCCCTGTGGGACCCAGACGTGCCCGGGATGCGCTACTACTACCACCCTGGGCACCCCTTCGGCCTCACCTCTGCGGTAATCAACTTCGCGCAGAGCCCGGAGATCGTTGTCGCGGCCATGCGCGAGATCTGTGGTGCTCCCGCCGACCACTACGTCGACGACTACATGCTCGTCGACCTGGAGAGCGGCGGGCACAGCGCGCAGCGATGCCTCGAAAGCCTGATTGATGCACTTGGTGATGGAGGCGGGCGGCGCGAGCCGCGTCGAGCTCAGCGCCTTGACCCCGAGAAGACGAAGCCGATGGCAACCCGCAACTTCGGGCTCGGGGTCAACATCGACCTCACCACCCTGCCCGACCACGGCTATGTTACCTTCACGCCGACGGACAGGCGGCGGCTCAAAGTCCTCGCTCAGTGGCAGGAAGCCAGCGAGCACGGCATCAGCAGTGGATCGGCCGCCCATCTTATGGGCACCAGTGGCTTCCTACTTGAGACAGCCTGCGCCCGCGTCGGGCGCGCGGCGCTTCTCCCGCTGGTTGACAGGCAAAACCACCCTGGGCCAACGGCCTTCACACCTGCGATGCGGCGCTCACACGCGTTCTTCCGAGCGCTCCTCGAGGGTGAGACACCGCGCCTCCCGCCACTTCGCATTCCCATCGTAGCCGACTCCAAACCACCGATCCTGGTCTACTCCGACGCAGCTTTCAGCTGGCGCCGCAAGCGCACCCGCGACTGCGAGGCGCAGTCGCAGCGCTCCAGGGAACACTACCTCTCGCGGAACGATCCCCTACCGGAACCCTGGCAGTTCAACGGGGAGCTCGGCATGATGATCCACGACCCGATTGACGGCTGGACGGTCGTGGCATCCGGGCGCCCGGACATCGACACCGTCCGACACTATATGCGCCGTGAGCGGCGCACGTACATTGCCCAGCTGGAGGGACTCGGCATGTTGGCACCCTACTACACCTTTCCCCAACGATTCGCTGGGCGTCGTGTGGTGCACTTTGCCGATAATACGGTGGCCATCTCGGCGCTCGTACATGGGTACTCGGCCTCGGTGGATATGGCAGACATATCCAACGCATACCACTTGCTTGCGGCCGGCCTACGCACGGCGGCCTATTTTGACTATGTGCCCTCAGCGGCCAACATAGCAGACCTGCCGTCGCGGGGCGACTTTGCATTGCCCCGCGCCCTCGGCGCCGACGTTGTCGAGATGCGCGTGCCGACAACCCCCTGTCAAAACTTTTCCGCAATTGTCTCAAAACCGAAATAGAA
>ENA-UOXP01000685-UOXP01000685.1-mixed-culture-metagenome-genome-assembly--contig:-NODE-685-length-26174-cov-6.208814_pt1 | contig 26174 bp, 24 predicted proteins | sample MGYA00238161_ERZ761639 | MGnify/ENA primary metagenome ERZ761639 (study PRJEB28913, sample SAMN08776760) | mixed culture metagenome | isolation source: Freshwater growth medium | place: USA...
CTGCAGCTCGTCTGTACCGAGTAAACTCCCTCCCAATTTAATGACCCACACGGCCACACCCTTTCAGCCTTTGATGGCTTATTATTGTTCGCCTGCTTAATCTATTCAAGATAAGTTAAGTTGCTTGTAATGAGTTTAGCACTTACTTATTTTTAAATGCTGAGACTAGCCTAACCCTATTAAAGCTGCCGATGATTAGCGCGTTTTTTTAATAGCTGCATCGTGGTAAAAAAGTTAGAGGCTTTATCTAATGTCTCTTTATACTCTTTTTCATGGGTAGAATCTGCAACTACACCACCACCCGCATAGAAATATATAGATTGATTGATAGTAACGGCTGTGCGAATTGCAATATTCATGTCCATATCACCATCAAAACCAATATAGCCAATTGCACCACAATAGATTCCACGCCGATGTGGCTCAAGCTCTTCAATGATTTGCATTGCACGTAACTTGGGTGCTCCAGTAATGGAGCCTCCAGGAAAGCAGCCTCGCAATAGGTCAACGGCTGTATATTGATAATCCAGTTTGCCTGTAACAAAACTTACCAAGTGGTGCACATTAGCAAAACTTTGCAGATTAAATAACTTTTCCGCTTTTACGCTGCCACGTTCACATACTTTACCTATGTCGTTACGTAGCAAGTCTACAATCATGACATTTTCCGCTCTGTCTTTTAAGCTAGTCACCAACTCGATTGCACTATGTAAATCCATTTCAGGGTTATCGTATCGTGGCCGCGTGCCTTTAATAGGACGCGTTTCCACTTGCTGACCAGTCAATTGCAAGAACCGCTCTGGAGAGGCAGACAGCACTTGTAAAGACTGGTGATCACCAAAACTTAAATCCATGTATGCCATAAATGGCGCAGGACTGATGCTTCTTAATGTTTGATAACACTGCCAACTATCACCTGTTACTTGGGCAGAAAAACGTTGTGCTAAATTGATTTGATAACAATCTCCCTCATGGATGTAGCGCTGCACCTTAATAAAAGCACGCTGATAACTAGCCTCATCGAAGTTAGACACTATCTCAGAGTCAACTCTAAAATTGGTTTGGCTACTGCTATTAGAAGGTTCAGCACATAAAGCACACAAAATGTCCCACGCATCTTTACTTGTGTAAAACTGGTGCGACACAAGCCGCGTAGTTTTCTCTCGGTGGTCGACAATTATCGCCCAGTCATAAATACCTACCATCATTTCAGGCATCTGCGTGTCGTTGAGCGCAAGTGTAGGTAACTTCTCTATGCGTCGGCCTAAATCATATGAAAAATAGCCCAGTGCGCCTCCGGTAAAAGGATAGTCGCTGTGTGCGCTGGGCGTTTTGAGTAAGGTTTGTTTAATCAGCGTAAACGGATCTTCTTGAGATGTTGTTTTTTTATCCGCATGTTCAATCGTAGTGTGTTCGCCAATGGTAACGAATGTAATGGCAGGATCTGCCACCAAAATATCGTAGCGACCAAACTGGCTAGCAGGTTTTTGTGAGTCTGCATTTAGCATTTGCGCACTGTCTAAAAACATCGGCCAACGCAAATGCTTAATTTTTGCAAATAGCTGTGCTGAGTCGTGATGATATGGCAAAACGTGTTGGATTAAGGACATACTAAATCGCCAACCTTGCAACGGCATAAGCAGGAAAGCAATTAACCGCCTGTTCCAGCGTTTGGCTATCTTTGGCTTGCACATATTCCGCTACATTGACAGATGGCAACCCTAATTCGTCAGCAATTTCCTTGGCTAGAAAAGCGCCTACCCCTGCTGAGATGATAGGCATGCGTTGATTGTCCATATGTGCTTGAATGGCTTGCATCAGTGTGTTCTTTTGTAATTGTTTAAATGTTTCTGCTAAATCGACCCAGTCAGACATTGCGCAGTCTTCTGCGTCATGGCCTACCATTCTGGCTAAACGCCTAGCTGTCTCGGGCAATGTTTTACCTTTGCCATCGGCAGTGTCTGCCAAGTCAACATCTATTGGCAATAGTTGGAGCATACGATAAACATCTGCCGTAGTCGCAAAATATTCTGCCGCCAAGTAATAGGATTTCGCTTTAAAGTTAATGGTTTGACCTAGTGCCATCAAGGGCGTTCGCACAATACCAGTATAGATAAGGGCTTGATTCGCCATTCTTTGTGCATCTGTTTGTCCAATACTTGCTGAGGGTATTTTTTCAACCGGAATCATATCAGTCGTGGTGCTACCAATGTCGACAAATAGACCTTTATCAATGCTGTGTGCCACATATTGTGCGCTGGCATGCCAGTTCATCGATGCGATTGCGTGTGTTTGTGACGCGACATTGTTAAAGTTTATCCAACCTGCGGCACCACCATAAAACATCACATGCTGTCCCAGTAGTTTATTGACCACTTTAGCTATCTCACAAACCCCTGTTTGCCGATTAGGAAACAGATCCACCAGCTCTCCAGTCATCGTCACAAGCGACAAAGCCTCAGGCATTTGCAACAACTTGCACATCTCTGTGATAGCACGCTCTAACTCATGCAAGCCCCGCCATAGCGGGCAAGCAAGTTGGTGCACTTGTAGCGCAACACCGTACTCATCAAGCAATGCCGCCTTCAAGTGTGCGCCACCGATATCCCAGCCTACTCTATACTTTGTTTTCAACATTAAACTCTACTAGATTTCTTTTAATGGTCGACACATCTACAGTTCTACCCAGCATTGCATTCATCACCAAATGTGCAGGGTTACAACCTATCGCCTCATGCAAATACACATAACTTGTAGTCAGCCTGGGGTTAATTTCCACAATTGATACACTGCCTTTACTATCTGTATTTAATAGCACATCCATGCCAAAATAGCCTACTAAGCCAGGCAATACTGACTTAACTTGATTTGCCAATTCGCTCAATTGAGCCCAATATTCACATGCCCCATTAATCACACCACCTATATAGCTAAATTGCCCGTGATGCAATCGTATGGATTGTAGATTACAACTTAGTACGATTGCTTCATCTTTCAAACCTAGCACAGAGATACTGGCTGGAACACCAATCAAATATGGCTGAATTATATGTGTATTTTTTCGTTGCAGATCAGCATCAAACCAACTCTTAACAGCGTCTATGTCACTTAACATAAAAGTTGCTTCACACCCAGCACCATCATTTGGTTTAACGACCCATCCACCAATCACGTCAGGCACCCAGTCATCATAAAAATAAGTAGGAATGACTGGTAGTTTTGCATCCCCCAGCACCTGCGCCATCTGATACTTATTACTTGCAATCGCAATAGTCTCATGGCTTACACCTATCCATAGTGGTTTGTCAGCAACGACTAATGCCGAAAATTTTTGCAATATGCCATTGGACTCTGGCGCAACCACCCATACTGCATCAGCTGACGCCACACACTCACGCCAAATCGGCCAAGCATCCTGCTCTGCTTGTATTTCAAGGCTCTTAACAGCCACATCTGGAATTTGCAAGCGAGTATCATGGGTGGTGGTGATTTGCCAATCATCTAGTGCAGACAAGTCGCGCAATAGTGCGTCACGCATTAAAATACCCTCTCTTACTAGGCTTTCTGGCAAATCGGCTCCCGCTAAACCGCCCCCAGTGATAAACTCGCACACAAATAGTGTTCGTTGTGATTTCATTGTGCGTATTATTCCTGTGATTGATTTACTAGAGGGTATTGTGGTGCATGCCAAGCAAGGGCAGCGCAAGTACTATCAACCAATCGTTTCTTCACTCACTGCCTCCAGCAAACCTTTGGATATTGTAAAGGCTTTTATGGAGATTTACCCATTTGAAACGCTGTATATCGCCGATTTAAACGCTATACAAAGACTGCACTCACCGATTCAAAGCCATCAAGCAGTGGTTGCAGAAATTCAAAATACGTTTCCAGAACTCCATATTTGGTTAGATGCTGGCGTCCGCAATACATTAGATGTGCAGCCATGGCAATCGCTTAACACTTCACTTGTGTTAGGCACAGAAAGTCTTGAGAGTTTTGTAGAGTACGAAAAAATAATGGAAGCAATGTTTGGCAACATTGTACTCTCACTAGACTTTATGCCTAACGGCTACCAAGGTCTTGAGATTTTTCTGCGTAACTGCCTGCATTGGCCTAAAGATGTGATCGTCATGACACTCAGTCATGTTGGCATGCAGCAAGGTGTTGCGAGTAGTACGTTACAAAAAATTGTGCAGTTATCGCATCAACATCGCTTGTATGCCGCAGGTGGTGTAACAAGCCTTACAGATGTTGCGCAGCTAGAGCGTTTAGGTTTACATGGTGCATTGGTAGCCACTGCATTACATAACCAGCAACTGGATGCCACAATGCTACGGCAACTTTCACCGACATAAAAAACCCGAGTAAACTCGGGTTTTATCGCAGCTGTTCTAACACGCTCAATCAGGGTTGAACTACTCTAAGTTTGCGTGAATTGCGCGCATACCTTCTTCAGTTAAATCTTTAGCGAAAATTAAATCAGCAATCGCAGCTTCCAAGAATATCAAGGTTGAAAGCTCAAATTGTGAGCCCATCGGCATACCTTTAGTCAGCGGGAAGCTGTTGTCGTTACCAATTTGAATCACTAAATCAGCTACATCCGCCATGGCAGATGATTTTTTCATTGAAATCACCACTAGTTTTGCACCTACTGATTTGGCTTTTTTAACAAACGGCAATAATGTTTCTGTTCCGCCGGAGCCAGACACCAACACCAATAAATCACCTGCTTTAATGGCTGGTGTCACCACTTCGCCGATCATGCTAACGTTATAACCAGCATGCACTAAACGCATGGCAAAAAAGCGTGATACCAGTAGTGAACGACCTGCGCCGCCAATGAATGTGCGACCTGCAGCCTCAACCAACTTCAAAAGCTCAGCTGCTTTAGAATTGTCTGTTTCAGCCAAAATGCTGGTTAATTTGTTTAAAATCAATGACTGACTATTGCTCATATTATTTCCTTATTTAGTCTAAGCTTGCGCTCTAAAATGGGTTAAAAAAATAGGATAAAAAAACCCGACACATTACTGAGTCGGGTTTTTTATTCACTCATATCAATAATTGCTTATTGATGCAGGTTAAATTAACCGTGAGCGATTTTTGTGATTTCAGCAGCAGAAGCAGCAGGATCAGCAGCACCGTAGATAGCAGCGCCAGCAACGATGATCGTTGCGCCAGCGTCACGCACTTGAGCAGCTGTTGCAGCTTTAACGCCACCAGCAACTGAGATCTCAACGCCTAAGTTCAAACCAGAAACCAATGCTAAGTCAGCAAATGGAGTTTGGCCAGCAGCTTGTTGGTCTAAACCAGTGTGCACGCCAATGATGTGTGCGCCTAATTTAGCAACTTCTTGTGTACGTGCTTTTTTGTCAGCAACGTTGATCAAGTCAACTTGTGCTTTTTTGCCGTATTTGTTAGCAACATCGATTACACCTTTGATTGTACCGATATCAGCAACGCCTAATACAGTCACGATGTCTGCACCAGCTTTGTAGAATGGCTCAGCTTCGTAGAAGCCAGCATCCATTGTTTTCAAATCAACTAAAATTTTGTTGTTCGGGAATTTAGCACGTAATGTTTCTACTAATTTGATACCGTTGTGCTTAATGCATGGTGTACCGATTTCTAAGATGTCTACGTGTGGTGCAACTGAAGCTGCTAATGCAACTGTTGCGTCAAAATCTAATGAATCTAATGCCATTTGGGTTTGAGCCATGGTGTTCTCCAAAGTTAATAAATATTTTTCTTAAATGCTAATTTCTAGCGAACTAGAGAATTAGCGTACTACAGAATTTAAGCAGGACGCTTATGTTAAGTGCCCTGCTCAATTATGTCAATGTTAAAGCAGTTTAATTACAGTCATATGACCATTAAAGTATGATCAAGTCTTTCGCAAAACGTTTACAGCTTTGCGCTTAATGCTGCTTCTAATTTGTTTTGGTCTACTACGAAACCACGAATACCTTCTGCTAATTTCTCAGTAGCCATTGCATCTTCATTCAATGCAAAGCGGAACTCTTCTTCTGTCATTTTTGCAGGAGGTGTTTTTGTAGCGCCTGTGTCTTTGAGCACTTGTACTAAGGTACCTTCAGTCGCTGCTAAGTCTTGCAATAAGTTTGGTGACACAGTTAAACGATCACAGCCAGCCAATGCAATTAATTCGCCTGTGTTACGGAAAGAAGCACCCATTACCACTGTTTTGTAACCGTGTTCTTTGTAATATGCATAGATAGCACGCACTGACACAACGCCTGGATCGGTTTCTTGTGTGTACTCAGTACCTGGATTTTTTGCTTTGTACCAGTCTAAGATACGGCCAACGAATGGAGAAATCAAAAACACGCCAGCTTCTGCACATGCACGCGCTTGTCCAAAACCGAATAACAATGTGAGATTACATTGGATGCCTTCTTTTTCAAGAATCTCACCCGCTTTGATGCCTTCCCATGTAGATGCCAACTTAATCAATACGCGGTCTTTGCTGATGCCTGACTCTTCGTAAAGTTTGATTAATTTACGGCCTTTAGCCACCATTGCATCTAGGTTGAAAGACAAACGTGCGTCTACTTCTGTAGAAATACGGCCTGGTACTACTTTAGTAATTTCTGCGCCAATCAACACAGCCAATTTATCAGCAGCGCTGTCAATTTGTTCGGCTTTGGTACCACCTTGTGCTTTTGCATAAGCAATTGCAGCATCAATTAAAGGAGCATATTGCGGTAATTGACTCGCTTTTAACACCAATGACGGGTTAGTTGTTGCATCTACTGGTTTTACTGTTTTAATTGCTTCTACGTCGCCTGTATCAGCCACGATAGTAGTCATTGCTTTAAGTTGGTCTAATAAATTTGCCATTGCATCCTCCTAGAAAATTGCCTATCTTGATTTCGCCAAAAATTTAACCTCAGCATTATAGCTTAATTTGCGTAAGATGCATGGACAACTTATACAAGAAATAAAATCCAATGCTAGCAGAGCTTGGCTAGAGATAACCTTAATCCACCTGCGTGCTGTTCATCAAAAATGCAACACTAAAAATTAAGCTCTGGACTGTCTTCTTGGTTTGCTTATCTAGAAATCAAGGAACAAATTCACAGAAATTGAATTAATCCTGATGTGTTTGAAAGCCTATCATCGGCAATTGGAGCCTAAAAGTAGCACCAGAATCTGCCACGCTTTCCAGTGCAATGCTGCCTAAATGCTTTTCTATAACAGTTTTTACAAAGTACAAACCTAGTCCTGTGCCATCATTACTGGACTCGTGCATTTTCAGGCGAGAAAACCGCTTAAACACATCCGCTTGCACTGACTGCTCAATACCGGGCCCTTGATCGGTGACAGAAAGCATCACCACCTGTTGCACGAGATTAACCTTAAGCGTAATAATTACCTCTGTGTTACTGGGACTATATTTAATAGCATTGGAGATTAAATTATAGATAGCTCGATGTAACAAGCCAAAGTTCCCATTAACCCACGCTACGCCATCTACAAGATTTCGATGTAGTGTAATATTTTTTCGTTGTGCTGTTTCATACCCATCATCAATGGCTTGATGGACCAAACCCACTAAGTCTATTTCATTAAATTGATGATTGTTCATCATTTCAGCGCGCGACGTTTGAAGAAAGTCTTCAGCCAAATCTAGTGCCCTAGATAAAGACGCATGTAATTTAGCTGCCTCAGGGGGCGACTGCTCAATCACCATCAAAGCAGCGGCCAAAGGCGCGCGTATGTCATGCGAGATAAAAGCCAACGTCTCTTCTCGATTGTTTTGCAAAAATCTCAGTTGCTCTGAAGCGTTTCTTACCTGTGCAATCCGTGTATCAAAGGTGTCATAACCTTCCATGGGTGTTAGCTGAGGTTGCGTTGGTAGATTAAGCAAATGCTGCTGTAAATAATGTAATTCATCGTCTAAATAAGCATGTGCAGCTTCAAGCTTACGCCAACTCCATATGGGATATGCGAGGATAAGCGCGGCCAGACCAGCTGCAGGCGGAACCCAAATATTAAACAATTTAGGAAGCAGACTTGCCATCAGTGCAATCAACATTAAAAACATTAGTGTTGTGACAAACCCAATCAAAGGTATTTGTTTAGGCAACCAAATAAGTGGCATTACAGCACAACACATGATTAATACAGTGCTCAGCCAAAATGGTACCGTCTGAATTAGTGTGTGTGCTCGTAATGCGGTAAATACATTTGCATGAAACTCTACGCCTGCCATTGGCTGACCAGAAAATGACACGGGCGTGGTCAACCAATCGTTCATACCTAACGCTGTTGCACCGACTAGCACCACTTTGTTATGGAATAAGCCTTGCGGATACTCTCCATTCAGTACTTGCGCATACGAAATTCGAGCAAAATGGCCTGGTGGTCCAGTAAAATTGATTTGCCTTTGCAACGCTCTAGTCAATGTAAATTGATGCTGTGTTGGTTGATTGGCTGAGTGTGTCGATTGATTTTTCGTGGGTTGCTGCTGAGATACATTCAACACCGCCTGTGCGAACAACTGCCAATAAGGCAAGCCTACGCCTTCAAACAAATAGACACTCCTTGCAATCCCGTCACGGTCAAGCACCGCATGTACTCTACCTAAATCAGCCGCATGTTCTGCAAGCATAGGGAGTGGCAAGGTTTCAACGACTTGCCCGTTGGCACGTGTTGCTTCTATCAACACTGGCAACACCACGCGTTGAGATGTTGCCATTGCTGCAGCCAACGCTACGTCTGCCGCAGGATTGCCCTGTTCTGACTCTGCAAAGATGACATCAAAGCCAATGACTGCAGGTGATTCAGCACTAATACGCTGTATTAATTGTGCGTGTATGTTTCTAGTCCATGGCCATCGCCCTATCTCGGACAAGCTATTTTGGTCAACCGCGACAATCACAACATCATTTGGCGCGGGTGTTGTCATAACACGTTGACCAATATCAAATATCCAGAAATCCACTCGGTCTAGTACAAGCGTCAGATGAAATACAAACGACAGCAGCAGCAAAATGAGTGCGGATGAAGCTAAATCACTGAGCGAGATAAATGGTCTGAATAAATTGCGCACTGGGTTGAATTTGCATCAGACCGTATTAAGGTGGCGATGCATTAAATGAATATACAGCGGCGGATCCAGGCGTACCATCGGCATCAAGATAACGTACATAAAGCTTTTGCTCACCGTATTCTTTTAGCAAGAATTGATAACTTGTATGCGTATTTACGTCTCCCCAAACATCTACCTGATTGTTTTTGGGGTTGTCTAAATTAAATTGGTATTGGTAGGGCTCTGGTGGCGATGCAATCGCTATATAGACACGATTTTGATTTACCTTGACCTGCATCTTACTGATATCGGGCGCCTCTGGGGGTGGCTTTACATTAAATGACAACGCAGTCCATGCGCTTTGCTTCTCAGCACCATTTGATGGCGCGATCGTAGCAATTCGCCAATGATATTCACCCGCTTGTAAGGCTTGTTGAATATGCATATTGGCATGCGTTACGCGCGTTTGCACAATAGGTTGACTAAACCCTTTATCCGTTGACACTTCAACTGCATAGGCAGTCGCCAAAGCATCTGCTTGCCATCGAAGTGTCGGCATGCGCTCTCTTATCAACTGTCCATGCTGCGGGTAAAGCGCAGTAGGTGTCTGAGGACTTAATTCAACATTAAAGCCATGTGTTGCATCTAATCCAGCAATGCCATATTGATCTATTGCGCGCACACTCAAATAATAGCGACCTTCGGGTAATTGATTCATGGTCAGTTTTGGCTCTGTCACATTCGATTCCGCAATCAAACTCTGCATATCTGGTGACGTACTCAGTTTGGTCTGCCATGCCTTGGCACCTTGGTCAATTGGCCAATCAAATACCGCTGGTAGCGTACTGACAGTCGCAGTCATTTTGGAAGTATTCACGGCTGGCAGCAAAGGCACTGGGGCAATGGGAGCCTGACCTAGCGTGGCTTGACTGCCAAACCCTTCACTCACTAGCACTTCAGAATCGACAGCGGCAAGTGCCACTTGTCCATGTAATGTCGCTTGTGTTGTGCTGTCTTTATCAGCACCAACTCGGAATTGTGTTCCACGTACCGCCGCAATCGCACTCGGGGTAATAATCTGCATGGCATTACCTTTCACACGCTTGGGGTTTGCGAGCGTTTCTGTTTGCCCATGTTGTAAGCGTATTTTGGTATCGACCATCGCTCCACCACTGTACAAACTCAGCGTGTCCAGCACGAGCAAGCCGTTAGACCCAAGTGTGGTACGTGACCCATCCGCAAATCCGAGGGTGATTTGGCTGTTGTTCAACGTGCGAATTTGAGCGCCCGGCCCCAGTGTCTGCCCTTTAGACAAAGGGATGTAAACACCATGGCTTTGCAGCGACTCCGCTTGACCAGCAATATGGATCACTTCTGCTTTAGCTGGGGATTGCTTAAGTAAAGACAAAGGCACTTGGAGTATGGAACCAATTGGCATCCGGTATGGGTCTTTGATTTGGTTGAGCGCTTGCAACTTTACCCAATCGTCAGGATTAATTAAATGTGCCCGACTGAAATGGATAAGCGTGTCACCAGGCTTAATCGTGTAAAGCCATGCTATTTCTTGCGCTGCTGCAAAGCCAGTAGCCAAGCAGCTAAATAAAACACAACATGCTATTGATAAACGATGAAGTATTATTTTTCTAGGTAATATCATCTTGTTATTAATCGATCTGCTCTAAGCGGTACCCTTGATGATAAACAGAAATGAGTCGCCAGCCAAATGGAGGGAGTAATTTCAACTTACTGCGTAAATGGCTAACATGCACATCTATCGTGCGTGTATCAATGTTAGGTGAAGTCGCCCAGACTACTTTTGTGAGATGCGAACGTGATAGCAACACGCCCATTTGGCTGAAAAAGTACAACGCTAAGTCCGTCTCTTTTTCTGTTAGTTTGACTTGAGATTGATCAATCTCAAATTTACGCTTGTCAAAATCCACTGTGATGTGGCCGTATTGCAGCACAGTCTGATGATTGGATTTATCTGAGCCACGGCGATACAGTGCATTGATTCTTGCAAGTAATACGCGTGGATTGGGTGGTTTGACGATGTAATCATCCGCGCCGGCTTCTATTACAGCGGCCACGTCTTCTTCTGCATCTCGGCCCGTGAGAAACACAACTGGCGGGTAATTTCCTTTGATCTTAAGGCTGGCCAGCACTTCAGTGCCCGACATATCAGGCACTTCCCAGTCCAATATCACCATATCGTAACGATTTGAATTAAGCGCTTTAAGACATTCACGACCTGATAAAAAACAATCCACATCATGTCCAGCCGTTTGCAATACCTGACTGACTTCACTTGCAAATATTGGATCATCTTCCAGAAATGCAATTTTCATCTACTTCTGCTTTCTAAACTATGCGAAGAATATTGTCACATAAATGTATGTTAATCGCATATGTAGCAATTGTTAAAATTCATTAAGCTAGTTGAGCGTCTAGCAAATGTTGCCAGCACAATGTAGCCACGCTCATATCTGCACTGGTGCCAGGGTTTAAACCTTGATCCTTTAGACTACGGTCAAAAGCTCTTAAATCTGGCAGGTAAAGCTTAGGGTTATCGTGCTGTAGAAACGCAACATAATGGGCACGTGCTTCTTTCTGCAATGCGTCTGCAACGGGCAGGCCATATTTTCGCACCACATGACTATCAGCATAATGTGCCAACCAATACAAATATAAAGCAGTGGTGGCCCATGCTGGGCGCGCCCATTTCTGCAACGCCTGTTGGTAATGTAACAATCCTTCTGTAGCAATCTGATAAAACCCGTTGCTATATTGCAAGGCGACATTGTCTTTTAAGGCTGCGGTCTGCATCGCCTCCAACAGTGTACAGTCTGCCTTCTGATGAATATCGTGTTGATTGCTATGCCCCAATCCTGCTGGCTTAGCCAATTGAATGGCCTCAAAGGTATATTGCGCATCTTCGATGGTGGTAGTGGCGAGTACACCCTCTAATTTTTCTTGAAAAGTATGTGTGGATTGTTGCAAGGCTGCCTGCAATATTGGTGCACATAGCAGCACAATACCCAAATTGGTGTTACAACCAACTGCTTTATGCGTAGCTTCTATGGCCTTAAAAATACGCTGACCCAAGCTTAAATTTGCATCCGCCATATAAGGTGCTGAAGCTTCCGCACTACTAATAAACTGCTCTACTACCATGCCATGACCATCTGCAAAAATATGGACGTTGCCAGGCTTAAGTGCTTCTAGCTCCGCCATGCAGGCGCTTTGATAGGCTTGAGTTAACTGCCGCACTTGCTGAGTTGCTACGTTATTGGGGTCGGTTACCATCTGGTTGGTCTGAGCTTTGTGCTCTATGCGCTTTCTGAATTAAATCATCTACTAATAATTGTGCGATGTTTGCAGAGCATACACTTTGCAAGCCTCGCCATGCTGGAATGCTATTCACTTCTAGCACCCATAGCTTACCATCTACATCGCAGATAATATCCACGCCACAATAATCAATATTGAGCGCCTTTGCCGCACTTTCCGCAAGCTGTGCAATAGCAGTGTCTTCCACCCATTTACACCTGGCTCCGCGCGCTACATTATGCAACCAACCTTCACCACTTCTTTGCATGGTGGCTACTGCTTGATTATTGATGACAAACACACGGTAATCATAGTTGTGTTTACCAGTTTCTATCTTTTCTTGTAGGTAGTAGACACCATCCACAAATAAATCCCTTGGTAATGGGTAAGCATCTTGTCGTTCAATCAACCTCACACCCTGCCCTTGCGAGCCAAATAGCGGCTTGATAACGAGTGCTAATTGATGTTGTAACTGAGATTGGATAATGGCATGGGCATGTTGTCTTGACTCACAAACCCATGTCGCAGGTGTTGGGATGCCATGTTGTTTAAGTAAAAAACTGGTCATGCCCTTATCTACCGTGCGCTCAATAGCTTTGGCGTCGTTATAAATATACATGCCCTGCATCTTCAGAATATGCAGAACATTCAAACGGGTGATGACTTGTTGCAGTGTGCCCGCGGCAATACCTCGGATAAATGCAAAGGCTGGTCGTTGCTCAAACTGCGGGATGCGAATACAAGGATGATTACCTGACAAATCGATCATGCAATCTTGTAACTCCACAAAGACTGCTTCAAACCCTCGTTGTGCAAATGCTTGACTCAGTGATATACCGTGCCAACCACCCTGCTGGGCGGCTTCATCGGTAATAATTGGCACTCTCATTAGTAATGTAAAACTTTAATTATAGTTATTATGAATTTGAATACAAACAGTATTTAATTAAAAGACTGCTCCAACAAAGCCTCATTGAATTGTCCTGCAAAATAGCTGTGGCCTGTTTCTAAATTAGTGACCGCGACCTTGGCAGGTGAAAATAACAACGGATCAATTTGGTAGAAATCCATATTCACCGCTTTAAATACTTCTGCGAATGGACGTCCATAATCTTTGGAAGAACTGCTCGGCAACGCTTTGGCCAATGCCTCTGCTTCTTCGTCTTTACATTTCACATACAAATGCACAAACCCACCAAACAATATCGCATCGTTCGTTCTGCCCATGCCCGTTAAAAAGTCTGGTGATGGCGCTGGAATAGGCGCTACACCATAGCCATCTACCAATTGATGTAACGGAAAATGTACGGTATGCAATTTATGTAAAGCCACTTCTAATACGCGCGCTGTAATTTGTACAGTACCTGCCAAACTTCTGGTGGGCGTCAAAATAAAAGTGAGGTGTTCGGCGGGCAATTTGGTATCACGCGCCACTTTTTCTATCACTTCTTTGGGTGGTATTTTGTCTGTTTCTAATACCAGTACTGTTTGCTTGGCAGTGTCTTGATAGCCGATCTCGCCAAAGATATCTTCACGTTGCGCGATGGCGCGGGCTGGGCCACTACCCAGTGAGAAAAATTTCTCGTGTGATAATGCCCAACCTGCGTATTGGCTACCCAAACAGGCAATGACTGGGCTCATGGCATGGACTTTAACACTCAAGGGCCAGTTGGCAAATGTAGTATTGTTTTGCAAGGTCACTTGCCCCAACCCACCCATGCAGACTTCAGCAATTAAGCGCCCTGCTTCCAAGCCACCAGACGCTTGAATACCAGCATCAATCATGGTTGCGCCTGTTTCATGTTTCGATACGTTCACTTGCAAGGCATCTGCATGCGCCACGATGTGATCCACAATCGGCAAAGTGAGGGCATGAATACTCATGGACGATGTAAGTGTATTGGTTTGGTTTTGCTTGCTATTTTCTTGCATAGTTCGACCCCGTAAAAATTATTGTTTTAGGCTGGCTGCTCTGGCCTGCGCTAATTGTTTTGCTGCATGCGCACTCTCTGCAGCAGAAATCACTGTGCAAATAGGCATGCCAATATCAAAAGTTTGTGGTTTGTTTGGAATATCACACACCCAATCTGGCCACGAATGCTGCATTTGAATATGTGTGATTTGCTTGGCGTATACAATGTGGTGGGCTTTGGGCTGCCCAATCAAACGCATTGCAGCAAGCGCTTTAGATTGAAATGCAGACAGGTGCGCAGCAAACAAGCTGCCTTCATTGCTTGCATATAAATCTATTGTTGCACTTAACCGTGGGTTAATTTCTAAGAATACAAGCTGATTGCCATCCAGCAACGCATCTACGCTGTTGAGCCCTTTTAATCGAAAGTGCTTGCTTGCCAAACTGATAAATCGTGTTAATTCAGCGAGTAAGTTTGCATCTAAATCGCGATGACTCGCCGCACCGCCGTATTGAAATGGCATTGTGGTGTCTGCCGCGACCCATTGTTCATTCACGCCTACGATGCGGACATCATCCTCTGCGGCTAAAAATAAACATGAAATTGAGAGCCCCGCTTGAAAACGCTGATAATACTGATCTGGATTTAACACTGATGCGTAGTGTTGCGCGTGATGGACGTGCGCCCCGCCGCTACCACCTACCTGCTTAATCAACCAGCCATCTAAATGACCAGGGGTATCCTGTGTAATCGGCGGTGTGCAAAAATGATTCTCCTGACAAAATTGCGCGAATTCAAATGGGTTTTTGCAATGGCGTATAGTGTCTGCTGTGTTTCCAAGAAGCGTCATACGTTGTTGAATTTGTGCAATGAGTTCAGGTTGCGCTTCGAAACCAGCACCATAACTGAAGCCCTGAATGTCTCGATGACTGAGTGAATCTAGCGCCGCTAGCAATGCTTCAGCATCAAATTGATTTTGCTTACATTCTATTTGAATGCAATCCTGTGCCATCGATTGTGTGTCTGAATCAACGTAGGCGTCTATCGCGATGACCTCAAACCCAGCATCTACAGCGGCTTTGACATAAGGCCGACTGGAAATCGCTGCAATGACGATAGTGGGTTTATTTTGCATTTGCGCAGGCAAAGTCATACGCATCGTGGTAATCAATATGCATGGGCACATCACTACTTAACATACGTTGCAACAATTTATGCTGCGTCACATATTTCAACTGACCAATCGCCAACGCACCAAACCCTGCTATTTGTGTATTTCCAATCAAAGTGCCATTCGCCATCACATCCACGCCTTCAATCGCAGATGGCGGTACTGCATTTACATCTGCGACCACTTTTAAAGTTGAGGACTGCGCAAACTGATCAATTTCCAACACACGCACACCTGCTGGCGTCGCACACAGAGCTACTGTCGCTTGCTCTAATGCTGCTTTTTTCGCAGCAGCATTGCTTCCATCCACTACGTTTAGCTTCACGTCATAACGTTCTTGCATGTTGTTCACATAGTCTTGCATGCTTTGCGTATCACTATGCGCCATCATATGAATGGTTGCACCTTGACGCGCAGCAATCAGGGCTGCTGTGGAGCCCACTGTACCACTCGCACCAAAAATGGCGATGGTTTGTTGTCCTAGCGATTGCTGGCTTAGCTGTAAGTGTGCATCTACCTTCGCTAACATGGCTGCTGCAGTAGTAAAGGCACCTGATGGGTCAGAAAACGTTGACATTTCAAATGGTTTAAACATCGCGCTTCTTGCCATTTTTTGCATATCCAGCGCTAAATGAATGTCACGCCCACCAAAAAAGAAGGCCTCTTGCTTAATGCCACTGGGGCTTCTGGAAAAAATAGCATCCTGCGTCAATGCAATCACTTCATTCAGCAATACATTGGTATAAGGCATGATTTTTTCGTAGCCGGCATCAAAGGCCATGTTGACATCAAACGGGCTAGCGTTTTTCGCAGCGGTCACTAAGTGCAATATACTGATTTTATTCATCATTTATCTTCTTCTATCCATTATCTCAAGGATGCTATCGATTATATTAATCCTACATTGTGTACTTTACCTGCAAAATTCAACATTCAAACTAGGGATTAACCTATCAATTCACCTTTATTTCTAATATTTATACTCGCACCTCGATTGTTGGCTGTACACAATTGCCATCCTAATTGCGCTTGATCAAACTGTGCTTGCAAACGACGCATATGCGATTCTGCAGTGGCTTGATCCGCAAATATGGCGAAACCTGTGGGGCCCCAAGAGCTCTGACCGACACACTGAATACCATGTGCATGTAAATCATTCAGCACATCCGACACCAAGCGGCTGGCATAACGACCACCCTGCACTGGCGCAAAATAATCTCCATTGTATGCCTGCAAAGCAGAAATGGCTTTGCCAAATGCGTTTAAATCTTGTTCAACCAATGCTGGCAATGCCTCCATCAATAATAGATGGCTTAATTGTTGCGTACTAGCCAAGCATCTATCTGACAAGACTTTAAAAGCCTGTTGCTCTTCGGAACCGTGCACACCTACGTACTGATGGTCAAAAATAAGTAAAATGCGCCATGCCTCGGGAAAGTGATGCTGCGCAATAATTGGTGGAACTTGCTTACCTGAATTGACGCCGCCATCCAGCACAACACCACCGGCTGCAAAAGTACCAATGCCAATGCCTGAACGCGCACCTCTGCCAATAAATTGGGCGATCTCTCGCAAGCTTAGCTTTAAATCAAACAGCTCACAAATTGCCACGCCAATGGCAAGCGCCATTTGCGTACCAGAACCTAACCCCGCGTGGCGTGGAATTTCTTCGATGATATCTACTGAAACTGAGGATTGAATACCAAAATGCTGAAGCAAAACGCGCTTGCTTCGCTCTACATAATCGGGGGCAACCGGTCCAATGCCTTCTGATACAACAATATGTGTTTGCGGAGTATTTAAACTTAAACCGATACTGCCATAGCGTCGACCTATCGAACCATTCAAATCAAAAAACCCCATGTGCAATCGTGCAGAAGTGATCACTTCGATTTGTCGATGTTGTAAATGTGTTTGCATAGTACTTTTAACAAAATGATGTTGATGGTGAATACATCGCACTATACCAAGCTCTAGCAGATGGTTTTAGTCTATATAGACTAATCAAGCAACGTGACATCACTAGGCTATTTTGGCATAATGCTTGCACAAGAGTTTAAACCATATTCAATGTAAATCTGATTCCAAACGCAAAGTTTGTGCAGGTGTTAGAACAATTTTAAGGGATTCGTATGTCTAGCCATGTCATTCCATTTGAAAAACTACGTAATAGCGATGTACCTTCAGTTGGGGGTAAAAACGCGTCACTTGGTGAAATGATTTCTCAACTCAGCGCTAAAGGCGTACGTGTCCCAACAGGCTTTGCTACGACTGCAGATGCTTATCGAGAATTTTTAGCACAAAATGGTTTAGATAAAAAAATCAATGACTTGCTTGATAAACTTAATGCAGATGATACGCAAGCTTTGGCTATTTGCGGTGCACAAATCCGCGGCTGGATTATGGAAGCAGAATTTCCACCTGCATTACAAGCAGCCATTGCTGACAACTACGCGATACTCATAGAAAGATCAGCAGCAGGCACAACCTTTGCTGTTCGTTCTTCTGCTACTGCAGAAGACTTGCCAGATGCTTCGTTTGCTGGTCAACAAGAAAGCTTTTTAAATATTCATGGTCTAGACAATATTTGCCACGCCATTAAAGAGGTATTTGCTTCTTTATATAATGACCGTGCGATTTCATACCGCGTACATAAAGGCTTTGTACACGCCGATGTAGCATTATCTGCTGGGGTACAGCAAATGGTGCGCAGTGATATTGGCTGTGCTGGTGTGATGTTTACCATCGACACAGAATCTGGCTTTAAGGATGTTGCTTTTATTACATCTTCTTACGGATTAGGTGAAACAGTTGTGCAAGGCGCGGTCAACCCTGATGAGTTTTACGTGCATAAACCTCTTTTAGCACAAGGCAAACCAGCCATTGTGCGTCGCACCATGGGTTCCAAACTGATTAAAATGGTCTTCTCAGATGCGACACAAGCAGGTAAATCTACCAGCACTGTGGATGTAGACACGGCTGATGCTGAACGCTACTCACTTACAGATGCTGATATTTTAGAATTGGCAGGCTATGCCATGACGATTGAAGCGCACTATGGCTGCCCAATGGACATCGAATGGGGTAAAAACGGATTAGATAACAAACTGTATATCTTGCAAGCACGTCCAGAAACAGTGAAGTCACAAGAAGCCAATAACAACGTAACAGAAACCTACAAACTACAGAAACACTCGGCAAAACCTCTAGTTGCGGGTCGTGCTGTGACACAGAAAGTGGGCGTGGGTCCAGTGCGGATTGTATTAGATCCAGCGCAAATGCATGAAGTACAACCAGGTGATGTGTTAGTGGCCGACATGACAGACCCAAACTGGGAGCCTGTGATGAAACGCGCAAGCGCGCTGGTCACCAACCGTGGCGGCCGTACTTGTCATGCTGCGATTATTGCGCGTGAATTAGGCATTCCTGCGATTGTAGGTTCAGTGAATGCAACCGATTTATTGCGTGAAGGTGAGATTGTCACCGTTTCATGTGCAGAAGGTGAAACTGGATTTGTTTACCATGGTGCGCTTGATTTTGAGGTGAGCACGCAAGCGAATAGCGCTCTATCAAAACCACCATGCAAAATCATGATGAACGTGGGCAACCCTGACATGGCGTTTAGCTTTGCGCAAATTCCTAATGATGGTGTTGGCTTAGCCCGTTTAGAGTTTGTGATTAACAACATGGTGGGCATTCACCCCAAAGCGATTCTTAACTTTGATGCAATGCCAAAAAGCATACAAGAAGTCATCAAGAGTCGCGCACGTGGTTATGCCTCACCTAAACAATTTTATATTGATAAAGTAGCTGAAGGCGTGGCAACCATTGGTGCAGCGTTCTATCCAAAACCAGTCATCGTGCGTACCTCTGACTTTAAATCGAATGAGTACAAAAAATTGGTAGGCGGTGAGATTTACGAGCCAGATGAAGAAAATCCAATGATTGGCTTCCGTGGTGCGGCTCGTTATATGGCAGAAGATTTCAAAGAATGCTTTGCCATGGAGTGTCAAGCCATGAAGCGTGTGCGTGACGAAATGGGCCTGACCAATATTGAATTGATGATTCCATTCGTACGCACGCTAGACGAAGCCAAAGCAGTGACTGAAATCATGGCAGCCAATGGTTTAAAACGTGGTGACAATGGTTTGCGCCTCATCATGATGTGCGAAATCCCTTCTAACGCACTATTGGCGGAACAGTTCCTCGAATATTTTGATGGTTTCTCTATTGGTTCTAATGACTTAACGCAACTTACCTTAGGCATGGATAGAGACTCTGGCATATTGGCAGATGGCTTTGACGAGCGTAACGATGCGGTCAAAGTGTTATTAAAAATGGCAATTAACACCTGTAACCGACTAGGCAAGTATGTGGGCATTTGTGGCCAAGGTCCTTCTGACCACCCTGATTTTGCTGAATGGTTAGTGGCAGAAGGCATTCAATCTGTTTCATTAAACCCAGATACGGTGGTTGCTACATGGCAACGCCTCACTAAAAAGTAACGGGGTAGCCACTTGAGACGCACAGCTTTATTTATTTCTGATGGCACGGGCATCACAGCAGGTGCTCTGGGTAAACTGTTGGAACATTTTCCTAGAACACACTTTACACAAGTGCGCATGCCGTTTACCGATACTATCGAAAAAGTAAAACTGGCTAAATTAGCGATTGCGGATGCGACGGTTGAAGATCAAATCCGCCCAGTCGTCATCATGTCAGTGGGCAATATGGAATTGCGCAATGCATTGAAAGAAGCGGATGCTTATTTTATTGACTTGTTCAATGTGTTTATTGATCCATTAGGTGAAGAGTTACAACAAAAACCGTTGACTGGTGCAGGCATTGCGCACAGCGTAATGGGTAGCAATTACCACGAACGTATGGAAGCAGTGAATTTCACGCTCAACCATGATGACGGCATGACGAACTCAGGCTTGGAAGAAGCGGAAGTCATTTTGATTGGCGTTTCGCGTTGTGGCAAAACGCCAACCAGCGTGTATCTCGCCATGCAGTTTGGTATTAAAGCGGCCAACTACCCGCTTATTCCGGAAGATTTTGAGCGTGGTTCGTTACCAGCAGTTCTGCATAAGCATATCAACAAGATATTTGGTTTAACCATCAAACCAGAACGATTACACTCCGTGCGAAACGAACGTCGTGCAGGTAGTTTTTATGCGTCATTAGATAACTGCAAAAAAGAGGTAGCCACTGCGGAAGACCTGATGCGGAAAGCTGGCATTACTTGGGCGGACTCGACCAGTCGCTCAGTAGAAGAGCTTTCTGCAATCATCATGCAAAAGATTAGGCAACCTGCTAAAACTGCGGCCTAAGGCCAAACCTTAGATATAAAAATGCCACCGAAACAACTCCGGTGGCATTTTCTTTTATACCGACCTACCCTATAAACAAATTGCAGACTACTTATTGGCTTTTAAATGGGGTTTGATTTTACCCATAATTTCTTTTGCGTCTGGCTGCACAGTACTTTCATAAGCAAACACCTCTTTACCACCCGGTAAAATCACATACTTGTAAAAATTCCATTGTGGGGATTGCCCAGTTTTAGCAATCAGTTGCTGGTAAAGAGGATTTGCATTGGGGCCAGTCACACTACTTTTAGTCATCATTGGAAACTTCACAGCGTAAGTCAGCTTGCAGAAATCACCGATTTGCTTATTGTCACCAGGCTCTTGCTTAAAATCGTTCGAGGGGAAACCAATCACCAATAAGCCTTGGTCTTTATATTGGCTATACATACCTTCAAGTGCTTCAAATTGCGGTGTAAATCCACACTTACTCGCTGTATTGACTACTAAAATTGGCTTACTTTGATATTCACATAAGTTAATTTTAGTACCTTGCAAGGTTGTTAATTGCTGGTTGTAAATACCATCACAGGATTGAGCAGCGTTCACAGGGGATACTCCTAACACCATGGCTACCATGCCTAAGGTTGCAATGAAATATTGAAAATGATGAATAAGTGGCTTGTTCATTTTTGTGTCCAGTTGATAGCGTTGCTACATTGACTGTTGACCTCAGTTTTCGTTCTCACAGTCTGGCGCTACTATCACTTTTAGTAAATCATTTTTCGTACAACACTTTCACTTTGTGGATTATTTAAATCAAGTGCATCAATTGCAGCGCCAGGCCCATTGTTGCAAACAAGCCAATGAGCCAAATCACACTTAACTTAAATTTCCACAGTGCGATAAATCCTATCAGAGAAAACAGCATGGCTAAATAATCTGGCTCACTCGTTGATATTGGGAAGAACAAATGCCATGCAAAAAACAACGCGAGTGCGACAATCACACCCACTACCGCTGCTGTAATTGCATTCAGAGGGGCTGCCAGCCTAATGTGATGCCGAGTGGACTCAATAAAAGGTGCGCCAATCAAAATAAATATAAAGGATGGCAGAAATGTGAAAAAAGTGACCACCAAGGCTGCAGTAATTGCAAATAGCAAGGGATCTTCCATCGCGCTATTTGCCCAACCACCGACAAACCCTACAAACGTGACCACCATGATTAACGGCCCTGGCGTGGTCTCCCCTAACGCTAAGCCATCCATCATTTGCGTTGTTGTCAGCCACTGAAAATGCTCCACAGCACCCTGAAACACATAGGGTAATACTGCATAGGCACCCCCAAAAGTGAGTAAGGCGGCTTTAGTAAAAAACCAAGCCATTTGGCTATACAGCGACTCCCACCCAAACCATATGGCTAGCATCAGTAAGACAGCTGACCAACATAACACACCAATGAATAACACTTTACTAAACGTGAGCCAGGAAAACTTCGCATGCGCAGGCAGTGGCGTATCGTCATCCATCACGGCTGGTCCATGCTGATGTGTCTTGGTTTGATGATGTGCCGTACGAGCACTAAACCACTTAGGTGCAAAATGATGGCCAATCATACCAATCAATCCTGCGATCAAAATAATCACAGGAAACGGTAATGACAGTAAGGTAATCGCTAACAAGGAGGCTAAAGCAATCAGTTTAAGCGCACTGTTTTTAAGCGCTCTTGTGCCAATTCTGTGCGCAGCGAATAATACTATGGCAATGACAGCCGCTTTAGTTAAATACAATACGCCTGCAATTTCTGGCAAATGGCCAAATCTTAAATAAATGTAACTCAGCAACATTAATAACAGCAGTGATGGCAATATGAACAAACCGCCTGCTATAATGCCACCCCAGGTTTTATGCATGAGCCAGCCTATATAGGTTGCCAATTGCTGTGCTTCTGGGCCTGGCAATATCATGCAGTAATTCAACGCATTTAAAAAACGATGTTCTGAAATCCACCGTTTTTGGTCGACCAAATCATGATGCATGATTGCAATTTGACCTGCGGGGCCGCCAAAGCTAATGCAGCCTAACTTAAGCCAATACCAAAAAGCTTCTCGTAATGTTGGAAATACTGGATGTGCGATCTCTGGCCGGTTATCTGATGGCATACTAATTGCTTTCGAATTTACGGATGTTTTACTTGCCATGGTTATTATGGCATGTTCAAAACCAATATGACTTGTCTCTAAGCTTTAGAAAATACGGAATAAAGACCTAGAGTAAGCCTGTTATACATTTAAATTAATTTTACGGAGATTAGATTGAAACTGAGTATTTTATTCACGGCAGCCACATTATTGGTTTCTCAACATGCATTTGCAGAATGTAATACAGTCATGGGTGGCTGTGTGAAGGAGGATGCTGTGAATGTGGCGCCGCACATGCGATCTGAGAATAATAAGCCTGCAATCAAACCCAAAGCAGCGACTGCGACTGTTGATAAAAATATCAAAAATGCTGATGCCAGTAGCAATCAATCGGCAAAGCCAGCGACTAAAAAAATGTAAGGCTGAATCACAAAAATCAAATCTGGGCGATACTTGGCTCTAATGTTTCGCTTACATAACAACAGATCATTTACATATCAATATCGATAATCAGGCAATCTAATGGTTGCCTGTTTTTTTGTTCAAATAGTGCGCAAAAGTGTTGGTTTGAAAGCGTATATGTCTAAATTTTGTCAGTCAATTTAGCCTATTTGTTGTGCACATATCATATGTCCTAGCGCAGTTCATTCAAAAATAAGCCATGCTTTTATAGTGCAGTTTCCTCAATCACCCCTATTTATCGCTTAAATCAGTCGTTTAAAGTCAAATTGTAATGTTTGGCATGCAATATGCTTTTGTGTAATTAAGTAATGCATCAATGCTTACGACACTTAACGCAAGTTGAAAGGATGACGAAATGCCAACCGACAATGTAAAAAAAGTAGACAAAATTAAAGTAATCGATCAAATGCTCGAGGATTTTGCAGGGGATGAGTTTGATGATTATCAAGAAAGTTACAGCGGCATGAGTAGTAGCAACAAACATTACTCTGCAGATGAAGACATTGTTTCACTCGATGATATTTATTAATTGTGACCATTTGCTAGGCTTTACTTGTAACACACGCTAACAGCGCAACAAGCATTTAATTTTCGCCTCAAGTTGCCGTTAACAGTATCACAGGAGAAGCATTTGCAAGACGCATCTCTCAGATCTGTTTTAACGAATCGAGGCTAAGATGAAACTATTACACGCGCTATTCACACATACATGGTTTGCCATCACATTTAGACACAATGGTGAAGGCATGCCCACTAAGCTACCAGGTGCTATTACACTGGCCAGCCTCTATATCGTACTTATTCTCATCAATATTCATATACAACAAACATTCAGCATAGAAAGCCTGATTGGCTTATTGTTTATCGCTCAAATGTATGTATTTAGTCTGAGAAACCGCGTCATCGGTTTGATCATCATGATTGGTGTCATTGCAAACGCACTCATGCTATCGATACATCTGCTCACAGGCATTCCACAGCAGCAGTTGTACGCAGTGACGATCATGGAATACGCAATGGTATTCTCAGCCGTATTGAATGTGATCAAATATCACATGAGCACTAGCGAGTACTAGACCTCACCTTTGATACTGCACTTTTAGTCAAACCTAGTTAAAATCAAGTTTTAATTAGGTTGTCTACCATGTCACATTCAACAACGCCTCAACTACTCAAACTTGGTGTGTTTGCACTTTGCCTGACCATTATCATTTCGGGCATACATCCTTATGATCAAGGCACTTGGCTGATGGAAGCCCTACCGGTCATCATTGTGCTGCCTATATTGGTGATGACGTATCGCAGATTTCCTCTGACCCCTTTGTTATATTTCGGTATTTTCTTGCATGCATTGGTGTTATTACTAGGCGCTAAATATAGCTATGCCAGAGTACCTTTAGGCTTTGAGATTGCTGACTTATTTTCTCTTTCACGTAACCCATACGATAAAATTGGCCACTTTTTCCAAGGCCTTGTACCAGCAATTGCTGCTAGAGAAATTCTAGTCCGTCATCGCTATGTGGTGGGCAATACGATGCGTGCCTTTTTGGTAATTTGTATCGTACTGGCGATTAGTGCAACCTACGAGTTAATTGAATGGGCAGCCGCACTAGCGCTTGGTCAAGGCGCCGTCGAATTTTTGGGCACGCAAGGCGATCCATGGGATACACAGTCGGATATGTTTTTTGCTTTATTGGGAGGTATCACTGCATTAATTGTGTTTTCATCCATGCATCAAAGACAAATCGACCAGTTGAATTCTCATCAGTAAACAACCTAACACCCAGAAAATGGACAAAAAAAACCCCACACATACGTATGGGGCCACCCCTTGAGGAGGGAAAATCTGTATGAATGACTCATCCATACAAAATGAAACAACCGCATAATACCACACTAACATATTGTGCGCTAATATAGCTTGTGTAATTTAATACTATATACTCGAATGTTTTTCAAACGACTTTAAGTCGTTTTTGAATAATCGCCACTTAGAAAGACATACAAATCACATTACATATGACCACAACACTCAAAAAACTATTTTCAACTAGTGTTGCTGCCCTGCTCGCCACCACCACTGCTGCCTGTTCACCTGTAAAGGTATTGAACAGTTTGATTCCAAGCAATGGCTATCAGATTACCCCAAATATCGCATACGGCTCGCATGCACGCCAGCAACTCGACATATATCAACCCAAGCAAATTACTGCCAAGGCGTTGCCTGTCGTGGTGTTTTTTTATGGAGGTAGCTGGGAGTCTGGTGAAAAAGAAGATTACTTATTTGCAGCAGAGGCCTTTACCTCCCGTGGCTATTTGACGGTGATTCCTAACTACCGCGTATATCCTGACGTTAAGTTTCCAGCGGTGATGGACGACCCAGCCAGTGCTGCAAATTGGGTGAAAACCCATATCGCAGAATATGGTGGTGACCCAGACCGCATATTCTTGGTTGGACATTCGGCAGGCGCCCATTTGCTGACCATGTTGGCGCTGAACAACCAATACTTACAACAGGTTGCACGCACACCCAGCGATTATCGTGGCTATATTGGGTTGGCTGGTCCATATGATTTCTTGCCGCTGAAATCTGCACGATTGAAAGAAATATTTGGCCCGGAAGATACGCAGTGGCAATCGCAACCGATTCGCTTTGTGAATGGCAACAACCCCGCTATGTTGCTATTGGTAGGTTTAAAAGATAGTGTGGTATGGCCACGCAACACCTACAATTTGGCAATCGAAATCCGCAAACAAGGTGGAAAAGTAGACGTTGTTGAGTTTCCTGATTATG
>ENA-UOXP01000719-UOXP01000719.1-mixed-culture-metagenome-genome-assembly--contig:-NODE-719-length-25493-cov-31.852976_pt1 | contig 25493 bp, 17 predicted proteins | sample MGYA00238161_ERZ761639 | MGnify/ENA primary metagenome ERZ761639 (study PRJEB28913, sample SAMN08776760) | mixed culture metagenome | isolation source: Freshwater growth medium | place: USA...
TTCAGGGGGTCCTGCCAATGTGTAGGTAGCTTGGTAAGTTACAAAGTTCATCATCGGGCTCACCACTATCCACTTGGGGTTTGCACGAGCACCACCGCGGGAGGGTCCGCGCACGGCGCTCGGCGGGGCGCGACTCCGACCGCGGACCGCGGCCGATGATCGATGCATGGAAGATGGATCGATGATGTTTGATGATGATCCGCAGTCAATTGTCCGCAGTCCCGTCCCAATCTGCGATTCCGCCGCCCACGCCCTGGGGCGGCCCGGCGGCCGCGGCGCGGGTGCCGGTCTGCCGGTGGCGGGCGGCGGTTAGCCCGACTCGCCCCCGCCGCCGCCCGCGCCGCGGTCGTCGGCGCGCGGCGTCCAGGACAGTTCGGCTTAAACCTCGTAATCAAGGTGACAGTTCACAGGGTAACACAGATCACAGTAGCATGGACAGTGGTTTTGACGACTCTGTCGTTTCATCCTACTCCTGCGACGCGTTGATAAGCGTTGATGTTGTGTGGTTGTCATTGTGATTACTTCGGACTGGTTAGGACTGAGGTTAGGACGGCTGCTCCGCCTCCGGACTTCTACTACTCGTTACAGGCGATTTTGGAGGTGGCTGCCGGCCAGGCGGAAATAGCTGTGACGGTGTTACAGGCGGCACCACTGTGGACCGGACACGTCGACGCGGTGGCCCGCTTACATCTGTCATGTCCTCCGGGTCGTTTCCTCTAAGCGGGAGGATGAGCCTGCCGCCAAGCCGGCCGCTACCACGCGGCCTCACAGGTGGCTCAGACTTCGACATGTTGATCTGCAAGCTCGATATCTCGGCGAGCCGCGCTTCGGGTGTGCGCGACGCACGTACCGCCGCACTGTGTCCTCGGCCGACGTGCAGACGCCGTACCGCTGGGTCATGGTCGGCCGCCGGGCTAGGCCGCTGGGTCGGCATTGAATTCAGCTGTTGCCTGTGTGCTGCTGGAAAGAGCGGTCCCGAGGAAGACGAGTGCAAAGGGTGCGCTATCGGAGCCAGCTCGGCGACCGTGCCGACCGTTGGAGACGGGATCAGCTCGCGAAGCCGTTCCTCAGAAAACGGCGCGATCACCAGCGGAACTGCGGGTTTGCGCCCAAGAAGGGTACTCGGCAGCGGACGTAGCTGACTCGGCGGCCGCTGGCCAGGGTGATGCTGCACGATCGTACCAGAAAGCAGTGACGACTGCATCCGCGTAACCAATCTTAACGCTGCTCCATCGTTGCCAGCCGTGGGAGCCACGATGGCGCCGGAAATGTCAACGCGTAACTGCGCGTTGCGTAAACTAGACTGGCTGTGCGGCTGCCCTCGTTGCGGGATGCGAACGCCCGTAGCTGGCATGAGCGGTCTCGTTCCGCTGACTAGCAGCATTCGTAGTACTGAACGAACGTGATAGGTGCCGTGTCCTTACTGTCCGTGCCGTCTGCGTTTCCGGCCGACCACTGGACACCACGCATGGCGAAAGTGTTCAAGGACCGAAATGAAACCACCGCGCGTGTTGTCGTCAAAAGCGCGCCGCGCCGCATCGCTCGGTATCTAAGATGCGAGGCTCGCGCACTTTTCGGAAACTTTTGACGAAACGTCGGAAACGGAGGTCGCGATGCTTGGCGTCGTCACAGGCGTTGTGCACTCGGTCGTGCTTCTCCTGGCCTTCGCAGCTCACCCACGCCCTTCGCGGTTGCGGGCTGCGCGCTGCACTGTGACGAGCCCCGATGCGGATGGCTTTGTGCTTGACGAGCAATCGGTGGCACAGCTTGTCGAGGCTGCGTTTGTGCCTGCAGTCATGGGCATTGCCCGAGGCGACGTGACAGAACTCAAGCTGCTGATCGCGGCGGCGCAGGCTGGGTTAGAGCGTGACTGCGCGATCGACGCGCTCGGTCAGAGAATGCGCGCATTGCCCGTGCAAAGCGCTGGCCGACCGCTCGCGACGGAGGAAGACGACCTTCGCACACTTTGGCTTGCGCTTGCGTACATGACGCTGTCAAGCCGTGGGATCGGCAGTGGAACAGTCGAGAGCCTAGTGCCGGCCGTGCTGTATGCACAGCACCGCCCCTTCGTCGAACAGCTCATCGAAGCCAAGGCGTCCGGTCGGCCGCTCTCAGAGCTTTCAGTCGATGAGCTCGCAGGTACAAGCTCACGCACCTCCATGCAGGCGGCAGTGCTGAAACAGTCGATGCGCGTCGTGTACACTACAATGGACGTGCTCGCGGACGTTGAAGCAGCTGGCCAGCGCGCAGACGCGCCGCGCCCGTTCATTCCTGGACAGGAGGGTTCGAGACGATAGATCCTGGGAAACGAAAGGACGAGAGTTTGCGGTGTACGTCAATAAATTTTCAAGAAGATCAGAAGGCCATGCAGAGGCAGGATTAACAGCCGGCCGAGCAGATTGCGAGGCTCAGAGGAGCATCTAGACGGTCGCCATTGTCCGCGAACGTCGGACCCGAGGATCAGGATGTACGCCGCAATTCGCTGTTTCGCTGTTCGCACAGCGAACCGCGATCCGCGTGGCGCGTCAACCCAACCGAACCGTGAACGCCGAACTAAACAGCCACGGCGCGAACACCAAATCTTTCCCACTGGAGGCCCACGCCACTTCTCGAAGTTGAGGGTTTGGTGCTGGAGCAGCCACAGCCCCTTTCGACGCCTTATAGGCTTCGAAGTTCGATCGAAAAAGCCTTCAGGGTCACAAGGCCTGACGGCGACTCCGAGAGTGCGAGAGGGACGAAATAACCGAACGGAGCCGACAGCGACGACACGCCGCGCCGCTCGCTTTTCGATTCGTGCTGCGGCATCACGCTACCGTAGACGGGCCTTCTGTAGGACTGTACGGGGGCTTAATACGGGGGCGTCGTGCTGATTTGTGTTAGATTTGTGCTGCTGAGATCGTATTATCTACGTATTATCTTTGACAAGGCTTTCCACGAGAGGGGGCATTTGTGTCGATTGTGTCGCGGGATGGCGTGTCGGCCGCCGCAGTTTCCCCAACACTTTCTTCATCCGTTTGCTACTATTCACGTACCTTCTTCTTGTATGGACAGCCTCCTTTGCATTGCTCCTTTGGAGTCTCTTCGGGGTTGGGATAGCCCTGGTTTCGTCCGCCGAGGGCGGCCGTGGACCCTCGCTCCTCGCCTCGGCCGCCTTTGCCGCCGCCCGCTCCGCTCCAAAGCGTTTCGCGTAGTGCAAGGCTGCCTCTTCCGGCGTCGCAAAGGAGCCGGCGAGGTCGCAAATTCCACTTCAAGGGCCAAGAGGTCTATTCCGTGCCGCCAGGCGCCGCTCGCTCGTAACCGTGCCGTCGGGTCCAAACTGGACGAAGGCCGAAGCCAACAGAGTTGCTGTCTGCGGCACCGCGCGCGCGGTCAGCCCGTGCTGGAGCAGCTTCACCACGGTCCGATCGTCGTTGGCCTTCTTGTACAGGAACACTCGGGCGTGCGCCGTGCTGGACCAGGCAACGCCAAGCGCGGGCCGTGGCGGGCGGGCATCGGTCGGGGGCGCGTCGCCGTGACGAATATGTGTGGATTCGAAGCGGGCGGCGTTGGTGACGAGCACGGCCAGCCGATGGCGCACCGCGAGATCTCTGAGGCGCGCTCCCAGTCTGGCAAGCTGCGCACCGGCAACCGTGTCCGGCTCCTCGACCCGCTCGCCACAGCAAACACTGAAGACCGAATCGACGACCACGACCCGCAGGTGCCGCGCCCACTCGGCCTCGATGGAGCCCGGTTCGTGCACTGGCGCCATGTGTGCACCGGCTGTATGTGCACCGCCACACACCGCGGCGGGCGCCGCGCCTCGGCGCAGCAGCTCATCGAGGGCGTCGAGCTGGCAGAGCAAGTCGGGCAGCGTCGTCGTCGTCAGCACCCGTAGCCGCTGACTCAGACGAATCTTGCACGCGTCGCGCGACAGCCCCTCACGCGTGGCCGTGGCATTCGCTAGCGCGAACAATCGCTGCGCCGAAAACTGCCCGCTCGTATCAATGTACAGCGCCGTGCGTCCAGTGAACAGCGCCTGTGAGGCGCTGGCCAGCATGCACAGCTGGCTCTTGCCCACGCCGGGTCCCCCAAAGATCTCGGTCACCTCGCCCGTCGCGAGACCGCCTCCAAGCAACCAGTCGACGCCGCGCAGCCCCGTCGGAAGCAGCGCGTCCCCATTGACTCGGGCGCTCAGCTGATCCTGCCGCATCTGCGTGGCCGAACGGATCGGCGGCGGCGCCTCGGACGGGGTTCTCACGCGGGCGCTCACGGGCCGCACGGGGAGCGGCCGACTCTCTTGGGCGGTCGTGTCCATTGGCGCGGAAAATACGAGCGCGATGTGTACAGAACGGCATCACGATGAGTACATGAATGGGACGACTCAGTACGACGGCGTTCATGCGAGCATGTGAAGGCTCTGTTTACGGAAACATTTGCGAAGTGGAATAACTATGTCGGGTCGCGGCATTTGGATCGGCGCCCTCGGCGGCACTGTGCTGATCATCGCAGTGCTCAACATGCAGGGCAGCCAGAACCAGAGCGTGCACGCCTCGGAAGACCCGGCCGCGCAGGCCGAGCTCCTGCTTCTTCGTGAGCGCGTTGCCACTCTCGAGCGTAAGCTGAACGCGCGGCTCCTAAAGCAGAGTGGCGACGCGTTCACACTCCCGCCTCCTGACGATGCCGCTGCTCCGACGCCAGTGTCGGGAGAGGAGCTAGATGTTCATCGCCGCAAGAAAGAAAAAAGGAAGGGGGAGCGCATCGCAGCTGAAGCCGAGGACGCTGCTAAGCGCGCTGAAGCCGCTGCAGCCGCGGCCCCGGTGCCGGTCGAGGCCGCGGACGTACCGGGCGTATCGGGTCACATCGCTGCGCCACTGCCGGAGCGCAAGGCGCCCCCCGTTCCGACTGGCGTCGTGCCTATGGGCTCGTGGTGGTCCGATAAAGAGGTGAAGATGGCCAACGGCGAGTGGTGCCCCAAACCGGCGCCGTATTCGGCGCTCAAGCCGCCGCTGCCGCAGCTGACGCCGCCCGACGAGAAGCCATTCCTCACGAAGGAGCTCGCTAAGAAGCATGCATCGTCGGACAACTTGCTCATCGCCACGTACGTCAACTACAATCGGCTTGACTTTGCGTACACTTTCGTCAAGCACTTGCTCGCTCTCCGCAACCCACACTTCCTTGTGGGGGCGCTGGACGTGAAGGCGCTGCGCGGGCTGCAGACCAACGGGATCCCGTCGTTCATCATGAGTGGCAGTGATGGCACCGGGCTCACCACCAGTGACTACGGTTGGGGTACGAAAGCCTTTCGCGAGCTTGGGCTGCATAAGGTGCAGCTCGTGCTGAACCTTGCGAAGACGGGCGTCGACTGCATCACCGTCGACGCGGACGCGTTCATCCTGCGCGACCCGTTCCCGTACATCCGCGCGCGCCCCACGGCGGACGTGCTCATGTCGTCGGACCACCTTGTCGCGACTAACGGTTACGAAGACACGGGCCTCGAGGGCCTCGGGGGCTTCTACTCAGCCTTCAATATCGGTTACATTTACATCAAGGCGAACGCGGTCGAGTTTGTCGAGGCGTGGCGCGACATGTGCTTCAAGCGCAAGAACGATTGGGACCAGGTGCTCTTCGGGCAGGTGCTCCAGATGGACAGCGAGCACGCGGTCGATAAGAACCGACTGCGCAAAATGTATAAAAAGAGCGACGGCACGCACGTGATGGCGGGCGTGCTGCCCGTCGCGCTCTTCGCGTCCGGCCACACATTCTTCGTGTCGCGCATGGCGCATCTGATGCACGAGCACCCGTACATGGTGCACACCACCTTCCAGTACGGCGGTGCGCAAGGCAAGCGGCACCGGCTGCGCGAGTCGATGATGTGGGAAGATGACCACGAGTACTACACCGGTCAGTTCCTCGTCTACGAGCCCGACTTGCCTTACAAGATGGTCTACCCCAACGGCGGCAAGGTCGGGCCGGACGGTACGCAGGACTTCAAGCTGCGCGGCTCAGTCGAGCAGCACTTTGCGCTTGTGCACCACCAGCTCACGCAGATGCGTAACGCCTTTGCACTCGCCAAGGAGCTCGGGCGCATCCTGATCCTGCCTCGGCTCGTGTGCGGCCTCGACCGCTGGTGGGCGCCGCACCAGGGCATCATCCCGGGCTCCGCGGCGCGGCTGCCGCTGCTCGAGTGCCCGGCGGACCACGTCATCGACCTCGAGCGCATTGGAAAGCCGGAGCTCGTCTTGCGTGAGTCCTCAATGCTCTGTAACCCGCGCACGCCCGCCGCCGTGCTCAGCAGCCAGCGCAACGTGAGCGTCGCCGGAGTGCCTCGCGTCGCCGCCGATGGCTCGGACGCGGCGGTGGCGCGCGAGGTGGGTCAGCAGCTGGTCGCGCAGCTGAAGGCCGACCACGGCTCCGCCAAAGTCCTTCGGCTCCGTACCCCCCCACCCGACTACCGCGCGCTGCTGCCCGCGAATAAGGTCGACGCGTTCGAGAATGTGATGCGTGGCTACTCCAGCCTCTGGTGCTGCAGCAATCCGCCTGGCGGGCGCGGCGCCGGCCACATCTGGTACGACTTCCTGTGGGACGTGCTACCGCACAGAGACCGTTTCGGCCGGACTTTTGACACCAAAAACCCGTGGTACCCCAAGATGGGACCCTGAGCACGCGCTCTCAGTGTGGAGCACGCGGTGTGGTGGAGATCCGAGATCATCTCTCAGGTGATGCAACTGCGCGGTGCGGCTGCTGGACCCCGCGGCGTCGGACAGCGGCAGATGTGCAGGAAACGACGACCCGTTGCGCGATGGAAAATTGGACGATCGATGCATTTCGTTGTCCGCCTGCGCGCCTCTAGACGCGTCGCTACACCCCCCCTGCTGAATCCCCCTGCTGTACCCTGAGACCCCTACCTGTTGCGTATGTTCAGTTGAGTGCGTCAGTAAATGACTATAATGTATGTAGTATGACACGCCACGTTCGCGTATGATCGCGACCGCTCGCGACCGCGTTTTTATTCCTTACACGTGACCCGCGGCGGTGCGGAGAATCGGATGGCCAATCGGATGCGCGGCGCACGTCCGTATCGTTCCGACGTGCCGAGTGCCGAGTCGAGTGTATGTTGAAGCTCGTGAGCCCCGCTGGGGGCCGCGCGGGCCGCCGCGCGGCTGCTGAATCGAAAAGCATCTTTGCGGCGCCGCCCCTCGCAGAACGCGCGCCGGCCGGTCGGACCCGCGCCCGGGTCTGCCGGTCACTCTGGACCGGGGGGCGGGCCGCGGCGCGTGGGCGGGCCGGGCGGGGCGGCCCGGGCCGCGGGCGCCCGACCACGACGGACCGAGCGCGTGCCGACCGAGCTACCGGCGGCGGCAACGGCGGCCGGGGGGCGCGCCGATTTTTCAAGGACGATTAAATAGCGGTTCAGTGGCACATCATGCAGGCCCGTGTCCGGGCACGCAGGAGGTGGCACTGCTCACAGCTCGCGGGACAGTCACGCACACGCGTCAGTCACGGCTCGGTATACACTCACACAGCGCACACACGAGAGAGGTCTTAACTTGTTTCGCGCGGCTTCGTGCCCTGTGGCTCGCGCCCGAGCATCTCAGCCCGGGCTGCGCGCAATCTGGTCGCTCCCGCGCTTTCTGGTCTCGGGGCGTGGCGCGTCGAAGGGCTTATCAGCGGCAGCTGTGGCCGCGCCCGACTGCGTCTCCAACGGAGAGTCTAGCACGCCACCACCCGGGGTTGAGGGCGCGAGCAGCGGTGGGTGGGGCGCGGGCGGCGAGGGCGTGGTGGGCGCGTCTGGCTGGAAGCGCCGGATCTCCTCGTCGAGCAGCCCCTGCAGCGCCTCGTCCGACGCCGCCTCGAATGCAAAGTCGAAGGCCGGCGCGCTCGGCTCCTCATTGCAAGCATGCAACGAGGCCAGAAACGGGTGCTCGAGCGCCTCGACAGCGTTCGGCCGTTTGGAAGGCTCGAGCAGCAGCAGCCGCTTGAGCAGATCGAGCGCAAGCGGGGGCGCGCCCGGGTAGCGCGCCTCGAGCGGCACGGGCGGCGCCAATGTACGGCTGAGTGCCTGGATGTAGGCGACAGCCTTGGCGTTGTCTATGAAGCTCAGGTCGGATGGCGCGCCGAGCGATCCTATGATCAACTTGAGGGTGGCGAGCACGTCAGTGCCCGGGAAGAGGGCCGCCTTGTCGCCCACATTGCCCGGCTGCAGCGCCGAGAGCATCTCCGCCAGGATGCACCCGACTGACCACATGTCGATCGCCGGCCCGTACGTCTCATTGCCAGTGAGCAGCTCGGGCGCGCGGTACCATCGCGTCACAACGTACTCGGTGAGTTGTGCCGCGTGTGCTGGGTCAAAGTCGACGCCGCGCGCGAGCCCAAAGTCGCAGATGCGCAGCTCGCAGTCCTTGTTGATCAGTAGGTTGGACGGCTTCAGGTCGCGGTGCAGCACCCTTGCCGAGTGGATGGCCTTGAGGCCCCGAAGCAGCTGGTACGTGAAGTACTGGATGTGCTCCGGGGTCATAGGCTGCTTGCCGCGAGCGGCCGACTGAATGATGTAGTGCAAGTCGGTCGCCATCAGGTCCTGCACCATGTACACCTCGGAGAAGGACGATGAGGGTCCCGCCATGATGCAGCTGCTGCCGGCTGGCATCATTCCCGCCGGAACGAGCAGGTCTCGCAGGCGCATAATGTTCTCGTGGTCAAAGTGCTGGAGCAGCTTCAGCTCACGGATCAGGCTCTTGGCCTCATGCCGGTCCCAGCCCATGGCGCCGCTCAGGCAGACCTTCTTGATGGCCACCGGGCCGTTCTCCTCGTGGTCAAAGGCCGAGATGAGCACACCAAAAGCGCCCTTGCCGACCATCTTCTTGGCCTCGTACCGTGGCGGTAAAGTGAAGCCCAATGCAAGTCCTTTGACGTCGATTGACGCCATACCGCTTCGTGCAGCCCGGGAGTCGAGCGCTTCCAAGCCGGGTGCGCTCCAATTCTGCCGTTACTTTCGTTCGAGCTGCCTTTCTCAACACAAGTTCCTACACAAACTCACTTTATTTCAGGTTTCCAACCGAACTCTGCTTCGAGGTCCATGCGCTAAAACTAGCTGGATTTGTCGCGTTCATCGTAATTTCTTCCCACTGCCGTTTCGCGTTTGTCTTACAGTAGACTTTGGAGTTTGGTGTTATACTAAGTTAAGTATTATACTAATACTTCTAGTAGCGGCGCTGGGAAAAGGCTGCGACTTTGGTAGGTATACATTATGCAAACAGTTCCTCAGTCCTACCTAAAAAACGTCGTATTTGTTCTCGTCAGTTGAGAGCTGTTAAGAGAGGGCAGCCGCATCCGCGGGCGCTGTAGGCTGTTAGCGCGAGCGTCACGGCCGCCTCACACCACCGCCGCCGCTGCGCGCGCTCGCGCGGCTCTCGCGGAAGGTGCTCGGGAGCGCGGGTGGCGCGGCCGACGGCGGTGCGGTGGTCGGTCGTGCAAGCAGCACAGTCGGCCGCACAAGCCGGGTGCCTTGAGACTCTAGAGGCGCGGATCTGGGCGGCGCAGAGCTCGGAGCTCGGGCGCGGAGATCATTGTTCGGATGGGCGGCGTGGGCAGGAGCGCTCTCTGCCATGGGTTCACGCCCGAGCAACTGGGCATGGTGCATGGCGCCCGTCAGGCAGTATTGCACCGCCTCGGCGATCACCTGCCGTTGTAGCCGCGCGCCCAGACGCCCAAAGTCGGTCGGCCAGTGTTGGGCTGCCACGCAGATGCGCTGCATGACCTCGGTCTTGAGACCCTCCCCTTTGCCCCACACCTCCGCAGCGCCGCCGAAGAGCCCAGCGAGCGCCTCGTCGTCGGTGCCGCCTCCGTTGCGGCTCGGAGAGTTGCGCCGCAGAGCTTCGGATTGGGTGCCTTGGACTACGACCGAGTGCGTTCGAGTGGCAAAGCCGTCCTTGGCGCCCAAGGACTCCAGCCCGTGCGCGAGGGAGCCAAACTCGCCCCCGTCGGCAGGGAGCACAAACGGGAGCACGGGCGGGTCGGCGAAGATGGCCGCGGCCAGCGCGTCGCGCTTTTTCAGTCGCGGGGAGGCCGCGGCGCGTGCCGAGGACGCGCGAGCGGCCGAGCCAGGCCTCGAAAGCAGCCCTGCGCCCACAGGCTGCACATTGGCCGCGTCGGTGAGCTTCGTGAGAGCATAGACGGCCTGGCTCATCACACGCGCACCCACGGCCCTGACGGCCTGCCGACGCAGCACCCAGACCTGGGCGCACCACTCGCGTTGCTGTTCGCGCTGTGACGCGAGTGCGGCGATGCGAGGGAGCTGCGCATCGAGCTCTGCGCGCCGACGATCCGTGAGTGCGATGCGTGCTGATGCTGGTGCCAGTGCCGCGTCAGGGTTGCCAGTGCCGGCCGCCTCGCCCCCGCCCTCGCCTCGGAGCTCGGCAAGAAGGCTCGCGTGCAGTGCCTGCAGCCGCTTCTGGCGCGGCCTGAGCAGGGCCATGGCGCCGAGCAGCTCCCAATTCCCAAGCGCCGCCTGGGAGCTGAGCGCGCGCTGCTGGGCAAACAGGGCGCGCAGCACCCTTTGCAGCTGCGCTGTGTCGAGCGGTTTGGTGGCTGGGCGCACAGCGCCGCGGATGCCAAACGCATCCGTGTGTCCAATGCCCTCACGCAGCAGCCACGCCACCCGCGCCCCCGCACCTACCGCACTCGCGACGCTCAAACTGGCGAAGCCGCCGCGCGAGCCCGGAGGTGCAGGAGGTGCCGCCCCCGCCGCGGTGGCCCCTACCGCACTCACTGAGCTCAGCTGCTCGAGAGCGTCCGCCTTAGCCGCGGCATTGGCAGCCGCGGCGGCGACGCCCGCGACGGCGCTGCCCAAGAGGACGCCTCGCTCGTAGACCATGAGATCGGACACCTCGAGGAGCTGGCGCTGCGTGCGCTCGAGCAGCGCGACAGCGGCGGGCATCTCGAGCGGTAGCTGGCCCGATGGGCGCCAGCGTGGCCGCTCGTCGCGCCCGTCGTACACGCCACTCGCCGTGTTGCTGCCCTGACCCGACGCATAGCTCCCTTGAGGCGGCGGCGGCACGTCGCCCCAGCCGTCGTCCTCGACGGTGCTTGCAAACCCATCGAGCGACCGACCGAGCCCGCCGACGGAGCCCACGATGGGGGAACCGCCCATGGGCGGGGCTGAGGCGACGGGCGGGTCGATGACGATCGGCGGATCGCTCTCAGTGAGGAAGGTGGCGTTCGCAGTGGGCGGCAGCAGGCTCGTCATGAGCGCTGTCTTGAGCTGCTCGAGCTCTGCCTCCAGCGCGCCGATGCGCGTGGCCGCCTTCCGCGCCGCTCGCTTCGCATCGGCGAGTGGCACCTCGCTCGAGACTTGCAGCGCGTGGGTCGCACTCATGAGCTTCGCCTCGTGCGCCGCGTCGAGCGAGAGCATCGCCTCCTGCAGCGCCAGACGCTCCTCAGCGGCTGCTTGGCGAGCGTCCTCGAGAGCATCCTCCGCCACGTGGCGCGCCGTGTCGGCAGCCGCCAGCTCACGGGTGAGCGCCTCGTGCACGGCCGCCTCGGCTGCCATCTGGTCGTCGAGCATCCTCATGCGCGCGGCCACCGCACGCTCGATCCGCTCGTCGGCGTTTGCAAGCGCCGCCGCGCTCGCCTTCTGCGCCTCTGACAACTCGAGCGCGTGCTGCACGTTCAGTTGGGCTAGCTGCTCCGCGCTCGCCTTGCGCTCGGCGCTGCTCGCCTTGCGCAGCCGCTCGAGCTCAGCACGAGCGTTCACGAGCTGCTCGCCCCCCGCGCGCTCCTTTTCCTCCTCAAGCTTGCGCAGCACTGCCTTTTGCTCGTCGCGCGTGCGCGTGAGGTCGTCGCGCTGCGCCTCGAGCGCCTTCTGGAGCTCGCCCGCCTCGTCGAGCTGCTTCGCCAGCTGCGCCTTCTCGAGGGCCTGAGCCTTGAGCTGCTCTTGCAGCTTGCCCCAGCGCGCGTTTGCCGCCTCGAGCTCGCCCTCGAGTAACCGAGCCGCCTTCCACGCCTCGTCAGCCGCCTGCTTGGCCGTTACGCTCTCGGCCTCGGCGGCTTCGGCCCTCGACTTGGCCGCCTCGGCAGCTGCAGCCGCCGCCCCGCCGCCCTGCTGCGCGAGCGCCGTAGTGAGCACGAGCGCCTCGCAGCTCTTGAGCTCGGCGCTCAGGGCTCGCTTGCAGATGGCCGCCACCCACCACTCGGCCTGTGCGCTGCGCTCAAGCTCGTTCGATTCCTCTTTGAGCTCGGCCAATGCTGCCGCGTGCGCCTCCTCGAGCCGTTTGATGCGCTGCGCCTGCTGCAGCTTGTCCGTGAACTGGCCCGAACGCGCCTTGTGCAGCAGCGCCAGCGCCGACGCGGCCTCCGGGTCGAGCGCCGTACTGAGCGCACCTTCCGGCTGCGGCACGAGCGTCGCCTCCATCCGGCCGTCGAGTGCAGCGAGCTTGGCGGCCCGCTCCGCCTCTGCCTGCCTGCGGGCCTCTCGCGCCTGCGCCTCTGCATGGGTCAGCGCCTGCTCAAGCCGCTCCGCCTCCAGCCGTGCCTGTGCAACCGCCGCGGCGGCCGCGGCGGCGTCCTCGGCTGTGTGCGCGTCGCCCTGCTCGTTGGCCGACGCCTGCTTGCGCGCGGCAGCCGCGTCGGCGATCGCCTGCTTGATGGCTGCCTGCGCAGCCTCGAGGTCCGCAGCGGCCGCAGCGCGCTGCTCGTCGGCCATCGCGCTCAACTCAGCGAGCTGCTGCCTCGCCTCGAGCAGGCTGGCGCGGGCTTCGTCAAGTTTCGTCAGCTCCTGCTGGAGCTCCTGCTTCGCGCTGATCAGCGCATACTGCGTGCGTTGCAGCTCGGACTCGAGGCCCGCGCTGCCGCGCGCCGAAGCACGCATCGAGTCCGCCTTGAGCAAGCTGACCGCACGCGCCATCTTCGAGGCGCGAAAGTTCGGCGGCTGGGCCCCTGCAGAGCCAGGCCGCGAGGAATGGGGTGTCGACGGCGGTGGGTCGTCACCGGCTCTCGGCGCACTCGCCGGGCGCGTGGCCAGCTGTGCCTTGAGCTCGTCACGCTCAGCTTCGACGGCCGCGACGATCGCAGTGTGCGCGCGAGCCGCCGCATCGAAGCCACTGGCAAGCGCCGTGGTGAGCGATTCCTCGGATTCAATGGTCAGCGCTGCGTGCTCCCGCAGCTGGGCGCCGAGCGAGCGGCCGAGCTCCCGCAGCTCCTCGACGTGGCGCCCGAAGCCCTCTGAGCTCTCGAGGGCCCACTCATACGAGAACGCGTGGTCGCACGAAACCGGTCGAGGTGGGCTCGGAGAGGTGGCCTCCGAGATCGAGATCGAGATTGAGTCGAGCTGCCCCTTGAGCTCGTCGCGCTCGGCCTTGAGCTTGTTGCACAGCTTCTGGAGCACGTCGCGCTCCTTCTGCGCCGCCTCGAGAGCCTCGCGCTCGGCCTTTTCCTTTTCGAGCTTCTCGCTCTCCTTCTCTTTGCCCGCCTTGGCCGCCCGCTCCTTGACCTCTCTCAGATCCAAAGTGAGACGACCCACCTCGTACTCGCTGGCCTCGAGTGCGCTCGTCTTGGCCTCGAGCTGAGCCGCGCGCTCCGTCGCCTCCGCCATCAACTTCTCGAGGCGCCCCTTTTGGTTCGCCACTTCCTCCTGCAGCGAGGTGAGAAGCGCCTGCGACTGCGACTTGCGCTGGTACTCGAGCAGACGCTCGCCCGCCGTCTGGATGCGTCTCTGGATCGCCTCGAGGCGGTCAAGCTTCTCGAACAGCCGCGCCTCCTCCATTGCAGACGCGTCCTCACTCTCGTCGCTGTCGGCACGCCCGCGGCCAGTGTCGTCAGCCGACCTTGCTGCCTCGAGCTGGGCACGCAGCTCATTCAGAACCATCTGGCGCTCGGTCGCAACCTCGCGCAACGCGATAAGCACGACGTCGACACGCTCTCGCCCGTGCTCGGCCAGCTGTGCGAGTGTCGCGTCCACCTGATCGTCCCGTCGCATGCCGGACCAGCGGTCAGCACCATTCTCCTCCATCATCTCGTAGTGTGTCAGCGTCGCCTCGATTCGCGCTGTGATCTCCTCCAACTCCTTTTTCATCATGTTGGGAGATGATTGGATGCCGAGCGCCCCTCAGGGCAGGTGCAGCTGCGCGGTCAGTCGAGCCGCCTCAGCTCGGTTCGGCCGGCCGGCTACAATTACGGCAGCTCAACAGCGCCGAATCTATGTTGTGAAAAGAGTGTGAACAGGCTCCTTCCCGCCCCACTCACTCACGCACTCGCTCACTCACTCACCGCCGCCGTCCTCGTACTGACGTCTGCCTCGTGTTCGCTGCCTGCGGCCCCGCGTGCACGCTTGCGCAAAGCTCTCGTGGTCGCTACCATCATCGTATCACAAAGCGCTCTCGTCGCGGGCGGCCGTCGGTCGTCGCTCGACGACGGCGGCGAGGACGTCCCGCCATGTTGAGCTCCATATGCGCCAAGCGGACCCGCGCGAGGATTCTTGGCGCACTGCGGCCCGTGGCCATTGAGCAGCCCATTCTGCAACAGGAAGGCCTGGATCGTGGTGCTCCCAAGGAACTTGAACGGCTCGTACGCGATCCCGCCTTCGCGCTTCGGGCCCTTGCCCTTGATCTCAGCGGAAAGGCGGTCCGAGACCGCACTCGTTGCACCAAACGCGTGCAAGTAGCTTGCGCATTCGCAATCGGTAAACGCGTTGATTGCGTCTGGCGTCACCGCCATGGGTTCGGCGAGCCCGGCAAGGCGCACGGCGAAGGGAGACTCCGATTCGGGCGCGGCGACGAAGCGCCACAGAAAGGCAGCCAGCCCTCCGGCCGTGTTTCGGTGGATGACGAGGCACTGCCGCGCGTTGTGGATGATCGCGGAGAGCTTGGCGCGATTTTGGATGACCTTTCCCGCCCATGGCCCCTCCTTATCACACAGCGCGTCCATCTCCGCCTCCGTCATTGCAGCCACTCGAGCCATATTCCACCCATGGAATGCCTGCCTATAGTGATGGCGCTTGTTCCAGACGATGTTCCACGAGATGCCGCACTGCTGAGTGCAGAGCATGAGCTGGCCGAAGAGCTCGGTGCTGTCAGTAATCGGGGTGCCCCACACAGTGTCGTGGTAGTCGCCCCAGCCGCCTGCGATGCAGCTCTGGGAGCTCTGGTGCGAGCTTTGCATCGTTATGTGTGACATGTAAACGTTAACACGACAGACGCGACAAACGGTGCTACGTGGAAGGTACACGAGTATGTGAACGTTAACACGACAGACCATGACAGAGAGAGAGTTGTAACTTACCAAGCTACCTACACATTGGCAGGACCCCCTGAATTGCGGTGGGGGAATTTGAAGACCATGACAGACGCGACAACCGGTGTTACGGTCCACTGTTCGACTGCCCGCTCATAATACACACACCTTACATGACCCCATATGAGACGCGGAGCTTGCGCGCGCGCTGGCGGCGTAGAAGAGAAGAACACACCACGCAGACCACACGCAACAGACACAGTCCTGTCCCTTCTTTGGTGATTGGTGAAGTGTTAATAGTTACAATTGAGATAAGACACAGTACCACACTCTGACTAGGGCCCCTTCACGCCTTCTATCAGTAACACAAAGACCAAACAACACTAATGAACGCCGTTGTCGCATCCCAGGGCTGACTTCAAGCTTCAAGTCTTCAACTCAACTCAACTCAACTCACCTCTTGACTCGCAGTCTGACTCGTTTCGATGAGCCGCACGCGCGCGAGGGCGAGCCCAGTGGTCTGGTCGTCGGTACGCTTCCGTGGGCGCGCCCGTTTGCACTGGAAGTAGACACCCGACAGGAAAAGCACGAACATGAAGACCGCCTGCGGCCAAATGAAGATGTACGCGTCCGGACTTATCTGATCACCCAGGCGCACAATACCGAGGAAGCGCGTCTGCGAGCGGGGATAGACGGGCTGCGCCGTGAGAGGGACAGCAGAGAGACCTCCGGCAGTGGAGGGCGCGCGGTTGGTGCGCGTGCGTGGTGCAGCGTGTGGCGTACATCGGCGTGGGCCAACAAAAAGGCGGACGCAGCGACGACGCCGAACGCGCCGAGGGCGGATGTGGCGACGATGAGCACGCTCTTCTGGTAGCAATACATGCAGAGGAAGGCGCCGAGCAGGGCGCCGATCAACATGCAGACAATGTGCATGAGAGTGGTCGGCCCGACTTCGACATTCCATGGCCCGATGGGGACGAATAACGAAACGAGAAGCCAGAAAATGTAGCCCGAGCCGGCGCCGGCGCCGGCGCCAAGTAGCGCCAGGCCAACTCTGAAAAGGCAGATGCTGATGAGCCCCGCCATGATACCCACGGCCAAGGGCACCATGCCGACGGTGAGGCATGTTGCATTGTCTTCCATGACGAAGTTGGACACGATGCTGGGCATGGCCGCGAGGGCGACCGAACCCGCGCACAGGAAGGAGGTCAGGAAGAACGTCGGGCGCAAGAGCACGTTGCCGAGCAATAGGATGAAGATCGAAATGAACATGAGGGCCAGGGCCAAGATAACGGAGGTGACTGTGTGATCGTTCAGCTGTTTCCCTATGCAGATCAGCTCCCCGTATCCGTCAGGGCAGCCATCGATCCCGGTGGCATTTCCCTTCCCCCCGTTTGTTTGGACCGCGCTCACGAGCCAGTCGATAGGACACGTCGACGAGTTGTACATTGCTGACCGCCCTGGTGCGCGTCGATGGCTCGATGCCGCACACGAGGGGGAACTGGGGAGAGGACGGCTTCGTTATGTCCGCTTCCGATCGAAGTCGTCCAAAAGAGTCAAGTTTCTGTAAGTACATGTACCAGCTGCCACTGATCCAGTGCCAGCTCTGGTGCAGCTCCTCCCCATCTTGATGGTACAATGTAAGCAGTCGTCGAGATCTGTCTCTAAAACGTGTCTGAACTCGAGATAGTAACGACACCCGAATTTTTTCCCGGCACCAACTCACCCACTCATAGAGGCCCAATATGCTGATGCTCATCGGAGCTTCAATCGTACTTGCGCCCCTTACCCGTGATCACCTTCTCTCCGAGGCGCTTGAGGTTTTGGGAGTAGAAATAAGTGCTGGCGAGCACACCGCCACCTGCGATGGCAATGATGGGCGTGTACGAGGCCTTCGGCTCCTCCACCCCAGCCTCCAAGGCCGCCTGTTTCTTGGCGGCTTCAGCCTTGGCCGCAGCATTCGAACGAGCCGCGATATCCTCAATGGAGTCTGCCGAGGCCGTGAGTGGGAAGGCGAGCGCGGCCAGGCCAAAGGTCGCGAGGGCCGCGCGCCTGCCCTCAACCATCACGATGGTGCGAGGGGCAGCGCCACGCGACTGCACCGCAGGCAGCGCCGCAGGCGTGAAGCAACTGGCCGTCGCCACGAGGAGCGCGAGGAAGAGCGGAGAGCGCATTCCCCAGGTCGCGGAAAGAACGAAAACGATCTCGTCACGTCTTCAATGACCGGAGGTTTAGTTTTTGACGAGACTTGGTTGCAGAGCGTGATGTGAACGTGACCGATGTTGGAAGCAACGTCTTTTACGAAACCTCGACAGCATCGTGGATTCGTCAATTCGTCATCCTATCTCTCATGGAAAAATGCTGCTCGCAGTTGGCAATGCGCAGGGTGCGCCACTTCCACTTTGGAACGCCGTCGTATCACGCGTGCTTCCTACCCGCCGTGCCGGTCGAAGCCTCGGCCATTCGTGCCGCTGCCGTCGCCGCGCTCGGCCGCAAGGATGCTGATCAATGGTACCGCGAGCCGATTGTATCGCTCCTGCACGGCGTGGCGCTCAAAGGCGGAACGCGCGTGAATACGATCGATGCCTTTGGCGCCGTCAACGGCTCCCAACTCCTCGCCTCCGACACCGAACTCGAGCGGCTGGTCGAGCACGCAGCCACCTTTCGGCCTGCACGCGCCGATCTGCGTGCAGCCGTGCGGCGCGCTGAGGCGACGATGCTCACCAAGCATGCGGGCGAACTGATCGCTAACCAGACGCTCGACTTTGGCAAGCAGGATGGCGTGACCGAGATCGAGGAGTCCTTGCAAGCCAACGAGGTGGAGCGGCGGCTCAATGACCAGCTGTGGAAGACAGAGGAAGCAGGTGTGATCAGCGTGCCGCGTCGCGTGGCGCTCGTGCCGTGCGTGAGCAACTTCTCGCACTTCCTGGACATGTGCCGCAAGACGATCCGGCTCATCGAGATTGGCGTGCCGGCCATGGTCCTCTCGCGTACGCACACGCAGCAGTACTGCTACCGCTGGGCGGCACTGCTGGCGCAAGAGCTGCAGGCAGAGGGCGTCGAGCCCGCGTACTTCAGCTTCTGCTCAGCAACTGTCGAGCAGCAGCAGCGCGTCATGAAGGCCGCCGACGCCGCCGATGCCGCTGCGGGCTTGCCCGCCGGCTTGCTTGCGCCCACCCCCTGCCTCTTCACGGGCGCACGTGCGCTCGCGAAGCACATTAAGACGACGGTGAGCCCCGGGTTGATCGCTTCGACGCAGGGGCCCAACATGATGGTGGCGCTCGGGCTGACGCCAAGCATCGCGACCGCGGCTGCGCTCTCGGCCACCATCGAGCACTCGGGCCAGTGCACTGCGCTGCGCGTCCTCGTGGCTCCGGCCGGCGACGTGTCTCCAGCTGCGCTCGAGTTGATGTTCGATCCGACACCGTCGGGAGGTCGGGCGCAGGAGTACCTTGCCATGGGCACCTTCGCAGGCGTGCTCGACCCGGCGCCCTCGCCCTCGCCGCTCGCCGGTAAGCTGAGTGCCGCGTTCACCCCGCCCGCCGGCTACACTGCGCACGCCACCATGCCTATCGCATACAAGACGCGTCCAACGCTCCCCGACCTGCCGCCGCACGCGGGCTCATCAACGGACGCCACCTACGTGCCGGAACCGCCCCTCGATGAGTACTGGCGGCAGGTGGTGCTCGACGTGGTGACCCCTGCGAACGCGGTGGATTCGGCCGAGGTGATCGAGCGCATCGGTGCCTGGCTGGTGCGCCATCAGCCCATCTCTCTCGCCGTCAACGGCACCACCGATGACGCGGTGCACGCAAGCTGCTCTGCAGCGCTGCCTACGGCTGATGAGAGTGCGGCGGCAGCGCTCGCGCTCGAGCGGCTGCCGCACCTACGTGTCGCTCGCCGGCTGTTCGAGACCTCCGCCCTGTGCGTCTACTCCGTCGGCGACGCCTCCCGGCCCTGCCTTACGGCGCAGGCGCGTCCGCAGGACGGCGAGATCTTTGGAGAACTGCCGCCGCTGGGCGAGATGAATGAGGTGACCACGTTCCCCGTGATCGGGCCCGCGCCGAACAGCGTCTTCTTCGCCTCGTACAGACCCGAGTACCTGCGCCAGCAGGCGAGTCGCCACGGCCTTGTCGGCCGCGCCGCCAACTTAAAGCCCGCCTCCTCCTCCTCCTCCGCCGCCGCCACCGTCAAGGCGATTGTCGAGGCGGCCTCGAGCGCTGAGACGCGCGGCTACCTTCTCGAGCTGGCCAGCTACCTACAGAGCGCCGCGGTGGGCCCGCGCCGCTGCGTGGGCAAGCGCACTGGCCTCTACGGGCTGCAGTGCCCGCCGCTCAATGGCAAGCTGACAGCGCTGCGCTGCGCGGAGCTGACGACGCTCGATGAGCTGCTTCCCTTCGCGCTTGTCTTCGCAATGACCAATGCGGCGCCCCAGGCAATGCTCTCCATCGACCCGGCCAACGACGTGCTTCTCGACGAGCTACCTCGGCTGCAGCTGAAGGCGCCCGGGATCGCGGAGCTCGTTCTCGTCCTGCACACGGAGGATCTCTTCGCCTCGGCTCAGGTGCAAGCCGGCCTCGCGCGAACGCTGCGCCCAACGGAGCTCAGCCAGATACATCGCTTCCCTCTCGCCCAATCGTTTGTCACCCGGATGATGCCGCCCGGGCACATCAAGTCCTCGCGCTCGAACGACCTGCCCTTCTATGCGGCGCTCGAAGCGTCTCCTAAATGGCTCCGGATCGCCGCCGAGGCCTGATATCGGATTAGATATGACGAGCCCGATGGCATGTAGTTCGAGAGCCCGGCCACCAGCGAGGGCGACGTCATGAATGACGAACGCTCCCGCTCAGGCCTCAGCTGAGGGTGCGATTGACGACTGTGGGCTAAGAAAGTAAGTAAGTAAAACACGCCTAACGGCAACGCACACGTGGCGACGGGGGTACCCAGGCCATACGACAAGCCGTGGCGCCGCGTATGGCGATTGGTCAACCGCAGAAGATCTCACGTCAACAGCCGAGCCCGAGCAAGCGGTTTCGGTTGTGTGAATGCTGATGAAAGCGATCAGGTCTTCAATTAACGCGCTACTCGCTGATCACATCAATTAACGCTCGACCTCGAGGAACCGTTTGACCTCAGCAAGAAGCCAAGCCCTCTATATCGTGTCTGGGTCGAACACACCAAACCATGTTTGCGGCGAGAGTGTGAACAGCGCAGCGCGCAGCACAGAAAGCACACCAGACAAACGATCCCGCAGCACGATCCCGCGGCGCCCACACACGACAACTCAGCATAATATCCTTTTTCATGAGCCTTCGCCTCCTTCATATACTGCTATGGATCTCGCACGTCCTGGCCATCCCAGGCTGCGAGCCATGGTGTTCAGCCAAGTGCTCTGAGCTCAACGGTGATCTAGCCTACGAGTGTGGAAAATGCGGCTTGGATTCCAATTGCAATCCTCGAGCTGCCGACTACCGAAGCTCCCATGTTTCGCAGCCCCTTGAGGCTCTCGACACCCCAGCTCGCCGAACGATTTACGGCGAACACAAGTTCCATGGCTGCCCTGTGCTTGACGATGTCAGTTCCCTGTGGGAGACGATGAGCCGCGACCCTCGGCCGCGTGTCATCCGACAGGCGATTTCGGAGGTGATCGACTTTGCAAAGCAGTTTGCTCGCCACGACCAGCGTGTTGGCATGAATGTCGACCTGGTTGAGTTTCAGATCTCTTCGAGCCGTCCATATGTACTCTCAGCCGCAGGGTACTCACCCGAAATCATAGCCCAGGTTAGCAAAGCTTATCCTCTCCCTCCTGCAGTGTCGTCTGTGCAGCAGCGCCCTGTCATCTCTGTCGGGCTGAAGGGCAGTGGAGAGCGCGACCTCGCGCATCACTACCACCCGATCACTGCGCTGAAGCTGCTCGAGGGCGAGAAGATCTGGGCACTCCGCCCGCCACGAGATGAGGAGTGTGCCATGAACGCAGCCGACTGCACAGATCCGCTCAATGTGTGCGACTACTATTTTGGTCTGAACGCGCCCGCGCCGGCGTGCGTGCAGCGGCCGGGTGATACCATCATCGTTCCCAACGGCTGGTTTCACGGCACGTGCAACAACGCATCCCTCACCGTCGCCTGGGGTGGCCAAGGCCAAACTTTTGGACTTGAGATGCATGGGTCCGACGAGAACGACAAAGATCAACCTCTGTTTGGGTTCCGGCTGGGTACGCCGGCTCCAGGCAGCGCGCCCACATTCGGCGAGAGCGAGATGATGGGCATGAGGGAGGCCTTGACTACCAGCTCTTGGCAACGTGCCGCAGGCCACGTGGTCACGGCCAACCTGCTGAGAGCTGGCGCGGCGTTTCAGGCACCCTTGATGACTGTTCGATCTCTGTGGGGTGAGTTCCTGTCATACACACAAGAGCAGTCCGAGCGGCACGCGATGGAGCATCTGCAGTCGATGGAATGCTCCGCCATTCGCCTGAGCCCGGGCGTGGCCGCATCGCTCGAGAGAGCGTCGCCCGATGTTTGGGCAAAGATGCGAAGGTGGACCCACGCTCATTTGCTCGTGGGGCTCGAGGACAGCGCAGTGTCGCTCGCCTTTTTGCGGCACAAGGAATCCCGAGCGACACGTGCAATCCACCTTGCCGTTGGCGATGTGGCGATGTGGATGGGCGCCGCCCTTTCCGGGCTGGAGGTCGTCGGCAGCACAGCTCAAACCCTGCTTTGGTGTTCAGCGAAATTACTGCTATCGCACGGTCAGGCGGTGGAGAGGGCCTGGAATGCGGAGCGACGTACGGGCGGAAGCACTGCAGACGAGAGATTGAGAGGTGAGCTGTGAGCTTCCCTGCAAAAATTCCACACCAATACACAGCAAATTGTTCATTCACACACAAATTCACACGCATCACACATGCCGGCCTCCTGGAATGATAAGATGGAGCAGATGTACCGCGTGCAGGAGCGGATGCAAGCTACTGCACCGCCGCGCAAGATAAAGCTGGGTGAGCAAGCCTGGTCGGATTTCCCGACGCGAAATACGCCGAGAACCTCTCAACGCTTGAGCAACGAGGTGCGCCTGAGGCTAGGCACGCCGAGATCGAAGCCGACAGCCGTGCGAAGCGAGCGACGCGTCAAGGTGGAGGCAGCAGAGCGCCTCGCCGCGCAAATTCGTGCTGCTCAGCGAGCAGCCATGGAAAAGTCGGACGCGGAGAGGGCCGCGGTTGAGATGGCTGATGCTGCTGAGAGGGCGATTGCAAAAAGGATCGCAGCAGAGAAAGCTGCAGCGGCCGCCGCAGCGGCCGCGGAGAAAGCGACGGCGAAGATGGTTGCCCTGGAGCGCGAGTCGGCGCTCAAGAAGGCAGCGGCAGCCGCCAAGCGGGCCGACGCAGAGCACGCTGCCGCCGAGCGCGCGATGGCGGATCGAGGGGCAGCTGAGGAAACAGAGCGAGCGGCCGCGGAGCGAGCGTTGTTGGCAGCCGAGCTGGCAGCATCCGAGCAGGCAGTCGCCGAGCAGGCCGCCGACAGGCTGGCATCCTCCGTGACAGGAGCAGCCGACGCTGGTGAGGCAGCAGCGAAGACGAGGGCAGCGGCGAACACGGAGGCAGTGACCAAGGGATCGAAGCAGCCACGGGCGTCAGCACCGCGGCTGGGCCTCTTTGGTCGCCTGTTTGGTGTCCCGAACAAAGAAACCGAAGGACAGCCGGCGGCCGTTGGCGTCGCTGGTTTGGCCGCTAGCTCGGCCGTGAGCTCGGCCGAGGCGGCTGCCGACGACAGCGCAGTCCAGCCCGATCCGCTGGTGGACGAGCCCGTGGCCAACGAACCAGATGTTGCCGACCCAAGGGGAAACCGCGGCGGTGGTGGCGCCGGCAGGAGCAGTGGCGATGGCGACGGTGGCGACAGCGGTGGCGGTGGCGGCAGTGGAAGTGGCCAGGATGATGCAGGTGGCATCGACGTGTCGGCCGCGGCGACTCATTCGACTCTGGGACGTGGCAGCGGCGCGGCCGACACGAAGGGGCGCAGCGCACGCACCACCATGTCCTCGTCCCACGCTCTGATGAAGGACATGAAGGACATTGCTCGAATCCGCTCTACCGGCGCCGGCTCGTCCTCGTCGCACGCGCTCCTGGCCGCCCGCAGCGCGGCACTCGAGAGCGCTGCGCCAACGAATCCCCGACGCGCGCTGCGCGAGGCCGAGCATCGGAGCGCGCGTCGCGCGTTTCTCGACATCGAGGAGCGTAACGCAGGACTAGACGACTACTGCGCGCGGCGTACGGCGCCCGCGCCAGGCTGGCAGTCGCCTTTTGCGAATACGGCTGGGTTTGGCTCCCGGGACACGCGCTTCGCCGCCTACTGGCGCGCCCCCGCGCATAAGCCGCAGACCTCCGTGGTGGTGGGGCCGGGTGTGTATGAGTTGGACCCCCCTGGCTCAAGTGCCTCTCTCGGCTCCACTATCCGTGCGTCCACCGCGGCCGCCGTCAACCCGTTCCGGTACGGTGAGACAGCTCCGCTGAGCATGGCGACGAGCTTCGGCCATCCAGAGATTAACGACTGGTGGTGCGACATTGGCAAGGAGGGCTGCCTGCGACCGACGGCGCACGCGGTGCACGGCGGCAATTACGAGCCCGGCCTGTTTTGGTACAAGGAGAACCTGTGCGTGTGCGAGGCTTGCTATCGCGCTGGCTACGCCGAGGACCACCACGGGTACGCGCTCGCAGAGGATGAGATGCGGCGTCACCGGATCCCCGAGGAGCTCTCGCCTGCTGGCACCTTCGCGCCGGGCTGGCGCAAGTCCGACTATCACAAGTTCCTCGGCTTCGCGGGCAACCAGTCGAGGGGTGCATCACGTGCCCAAGAGACGGCTCGCCTCCGGCATGCCAAGAGAGCTCAGGACAGCGCGCATAAGGCGCTCGGCGCGAGCTTACAGCGCTCGGCCGTTGAGCAGCGACGGCAAGCGGGCGCGGCGGAGGAGGAGATTCGCCTAAGGAACGACTCGAGCGCCCATGGCATCAAGCGCGCCGCGCACGAGCGCGCGAGCCGCGCAGAGCAGGTGCGCATGTATCGGCTGCACCATGCGGCGATGAGCGCTTCGGAGGTGCGCGGGCTCATCGACGTGATGACGAGCGACGCCGACGGCGCGAGCGTCGACGACCTACCCGCGCCCGAGGGGGCGCGGCAGCAGCAGCGGCAGCAGCAGCAGCGCGTGGACGAGCGGGTGCGGCGGCGGCAGCTTGGAGGCTCGACGGGCGTCGAGGCGGCTCGGAGGGCGGTGCATGCAGAGGAGGAGCAAGAGGTGGAGGAGAAACATCAGATTTTGTGACATTCGGGATGAAGGTCTATTAACAGTTTGTGCAGTGTGTCCCCCGTACAGTACAATGTTTCCGCTCCTTTTTTGCTTGACTTGACTTGTCATTCTTGACTTGTATCGCGCAGAAAAAGTTGCGGCTTCGTTTCGGTGTCGCGACCGCGACGAGAAGCGAAGTTGTCATGGCGTCGTCGGACCCAGCTCCACCTCGCCTTCGCGTCTGTACGCGCTAACATCACCACCCCATGCATCGCCCACGGCCGCTCTCCACCAGCGTGCATTGTCAGGCGCTCAGCGCCAGCAGCGCGTGCTGGCAGCCGAGGCACTGACGACCTTGATGCCGCATCACACATCACCTCAACACCCTCACCTCCGCCTCCTTCGACGGCTGCACCCTTCGCCATTCACCTCACCTCACCTCACCACCCTCGCCTCGCTTCTTTCGCAGACATTGGCAATCTGGACCCTGCCTTCACGCAAGCGCAATTGGCAGCCTATGTGACCCGCTTTGGGCCCACCAAGTCAGTGTGGGTCGCCCGCTCACCTCCAGGATTTGCCTTCATCGAGTTTGAGACGGAGCAGGATGCGCAGGCGTGCATTGACGTGGTGCACGATGCGCGGCTTGGGCACCAGAACGTCACCGCACAATTTGCCAAGACGAACGGTCCTAAGGAACCACCGCCAGCCAAACCTGCGCCAAGCTGCCGGCACCGTGCGGTGCTCAAGAATCTGCCCGCGTCCTTTAGCTGGCGCGAGCTGCAGGATGAAATGCGACAGCTTGGCAGCGTGATATATGCGGACATGGACGCTCAAGGCGACGGCCACGTCGAGTTCGCCTCGGCTGAAGACCTTGACCGCGCCGTGCAACGCTTGCATGGATCGCGCCTCGACGGCAACTACATTGTCGTCTACAAGGAAGCCGAAGGGCCGCCGCCTGCGTCGAGCTACGACCCGCCGCCTGCGTCGAGCTACGACCCGCCGCCTGCCTCGAGCTACGA
>ENA-UOXP01000734-UOXP01000734.1-mixed-culture-metagenome-genome-assembly--contig:-NODE-734-length-25186-cov-33.970316_pt1 | contig 25186 bp, 18 predicted proteins | sample MGYA00238161_ERZ761639 | MGnify/ENA primary metagenome ERZ761639 (study PRJEB28913, sample SAMN08776760) | mixed culture metagenome | isolation source: Freshwater growth medium | place: USA...
AGCTCGGCGACGGCACGACGACCGCTCGCACCACCCCGACCACGATCAACGTCGGTGGCGCCGTCGGGCTGCTGGCGCTCGGACGCTACCACACGTGCGCGTACGTGACGAACAGCACACTCCTCAAGTGCTGGGGCTGGAACTTCTGGGGCCAGCTCGGCGACGGCTCGACGAACTCTCACAGCTCCACCTCGTTCCCAGGGCTAGCCCTTCCACCACCCTCGCCACCCCCACCCCTGCCGCCGCCGCCCTCGCCGCCCCCGCCCTCGCCGCCGCCCTCGCCCCCCGACCTCATCCTCGTCCCCACGACCATCTTTGCCAACGTCGCCGCCGCCATCACCCTCTTCGGCAACGCGCTGACCGATGGCGCAACGTGCGCCTTCCTTCCCTCTGGCAACGCCACGTGCGCGGGCGCCGCGGCCCGCGGGCTCTTTCCGACCGGCGGCGTGCTCTTGGGCGGCTCACTCCCCGTGCGCCTCGACGGCCCGATGATCTACAAGCTCTGCGCCGCGCCGGCCGGCTCGAATGCCAGCCACGACGCTCACTTCACCTACGTGAGCTCCGTCCGGCTCTTCGTTGCATCCAGCGCGACGAGTGTCGTCCGATTCACCCTCGAGCTCGCCGGCGACGTCTCCTCGTTCACGCCAAGCGTGCAAGCCGAGATGAGGAGCGCGACCGCGGCCCGGGTGGGCGTCGACCCATCGGCGGTGGAGCTGACCATCTCGCCGGGCAGCGTCATCGTCGGCGTGCGCATCCTGACGCCCACGGCGATGGCGGCCTCGGTGCAGTCGACGATGGCGATCGTGACGAGCAGCACAAACAGCGTTGCGGGCATGTTCGCGAACGTCACCGGCGTCTCGATCGCCGTGCTTGCGGTCGTGACGCAGCCTACCATTGCAAACGTTGCACCGCCTCCCGCGCCGCTGTTGACCGGTGCCGTGGCAGCCGAGACGAACGGCTCAATCTGGATCATCGTCGTCGGCGTCCTCGTCGGCGTCATCGTCGCTCTTGTCCTCGCCCTGGTCTTCATGCACCGTCGTCACCATCTCAACGAGAAGCGCCGCAAGAATGTTGGCCTGCAAGCACCAAATGGCCAGGAGGACGAGAAGGGGGCGCCCGCAGCTTGGAAAGCCAAAGCTGAGAGCGCCGATGAGATGGCGGCCCCGGATGAGATGGCGGCCCCAGAGCCCAAACCCGCAGGGGCCCCCAAGGCACCCAAGGCCCCGGAGGCCCCAAAGCTTCTACTCGCAGTGGAAGAAGGATTCGAGCTCCAGAGCAAGCCAATTGTGTCCTCGATCCTGCAGATGTTCTCGCCGAAGCCAGAGGGACCTGTGCAAAACGTTTAAGCTTGTTCAACAACTCGGCAACGAGGGAGGGGGGCAGGGAGGGGCGGGGGGCGCGGCGCGTCTTCGCGTTGTTGCGACGGATGTGGGCTCGACTGATGTTGGAGTTGTAAGCGAGGAAGGAGGGATGAGCTGGGATAGAGCTGGGAGCGGGGGAGCTCAGGAATGGGAGCGACGGCCCACGAAGACGGGGATGATGGGGAGCGCTCTGGAGCACGAGCCGGCGGGATGGGACATGATTGTGAGGCGGAGGGTTCGGACCGCTCGACGGCGAGCGGCTGTGTGCGAGAGGTGCACGGTGAGCAGCAGCACCGTGGCGAAAGTGTGCATCGCAATGTGTCCCATGAATGTGTCCCCGATCTTCCTAGTAAGATCTTCCGAGGGGCACAGTGCCGGGTCGCGGGAGCAGGTGTGGAGTGCATCTGTTGGACGTGTCGTGTTGGGATTTCTGCATGGGGCTTGGGCCTCGTAGTAGGCGTGGAACGGAAGAATTGGCCTCGTAATAGGCACTGAGGAATCGAAGTGCCTTTCCACTTTCGCGCCATAAGTGACAGCTGACCTTCAGCTATTATCATAAGACCCCAACCGAACCGATCCGCACCGTCCCGCGACCGCCCAGCGCCCTCACAAAATGGCCTTCGCCCCAATGAAACTAGTGCCCTTGCCAAATGCCGCCGTACGGTATGCTTCAGCCGACCACCCTCTACTCAGGGGACTGCACGTCAACGGAGGCCGGATCTCCCAACAGTCACTTTACGACCTGCCTACAGTAGTGTGACCGTCGGGCGCGCGCGCACTACGCGCAGCAGCCCCGCCAAAAAAAGACCCGCCGTGCAAGCCACGGCCACGGTCGCGATGGAGAGGCGTCTCTCGTCCGAAGGTGCAGAAGCAACGAGCCAGAACCGGGTGTAAATGATGCCTCTCTCGTCCGCTCCACCCAACAGCCAACTGGATGGGTAGCTGGTGGTGGGCGCGGCGTCAGCGTCGCTAGCAGGCATGCCGCCGGCGTGCATGGCGTCGCCGGCGTGCTGTGGGTTACGAGGGCCGCAATCCGCGCAATCCGTTCCGAGGGCGCAGAAGGAGAACTCACCACCCTGGCCACCATCATCGCAATCTCCGTCGGAGGCGGCGCCGCAGGTATTGGTGCAAAGCTGCGCCTCGAGGACAGGGATACGGGCGGTGCCGGCCTTGATCGCGTCTCCAGAGTGGCCGGCGTGTGCTGCCTCAACGGCTGCGCTCAAGCCGGTGACTGTGTTGGCGACGTACTTGTTGACGGCATCGGCATCGAAGGTCGATTGGCAGTTGCCAATCTCCTCATTCTGGAGGGGCTCGAGGAGGCTCGTGGTGCGGTAGGTAGCATACCGGTAGCTCACTGCCTTGATGTCGGAGGAGGAAGCCTCACCCGGTCTGTCCAGGTAGAACCATGTGTTCGTGTGCATCGGGTACAGCTGCACGTCGGGATCGGTGACCGGCCGGTAGAGCTGCACAAAGGTGCTGACGCGACCGGCCTCCACAGTGACCGGAGCGCACAAGAACTCTCGACGCCGAGCCCATCGAGACGCATTCGGGTGATCGGGTGTGCCCAAGACTATGAAGGACGGCGTAGTGCCATCATCTTGGCAGAGGAGGTTCGGCAGCTCTTCCAAAGTGAGCTCCGTGTGAGACAGGTTGCGCAGCCTCATCGTCTCGTGGGGGCTCGTCGGAGGGTTGGACTCGTGCAGCTGCACGATCTCCTTCACGTGCGATCCAAATAAGGAAAGGTCCTTCGGCTCGCCGTCGATCAAGAAGAGGCGATGGTGCCGCGCGTAGTGCGAGTGCAGCTTTGCGCGGGGAAGCAGCGTGCCACTCACGGGCCACCTCATCGTCCACCAGCTCATTGTGGGCTCGTCGCCGAGCACGGCAAAGCGCATGAAGCCAAACGGCCCATGCGGCGCCTCGTTCCAGACGAGTGTGGCCGGCGTGAGCGCAGCCTGCGGAGGCGCGAGGTTGAAGTTCACCTCGATGTAGATGGAGAGCGTCTCTTGAGGCAAGGGGAGGGTGCGCATGTCTTGGATGATGGCGTGCACGGCGAAGGGCAGCCTGCAGTCCACCGTGAAGCCATATCCTTCGGGCAGAAACGTCGTGTACCCTTTGGTGCTCGTCGCGCCGATGCCAAAGTCGCTGCCGATGGAAAAGTCACCGTGCGTGGTGAACCAGTGCTCATCGTAATAGTGGGTGAGCCGACCCACATGGATGTGATGCACATAGAATGGTGGGTACCCCACCGGCTCACCTAAATGGGTGACGGGCATCGCGGAAAACGACGTGATCCGATCGCCGATGCTGAATAACGAGTCAATGAGGCCATCCGTCATGATGTCATACGTGCCGCCTGGTCGAGAGGAATATGGACCGACGCGCACGCTCCTTTGTGTTCCAGATGAGCATGTTAGTACATCCACGGGAACCTTGGATTGGTTGCTGAAGTCGGGGTAGCCAAAGTCCCACAGCTTGTTCGCTTCCGTGACGTTCCCGTACAATGCCACGGGCACCCAGGAGTTACAAGGAGAGCGCAACGGCGGCGTTATGCTCTCATCGGCGGCCCGGCGACCGTGGGAGATCGCGGCGGCGGCGGCCGAATCCGCCAAGGAAAGGAGCGCCACCAGGGGCAGCGGGGACATCGGGAGAAAAGCGCGCATCGGTGGACGGACTGTCCAAAGGACGAAACTCGCGCGCGCGAAGCGTTGACGAAACGCGTTGGCGAACTTGCAGGGGGAACACGTGCGAATAAAGCTCGAGAGGTCTCTTCGCGACAGTAAGGTTTGAAACTTAGACGATTTCCGCGACGATTCTGAGCGTCGACGTGGACGTCCGAATGGCTGCCTCGAGCCGCTCGTCCTCGACGCTCCGCTTCACCGGCGCGGCGCACCTGCGCCAGCGGCTGGTGCTCGCGACGCTGGCCGGGCGCACAGTTCGCATCGACGACATCCGCTCCGAGGAGGCGGAGGTCGGGCTCAAAGATTACGAGGCCTGCTTCCTGCGGCTGCTTGAGAAGGTCGTCAACGGGTGCGAGATCGCGATTAACGAGACGGGCACGGCGCTGCGCTACCGCCCGGGCATCATCGTCGGCGGCGAAAAGCTCTCGCACGACTGCGGCACCTCGCGTGCCATCAGCTACTTTGCGGAGCCGCTGCTCGTGCTTGCGCCGTTTGCAAAGCGTGCTCTGGTCATCACGCTTAAGGGTGTGACCAACGGTCCAGACGACGTGAGCGTGGACGTGCTGCGCACGGTGACGCTGCCGCTTCTGCGCCACTTTGGCATCGAAGGCGCCGCGCTGCACGTTGCCAAGCGCGGCGCGCCACCCGCGGGCGGCGGCGAGGTGCGTCTCGAGGTGCCGCCTGTGCGCCAACTGACGCCCATCAGCATGCTCGATGCGGGAAAGGTGCGGCGCGTGCGCGGCGTGGCGTACTGCACCAAGGTGTCGGCGCAGACGGCCAACCGGATGGTCGACGGCTCGCGTGGAGTCCTCAACCACTACCTACCTGACGTCTGGGTGTACACGGATGTGCACAAGGGCAAGACTTCAGGCGCGTCACCGGGCTTTGCGGTGGCGCTTGTGGCGGAGACGACGGCGGGCGCGCTGCTCTCGGCCGAGCTGTGTGGCGGAGCGGGCACGCTGCCCGAGGACGTGGGCGTCACCGCCGCCGACGCGCTCCTCGTGCAGATCGGCGCCGGCGGCGTGGTCGACGCCACCCACCAGCCACTCGTGCTGTCCCTTATGTGCTTGGGTCCCGAGGATGTGTCGCGCGTGCGGATGGGCACGGAGCTGACGCACGCAGCGGTAGCCACACTCCGGCTGCTCAAGGAGGTCTTCGGCGTCGCCTTCCAAATCGAGACCGACCCGGTAGACGGCTCCCTCCTCCTCGCCTGCCGCGGGGTCGGCTTCAAGAACCTGAGCCAGCGGGTGACGTGAGTAGGTGAGTTCCCGACCCCGGACTAACGCATGCACCCCCCCCTTACACTTACACCTTAGCGATGGCCGATGCGCGGCGCGTGAAACCATAAACCGAAAATATTCGATATCGATTTCGGCACTTGCTATTCATAAGTGTAAAATTCGAGGTCACGCCGCGCTCGTCCGCTCGCACCCGTCGCAGCCCGGGCAGCAGCGTGAGGAATCATGTCGTCGTCGCGGATACGGAGCGGAGTCTGCACCGCTCGGCCTAGGGCTCAGCCGCCTCGCCTCTCGGGCCTCTCGGCCTCGTGCCTACCCGCCGGGCCGAGATGTGCCCATGGAGATGCCCGATCACACACGAGACCTCCGTGCCTTGCACACACCTCCTGTGCGGAATCTACACGGGAGCTTTGGGGAATCACACGAGACCTCCGGGCCACCTCGAACACCTCGCACTGTCCAGACACCCACACACCTCCTGTGGGGAATCTACACGGGAGCTGTGGGGAACCTCGCACTGTCCAGACACCGTACCGGCGAGACCCGCGAGGTGGGTCTGCGACCGTCACCGCGCGAGTAGCATGCTGGTACACATGAGATGATCCACTGCGGGGTGGGAGCCACAGCGAGAGGGGGCGGGCGAGCAAGACAAGGGGGCACCGCCCCGGGAGAGTGCACGAGCCATCGGCGTCGGCGCTGCATGCAATGGAGCTATTCGCATGCAATCAGTATGCCATCAGAGTAAGTCGCCAACATCGGTGTCGGCGTCCTGGGTGGCGATCGTGGGCGTGGCCGACACCAGCGGCAACTTCGGCTCCGCCTCGCTCAACTTGCGACGGGCGGCGGCACCGGCACACCCACAGGCCTCACCTCCCCGCCCGTACGAAAGTACTCGTCGATCGCCTCCCGCGTCCAGAAGCGCATCTCGTCCAATAAAGGGATGTCCTGAGCGAAGACGTCATCACGCATTACGTCGAGCTCGGCCATCGTGAAGGCAGGAGACAGCGTTACGGTCGCCTCGGCTGACGCTGCAACCGCCTCCGCTGCAGCGGCCGCCGCCGCCGCCGCCGCCGCCGCCGCCTTCTCGGCCGCCGCCTTCTCGGCCGCCGCCGCCGCCGCCGCCGCCTCGGCCGCCGCCGCCTCGGCCGCCGCCGCCTCGGCCGCCGCCGCCTCGGCCGCCACACGCTCTTCCTCGTCCCTGCCATTGTTGTCCTCGTCATACTCGTCGTCCTCGTCGTCGTCCTCGTCGTCGTCGTCCTCATCCCAGTCCTCCTCGTCCTCCTCGTCCTCGTCCTCCTCCTCCTGCCCCTCCTCGTCGAGCCGGTCATCCGATCGCCCATCGGCCCCATCCGTCCGAAAGACCTTTGTTCGCCTATCCGTCGGCATGACCGAGCCCGCCTCCTCATCCGCTGCCTCATCCTCGACGCCATCCTCCATCTCCTCGTCCGCCTCATCAATCGCCTCTTCCACAGCATCCTCGGTATCCTCCTTCGCCCCCAAAGCAAGCGCTTGCCCCTGAGCTGCATCCTTCTTCGCCGACGTCGCCGCCGCCATCGCCGCCGCCGCCGCCGCCGCCGCCGCCGCCGCCGCCGCCGCCGCAGGCTCGCCACCGCTCTGACGCGGCATCTCCCTTGGAGGCATCTGCGCCTCCATCGCCGCCCCCCCGCTCGCGGGGCTCTGAGCAGCCACCACCGAAGGTCCTAATTGGCACAACAGCACCGCCACGGCGCTCAGCAGAGAAACCCCTCCCCAGAGCAAAGCCTGCGCGGCGACGGCGCCAACGGCCGAGGCGGGCTCGCCTCCGGAGAGCGAAGCGCTTGCTGCGGCGCCCACCGAGCACGCGCTGCTCGATGAGGCTCCGCGCCACGCGTGCACGAGGAGTGCCGCAAGCGTTAGGAGCGGCGCGGGGGGCGGCGTCGCGCCGATGAGGGGGGCGAGCGGCGCAAAGGCCGTCGCGCCGCCGAGGGCGCCCGCGAGAAGAGCGGTCGGCAAAGCCGACGATGCAAGGGCAAGCAGGCCCATGAACACGATCAGTGCCCCGAGCGACGCGCGCACACCCTCCGACCGAGAAGTGAGACGCCCAGCCGACGGCGCCGGTCGCAGCACCGCCCGCACCAGCCCAAGCACCGGAGCGCGCGCGGCGGCTATGAAAGCAAGTCCGAGGGCAGCTCCAAAGGCGAGCGAGAGCGCTGTCGTGGTACCAAAGAGTACAGGAGGCTCGGAGCCAAGTGCCCCAAGCCCTCCTCTGAGTATCCATGGCAACACGCCGTCCGCCTGCGTGATTAGAGGGACGAGGAGGGAGAAGAGACCCAAGGACGAGGTGGCAGAGGAGGCGCTGGTGGCGCCTGCCCGCCCGATGCTGTGGACGGCAAAGGCAAGTGCGGCGACGGCGACGCCCCGAGAGCCGCCGAGCACGAGCGCGATGATGCCGCAGACGAGGGCGGGCGCCACGCTGAGCGAGCTGCTGCTTGCACCGTCGGTGGGTGTGTAGGTGGGCGTGTTGATGGGTGCGAGGGCGGCCGTCCATGCACCGAGGCAGTGGCACGTCCCCACCAGCCACACGGCCGCGTCGTCCGGCGACAGCAGCGCACAGCTCAGCAAGGCGAGCGCGCTGCTGATCAAGGGTGAGAGCACGGCCACCCGCCGGTGTTGACGAGTGGCCGAGGCGGAGGCGGCGGTGGCGAGGGCACCTCCCTCAAGCGCTGCGCCAGCACCGCCGCCCGCGCCCTCACCGTCGGAGCTCACGAAGGAAGCGAGCCCCACTCCCACAGCCGAGGCTGTGTACAGCCACACTGCCAAAGCCAAGTGGGCAGGGCTCGCACCAGTTGCGAGGGCGGCGAGGAGGGGTGGCAGCTGCTGCGCCGCGGGCGAGGTGGCCGTCGAGGGAGGGGGCGTCGAGGGCGCTGTAGCATCCTCCACGGCGCTCGGTGCGGCGCTCGGTGCGGCGCTCGGTAGCAACTGGCTGAGCAAGGCGCCGACGCCGGCGGAGGAGAGGACACGTGCAGCCAATTGCAACGTGCAGACGAGCGCATCGCTCCTTGACACGTCCCCACTACTGGCCAGCACGGCGGCCGCCTTGCGCGCTGCGGCAGCTGCCGCGGCCGCAGCCGCCGCGCGTCCGTTACCTCTGCTGAGGCTCTTTGGCGCCGCGGCCGAGGCTGCTTTGAGGGCGGCGCTCACGACCGCCACCTTGGCAGCAGCGGCGCCCGCTGGTTGCATCATCGCAATGAGCATCGGCGCGACCAACGCCAAGAGGAGCACGATGAGGGCGGCAGTGACTGCGGAGCTCCGAAGGCTCGCGCGCCGTGAGAGATCGCCCATGTCTGTCGCAAGGGCAGCCGGCAGCGCCGCCGCAACCGCAGCACCGGCCAACAGACTGATAGCACTGAGGGGAGCGCTCGCGCCGTCACCTCTCAGCGCGAGAGCCGCAACCACGAGCAGAGCGCACACACTGTACACCATTGTGCGCAGTAACCCACTGCCTTCCGCGCCATGCCTCGATGGCGCGCCAGCAGCCTTATGGCCTCCGGAGAAGAGGGCGAACAGCAAGAACAGTACCGCCGTCGCCAGCGCCGGCGTTCCAGCGGCGAACAGCACTCCCGAGTCGTGCACGTCGGCGAGTGCCCCACCGCCGCGGAAGCGGAGCGGCTTCAAATTCCGAAACGATGGGAGCGGCGCGGCGCGCACCAGCGACACGCGCTGAACCATGTGTGGAGGAGAGTGCGAGCAATCTCGATCTCGATAGGTTCCTACTCTTCATGAAAGTTTAGACCGTTTCATCCTTGTAACGTCTCGAAGCATATTTCCGTGAGTCCAGTGTGTCACGGGCGGTGTCGTCGTACAGTAGCTGCAAGAGCTGTGTTGGTGTTGCACACGTGTGATGCCGTTGTGTCGGAACCGACGAAACGAGGTATACACGAGAAGGGGGTGAGAAGCCGACTGCCGAGCAATTGCTGCCGAGAGACACAGTGCGGTGCATGGTCGACCCGCTCGCTCCATAAGGAATGTTCAAAGTGTACCCTAAGAGCTTAATTGATAGATCCGACGCGCATTTGTCTCATTCCATCGAAGAGTAGACCCTGTGGTGGAAAGGGCGGGCGGACGCTCGGGCACACATCCACACGGCGCGTGCTGAGCCGCACGCTGCTGGCACGGGATGCGCACGGAGCAGGGAGCACGGAAGTGAAGGCCGCAGGTTCGATGGCGGACGCTCGCGCACTCCCAAAACCACGTTATGGGCAGCTTGACCTCGCCGTCCTCGTCGCAGAACTCGGGCGGGAAGGCGACGACGGGCACCAGCTGGTTGCCGTCCGCGTCGGGCTTGACCAGGAACTTGAGCGCCTCGTGCACTTCCGCCAACTCGAGCACGCCGTTGTTGTTCTTGTCAAAGTGGCGGAAGAGAACCTCGCAAAAGTAGCGTGAGAAGACCTTGGCCGTGAGCACCTTGACGCCATCTTCCCTGTCGTCGGCATGCACCAAAAACTGATACTCCATGGCCTCTAAGACGTGCGGCGCGAGTTCGTCCACGCCAAACTCCCTGGTCAGCCCAGCCTTGAGCTCCTCGAGCGTCAAGCCGCCTGAGCTGTTCACATCCATCTGCTTAAAGGCATAGCGCACACGACCAGGCGGCCTCGTACGGTCCGCCGGCTTGAGCAGCGTGCCGACAGACGGCTGCCTCTGCACAGGGACATTGGACACCGTGGCCGCCTCAACCTCCGCTTCGTCCTCCAAAGGTTCCTCGACCCCGGCCACTGCCTTGGTTTTGACCCTCAATGCTTCGGCCAGCTCCCTCGCCTCCGCCTCAGCGATCTCCTTGGCCTTCTTCGCAGCGGCTGCATCAGACTCCGCCTGGGCCTTGGCCTTGGCCGCCTGCTCCTCTGCTGCCTCTGCGGCCGCCTTGGCCCTCGCCGCTTCTGCTACCGCCTCAGCTCTGGCCCTTGCCTCGGCCTCTTCCCTCGCCTTCGCCTCTGCTTTTTCCTTGATCCTCTTGGTAGAGGCGGCCTCCGCCTCCGCCTTGGCCTTGATCGCCGCCGCGTCTACGTCTGCTATAGCCTTGAGCCTCGACGCCTCTGCTGCCGACTTGGCCGCAAATCTTGGTGTGGCGGCCTCAACTCGACTGTCGGGCATGCGTCGCCTCGAGGACTCGAGGATGCGTTTCGAGCGCGCTTGCGCCAACGAGTGTGTAGCTATGGCATGGTCGCGGGTCCAGTGTGTGGCAATCGGCGGCGACGCCGCAGCGTGAATGTCGGGCATCACGACCGGCTTGGGAAGGCTTCGATCCCAGTCGTATCGAGCTGTGATGATCGGACGAGGCATGGTCAGAGCGCGGGGTTGGCGCGGAGAAAAGGCCACCAGACCCAAAAAGTGCTCGCGCCTCTCAAAAAGTTCATAAACGCCAGGACGACGCTTGGCTGTCTGGGCAAATTGTGTCACCGATCACAATAGTGAGTCGAGGACCGGACTGATGGAGCGGACTAATACCACGTACTGACCGACTGACTGATCATCTGATGAGAAATCATGTGAGAAATGAGGGTCTGTCTCTGATCTGAGCGCCTTTGACGCGTGGCTCAACGCGTGCGTGTGAGCGCTCACACCCCACCTGCATGCACCTGGTTGACGTTTCAGCTGTGTTGGATATGTCGATACGACACCCGGCTCGCCAGCCTTTGGCTCCATCTTCTGCTCTCACGTGTCGCTCATGAGCGAAGACACCTGTGGCTCACTGGCTGGGCTCACTACGCTCCCCATCAAGCCTTGCAGCTCGGTCTGAGATCTGATTCAGCTCCAGATGACTGAGTGGCCTTGCGGCTGGTCTGCAGCGTTTGGTAGGCGTCGTGCCAGCACGCGACGCCATCTTCGGTCGGGGAGCATTGAAGAATCCTTGCACCTCAAGGGCGGCGGCCGCCTCGTCTCCAGCGCGCGCGCGCACAAAGCCTGTCCACTGCCGTTCGTGTTGCACCTGCAAGAGACGGTTGATGGCGAGCACCTGAGCTCGAAAGAGCTGCTCACTCTCCGACCGGACTAGACGATGCTCATGGAGGTCTAGGGCCGGCCTCGGCGACATGGGCCGATCGGACATGTATCGCGGCGACATCGGCCGCGGCGGCAGCACCCATCTCGGCGAAGGCGTTGGCGCCAATGCGGGCGGCGCTGGCGCTCGAGCTTCGCTAGCACACGGAGGCAGCGGCGGCGGCGGCGGCGGCGCAGAGGCAACGGCAGAGGCAGCGGCCGCCACAGCGGTGGCCGCCGACTGCGGCTGATGCTGCTGCTAGGGCACCTCAAGGGCGGCGGCCGCCTCGTCTCCAGCGCGCGCGCGCACAAAGCCTGTCCACTGCCGTTCGTGTTGCACCTGCAAGAGACGGTTGATGGCGAGCACCTGAGCTCGAAAGAGCTGCTCACTCTCCGACCTGACCAGATCCTGCTGATGGAGGTCCTCGACTACATTGAACCGAGGTGAGATGGGCCGCGGCGATATCGGCCGCGACAACACCAGCCGTCTTGGAGAGCGTTGCCTAGCCGTCTCGGCGACAGTGGCTTTGGACGGTGGCCTTAAGGATGCCGCCACGGCACCATGTCGTCGCTGTGAGAGCAGCCGGGGTGAGGCCGGCCGGGGTGATGCGGGGGCAGCGGAGGCGCGCAAGGGTCGCGGTGATGATGGCAGTCGGCGTGGCGATGGCGCCTGGCCGCGTGGTGACTCGGCATGCACTTGGAGTTCAGTCTTCGAGCCGCTCGGCATCGGCGAGATCATCATGGAGTCGCCCTTGGGCAGGACGGCTTTTGTGGTGGTGCTGGTGCTGGTGCTGGTGCCGCTGCTGGTGGGGCTGCTGCTCGCTGGCGCCGGCGCCGCAGGCGCAGCCAAAGGGTCGCCGCTTCCGCTCAACAAGTGCCACAGTGGTCGCCGCTGGTTGGAGCTAGGGTCTCGAATGCGCGCCAGGTCCAGCTTTGTGATCACTGGTGGCTCAGCTGCCACTCGTGGCCGCGCTGTGTCTGGCGGACCCCAAAGAGGACAGTCGTCAGATACAGCTTGCGGTGTCGGTGCTATCTCGAGTTTCGATACCCATATAGGAGACGCCATGCACGCGGGGCGCTCGGGTCGGGTCATGGACACACGGGGAACACAATCGAATTCCTCGTGCGCGTTCTCGAATACCGATACAAGGAGGCGCCGTAGCGGTCGTTCGAACATGTGTTCGAGGGTTGGGGTCTCAATATCTTATCTCGACAGACCAGCCGAGGCTACGGGCTGCCGCGGTAAGCCAGCCGTGAACGGCTACCCCCGACCCGGCAAACAGCCGAGGCACACAAGACATACAACACACGGGACACAGTGAGAACATGATGGGAGGTGAGAGACCCTCATATATTGCCTCTACACGCACGCCCAATGTATCCTTTGGGCGCCCTGGCGGATCGATGAGCAAGTCGATGAGGACGGTCCCTGGTGCGCGGGTCCTCCGACACGCGTGCGAGCGCAGCCGACCGCGACGACGAGCTCGTGAACCGAGAAAGGTCGCCAATCCTAAGCGTCACCGGCTTCTAGTTTCTACCTTTGTTATTACATGTAGACGTCTGGATTACAAATGTAGGGTCTAGAATCTCGCTTGATGATTCCTTCATCAACGTTCTTGTCGCGTTTGCAAAAAGTGTGAAGTGATCTCACAACACCAAATACTTTCTGTGTCGCGACGGCGTCTTCTAACTTCAGTTCTGGCTAGACGTGCATGCTATTTGGTGGATTCAGAATCACGAGGTCTCTGGAAAGCCCGTTTTTGTCTTTCAATGAACGCACTCGCACAGGCGGGGGCGGGACGTTCGCTCGAAACGGATGGTCGATGCGTCGAGCCCTAGTCGAGCCCTCCGATTGACTGCTGCCTCAGCCGTCGCTGCCGTCGCAAGCGGCGCTTCACCGTTGGTCGAGCAAGAGGCTCTGGCACCTGCGCGCGAGCAGGCCCGTGTTCTCGTGCGCCGTCTCGGCCCTGATCCCACCAGAGCGGCCAAGTGGATCAGTGCCGAGGAGTGGATCGCTGGCGCGGCAGCAGAGTGGAGCCTCGTCGACCCCGTGATGAACGCGGTGTTGGCGGACGATTTCAGCAAGACCTTTGACGGATCGACCGATGGTGCCCTGGAGCTCGAGGAGCGCAACACTCCCCTGCCGATTCTGCCGCATCGCCGATCGGCGCACATGAACAGCACCCTGCTCACGGTGCTGGAGGTGCAGATGCCGAACGTGAGCATACACACGACGGCCGAGGATCTCGCCGACGTTGTCTCAAGCCTCGTCTCCTTTCTCCATGGTCGCGCGTTCATGGCTATTCGCAACTTCCCAGCGGACGAACTACAGAGGCTGGGCTGGGCTTCGATTGAGAAGCACTGCCGCTCCGCCCGCCTCCGCGCGTACAATCTGTGCATCTCGGACGGGCGCAATCCTGGTTGCTGGGCGGGACAAAGCGGACTCTCCGACGATGAAGTGCGCAGCTGGTCGACGGACGGTTATCGAACCCTTGCGGACTATTGCAACGCCATACGCGGCAATGCACCCGCCACCTCGCCTCCATTCGGGACTGCTCAGGGTCTTTCGCGGCCAGTCTCGAGCCCAGCACCACCATCCTCCATTTCTGAGGGAAACGAGGGCAGCTCCGCTACCCCACCGGTGCCGGCGCCGCTCAACGCGACGACGGCGGCGCTCGCCCGACGGTTCTCGCTCTTCGACTTTGCCGTGGAGAGGTGCCTTGGATTAGGAAGCGAAATGGACCTTGGATTGTACTCGCATGCCTTTGGGCAGCCCGACTTTCATCGTGGGGACGGGATGCCCAACTTGTACGTGCACCCTCGGCATGCGATGTCGGGGGTCCATCGCGATGCGTACCACTCCTTCTTCTTCCTGCGGCTCGTGCGGGGAAGGAAGCTCGCGCGCGCGTGGGCGATGGACACAAGAGCCTCCGCCCTCCGATTTGGCGCCTCGTGGACTGAGATGAACGGCCGATATCTCGAGTTCGAGATGCGCGAGGGCGACATCTTCTTCGGACCCTCTGATGGCTTCCACGCTGTCCGGACGACCGAGCCCTCCCTCGCCTTCAGCTTCAACTACTTTCCCGACGAGTCCGTGCCCACAACTACTTTCCCACCGCTCGCGCCCGTCCTGCCGCCCTCCCATCTCAGTCCAGCGCCAGAGCCCGGAGCTTCTGCAGCGAGCTCCAGGTACAATCGACAGCAGGACCGAGCACGTGCGTGTAGAAAAGCAAATTAGAATCTTAGTACGGTGCGATGCAGGAGCCCCGAGTCCACGAAACGAGAGTGCCGTGTAACTCGCCGTTCGGTTCAATATGACGCCGTTCCATCTATTGGTACCGACTTCTTTACTCGCGCGCAAGCGAGCGTTTTTCGGATTTCGCCCTGAAAAAAACACTCCCGACCCACTGCCCGACACAGGACGCGCTCTCCCCCACCTTCGACCGCGCGACCGACCGACCGTTGCGAGCACTCGCCACTCGGTAAGCACGCACGCGCGCCGACCACCCATGACTCCACCCGGTATTATGGCCTCTCGCGGTCCTCCCCCCGAACCTTCCTTGCACACCATCGCGCGGCTATCTCGGCAGCCGTCGTTCTCGCGGACGCAACTACCATACTTCTCGCCGCACTCGCCATGAGCTTCAAGCTACTGTAGCATTCGCGTCTGTCGTGTTAACGTTCACACGACGATTGCCGTCGGGCACATGTCTCACGAAATTCATGAGGCGATCCCGGCGCTGCCGGCGCTCATAGGGGACGCGTCATCTACTTCTGCAGCGCTGATGATGCTCGGCGAGGCGAGCTTGCATTCTCGCGCGCTAAGCCAGCTAGCCGAGCAGAGCATTCGCCGGGGCATTGACTACAGGACGCTCGGCCAGAACTGGGATCACCCGCAGACCCGCATGGCATATCGACGCGCCGAAGGCGCCTCATTCAGCAAGCCCACCTCGCGGGTGCGGCAGGACAAGTCGAAACTCGCGATGCAGGCGCTTGTCACGGCGCTCGCCACGCTTCCGGCCGCCGAACCGCGGCAGCAGGCGGAGGTGCTGCTCATCCGCGCATTTTGCGAGGAGATCGGTGACCCCACGCTCGCCGCCAACGCCACCTTCGAAGGCGTCGCGGCTGCACTGCATGCAGAGCTCTTGCTTCCGATGCGCGCCTTCCACGAGGGCATTCGTAGCATGCATACGACCTTCAACGGCACGCCCATACCACCCAAGCTCATCAATGCGGCGGTGCGCACGCTGCTCGAGGTGACGCTGAACGGTACGTACTCCGAGTGGCGGTACACCAACCCGGTGGGAGCTGCCCAGCTCGCCGGCCTGAGCGCGGCGCAGATCGCCAAGTGGCGCGAGCCGACGGCCACCACTTACGGTCCTCTGACGGTGCATGAGGACGCGCCGGGGGAACTTGGCTTATGGTGGGCGACAAAGATCGGCGGCCCGTCCCACGGCTTTGACTTCGAGGGCCAGTGCTTGCTGCCGCTCCTCTGCAATGCGCGACACAAGGTCATCCTGGTGTCCGACCCAGCCTACCCGTACCATCCCTGCGGCCGGGCTCATTTTCGGCTGCTGTGGGTGCACGGCACCGAGCCGCCGAGGCCTATCCTTTGGCTCGAGACCATCAACGTAGACTTCGCCCTCGGCCATCGGCAAGATACGCGCGCGTGGACGCCCGCGGTGCTGCTGCACGCGGCCAGCAAGGCGGCGGCGATGGGCGTCGGTCTCTCTGTGGAATCGCATCTGGCGCGCGAGCTCGGTGCCGTCGTAAGCGAGCACCTCGGCGGCGCCATTACAGAAGTGACGCAGGTGAGCGATCGGCTCGTGCTGCGCCCCTCGAACGGAGTGCTCGAGGCAAGCGATTACCTGACGGACGAACATGACTGGGTGCAGGTCGACGAGCAGGTGACGGCGCCGCTCCGTCGAGCCATGTACGCGCCGACGGCTGGTGCAGCGCACGCCGCCGCGCGCCCCACGGCGTGCGGCGTGGGTTGAGCTCCGGACGGGGATCAAAGTAAATTTTGTGTGACGGGACCCGGGTGTGGACGATTAATTCGGGTGTGGACGATTAATACGCATACTAAGGTCTAAAGGGTTTTTCCAAATCGCGTGAGCGGTTGGGATGATAATGTGAGCGCGCGGTCATTGGACCATTATGCTTTATGGTAGACTCGGTACTGTGGCTCCGCCCGCATGCGACCCGGGCACAGGCCCCCACGCAGGCCCGGCCCGGCGGCAGCGCCACGGCCATATGGACTGGTCGCCTGAGAACGAAGCTTCCTACCCGTTCCGACGACGCGACCCGGACTCATTTTGAGACCCAGACCCAGCGTGGGGCTCCTCTTCGTTCCCCACCGTAGCCTTGCACACGCCTCCCTGGCTCGCGTTGACGGCCGCCCAGGCGCAGTTCAGAGGCGGCTCGGTGCCCGCAGAGAGCACTCCGACCACGGCAGAGAGCAGCTCGCAATCAAACTGCATCAGAAAGTCGTACTGGGCGCCATGCGTCGCCGTCTGTCCCGGATCCTCCTGGTTTGTGCCCCACGCGATTGAGAAGTCGAAGCCCGGGTTGTAGGCCGCGTTCGCTGTGAAGCCGTACGTTACACCGAAGTGGCCGTACCGGCAGTAGCGCTTGTCGGTCTGGCCATAGCTGGGCAGGTCCATAGTCCCCAGCCCGTACCAATCGTAAATCTCGCGCATCTGCGCCGCCGCCGACGCGCTGACTATGCTCTCGTCGCCCGGCCGGTAGAGTGACCACACCCAATCCGCCACCTCACGTGCGGGTGCGATGATGTTGCCGCACGTGAAGCCGTTGGTACACGAGAGGAAGGCAGTGTCGAGGTTCATACCGTACTGGTCGTCGGGCTCATACCCGTGCACGCGTGTGTGCTCGGAGCACTTGCCATGTAAGGCAAATGTTGTATTGGGAAAGCGCGTCTGCAACGTGCTGGTCGGGAAGGCTGCATGGCGCTGGTCGAGCTGGTCCCATGTCGATGCGCCGGCGTAGCGCTGCAGGATGAGGCCCAGAAGCTCAAAGTTCGTGGATGAGTAGTCCTGGTGTGTGCCAGGCTCGTACAGGGGCGCCTTGTGCCCACGCGTCGATGCGAAGCTTAAGTCATCCAGCGGTGAGAGATCTGTGTCTGGGTGGGCATTCTGGTACGCACGGGTCTCGTCGTCGTCATAGTCATAGATGCCGCTGCGCATCGAGAGCAGGTATCGCACGGTGACACGTGCGGCCGATGGCCCAAACAGTGCCTCCAGCGAGGTCAGGTTGGAGGCCGCGAGCACCGCGTCGACATGAATCGACGCCGGGTCATCCAGCCCGACCAACCCACGCTCGACCAGGTGCATGATGGAAGCTGTGGTGTACATTTTTGTCACGCTGCCAAAGAGCAGGCGATCGGAGGTCGTCATGGGAGGCACGGGATACCGTGAAGGATCACTTGTCCTGCGGGTTGCACCCGAAGCCAATTCGAGGGTCACATGCTCGTTCTTGAAGGCGAGTTGGAATCCCGAGTTCAAACGGTTTGCGCGCTCGTCGAGCAGTGGCTGCAGCGTAGCTATGAGCAATTCCTTCAGGGGATCGTTTCGCGAGGTGCCAGCACCAAACGTCATCAAAGCCAGCAGCCACATACATACCGGTAAGCTCATAGGTGCCGCGACGGGCGCCGGGCGCGGTAAGCTGTGCAGATTGCCTCTCTTGAGTCGGCCGTCGTGTGGGCCGAGGGTTGGGGGAATTGCTCGTGGGCCAACGAGTGGACTGTGATGATGTGCGGGCTGTGAATTGGACTGCGGTTCGTACCGGTAGACGTCGTGGAATGTGTGTGAATTGGGCTTTGGGGTCCGTCGTCATCGGGTGTTTGATCCCCGTTAAAGAAATCAAAGAAGAACACGCCCGCCACATTTCATTCACACACACGCCATTGACACACGCTCTTCACCATGCGCTTCACCCGTGTGTGAGTACCCTGTGTATGTCCGGGGCTCCACCCGGTGTCTTCTAACCGACAAGCTTTCCCCTCGTGGGTGCCTGCCAATACGACACTGAGTCTTTTTCGCGCGACGCATTCGCATACCAGTCGCCCGCGTCGAACCCCAAACACTTTCCCACAAGCACAGTCAAGCACATCTGTTGGCTGATCACCGAGCGCTCTCCACGCTCAGCCACGCCGGCGGCTCCGCGGCTCGTCCTTGCCGGAGTAGTAATCGGGCCCGAGTCGTATCCTCGCAGCGCCCCCGTGGTACTCGGGCGCATCGTCCACCTTCCACAGCCCCATCACACGCATGGCGTCCTCGTAGTCGTCAAAGTCCTTGTCATCGTAACGGTCGAGGCGCTGGCGTGGGCCGCGCGACGGCTTGATGCCGGGCGGCTCCGCATGCTCTGGCCCTAGAGCCGCGTCGCCTTGGACGATGTGATGCACGCGGGCTGTAGCTCGGAGCAAAGGCCAGCTGCCGAAGCGCGGGAACTGGTCGTGAGGGAAGAAGCCGGCCCGCAGGCAGCCCTGTGCCTGTGGGGACTGCTCATGAGGGTCGCCCGGCTGGCAGCCTCGTGGGCGGCGCAGGTTGAAGATCGTCGTCTCGTTCGACAGCTTGCTCGTCGGGGTGCTCAGGTCATTTTCATCGAAGAGGAACGTGAAGCCAAAGTGGTCGATGACGTTGTCCCAACGATGATAGAACTCGACGAGCCCCCGTTGGACGGCATCCTTGAAGAAGGGGACGAGCGCGTCGGCCCTGGCGGCGCGTACGTAGAGGAACCCGGGGTTGACCCCCGAGCCCGTGTGCCGCTCCACATTCGGAGGACACTCGTGCCGCTGCGCCATCATGTCGACCCTGGCCGCCGCCGCCGCCCTCAGGCTCGGGAGCACATCCTGCACAAGGATGACTGTTGCGTCCATGTGAAGCACATCGAGGCCCGCGGCGACGAGCGCGGCGACGGCGAGCACTCGTTCGGTGCGCACCCGCTGCACGTGCCGTTGTAAGCAAGTCGTGTTCCACGCGTCCAGGTTGGCGGAGTTGTCAAACGAGGGGAGGCCTCGCCGGCGCAGGTCAGCATGCAACTCGGCATCCATCGAGAGCACCAGCGCGTTCGTGTAGCCCAGCCGGTGTACATGGATGATCCAGTTGAGGATGATGCGACGAAAGTCCCAGTCGGCCGCAGCTATCATCACAAGGTTCTCCTTCTGCACTCGGCGCGCCAGCGAAGCCAGCTTGCTGTACTCAGCCTGCGGGTTGGGCTCGTGCGGCTGCGTGCGATGCCTCGACTGCACGTACGACTCGCGATGAATGTAAGGCTGACCCCAAAACCGATAGCCTTTCAAATTGCCCTCTCCTGGACGACACAGGCGCCCGTTGGCGCAGTAGATCTCGTGAGTGGGGAACCAAGGCATGTTCATCGCCTCCTTCAGCGTGACACCGGAATCCGCCGCCTCTTTTTGCGTCGGCGGCCGCGTGGGCCAAACCTCGACTGAGTCGAAATCTTTTGGCGACCACGTTTTGTCGGCAGCGTGGATCACAGCTATCGTGATGCAGAACGCCATGACCCATATGCGACCTCTGCGCATTGAAAGTTCTGTTAGGAAGTGTGAACAGACTGAAAGGACGTGTGAAATGGCGTACAACCACGAACGCACTCCCTCACTTGAAGGCGTTGAAGCGTAATGTAGCCTATGCTCATCACACATCAGGCCTTCGACTCGGCGGGTCCTCGATGCGCGACGGCCAGACAATCGAATGCGGCCAGATATTTCACAGTTTTTACCCGTTCTCGGGTGCGAGTGTTGTCACACTGCCGTCCATGCGAATCTGCAGGGACGCGCCTTGATGGGCGGAATCGCTGAAACGGCGTGTTCCCCCTTGCTGCCTCCAATTCAATCCTCCCCTGGGTTCCTGTTCTGTAGTTCCTACATGTAGATGGAGAGCGGCGTTGCAAGCCAGATAGTCATCATCGTCGATCCTTCGTCGACCGGAGCCGCGATCGCCAAGGAGATCGAGCGAAGAGGTTACCAGCTCGTCTGTGTGCCAATGCACGGCGAGCCAACAGAGACGGTCGGCTGGCTGGCCGTCGTCGAGAGCCACAACCTTGGAAAAATGGTCGCAAAGATGCAGTCGATCGCCTCCAAGGCCGGCGCTGAGATCGTGTGCTGTATGGCTGGCAGCGAAGAAGGGATCGTGCTCGCTGACGAGCTGGCCACGGCCCTGGCCCTTCCGAGCAACGGCGTGGAGCCCAAGCGCCGCAACAAGAGCTGGCAGCAAAAGGCGGTCAAGGCCGCTGGCCTACGTGCGACACGAGAGGTGAGCGGCACGACGCTTGCAGAGGTCGCCTCCTTTCTGGCGGCGGAGCGCTACCCCATTATTGTGAAGCCGACAGAGTCGGCAGGCAGCGACGGCGTCAAGAGGTGCGTCTGCCGCGAGGCCGCCGAGGCGCATTTCGAGCTGTTGATGCGCTCACAGCATCGTTACGGATCGGCGGGCGCGGCCGTCATTTGCCAGGAGTTTTTGACTGGTACGGAGTATGTCGTGGACCACGTGAGTCGACACGGAGTCCACCGCACGGTGATGGTTTGGAGGTACGATCGGCGGCCGAACGGCAGCGGTGACTTTGTGGAGTTCAACATGCTTCCAGTGCCCTCGGACGCTCCAGAGGTGGCCGGGCTGGTCGCGTACACACGAGGGGTCCTCGACGCCATCGGTGTGCGCCACGGCCCGACGCACGCCGAGGTGATGCTCACGACAGAAGGGCCCTGCCTCGTCGAGATGAATTGTCGTTCGCACGGATGCTCAGGAGCTTGGGCGCCGCTCGCACGCCGGCTGACGGGAGGCTATTCCCAAGTTGAGGCCGCGGCGGACTGCATGCTCGACCCCGTTGCCTTTGGCGCGCTACCGGACGTGTACTGCGAGGGTGGGCAGTTCAAGGCGGCCGGCCAGTTTGTTCAGCTCGTGAGCAAATACGAAGGCACGATCGTGTCCGTCGAGCCCCTCGAGGCGTTGCGTCAGCTGCGGTCGTTTGTATGCATGCACGTGCCCTCCTCGATCACCCCGGGCGAGCCGCTGGCCATCACCGTCGACATCTTCACCGCCGTCGGCTTCGTCATCCTCTGCCATGACGACGCGGCGGTCGTCGCGGCCGACGTGGCCGCCATTCGCTCGCTGGAGGATGCAGGCCCACTGGTCGATGTTGCAGCGCGAGATCGCGAGATAGATTAGAGCTCTACAAGTCTTAGTGTTAGGTGTCTGCATGTGAACGCGGCGGCCCGTGAGTCGAGTGGCGGACAGGGACGCGCGGCGTGTATCGTACGACGGAATCGTGCGCTCCAGCGAGGAGAGGGCGGGTCGCGCGCATGCGACTGCCGAAAACGTCATACGTATCGATCATACGTAGCGTCACTCTAGCGACATGAGCTTTTTCTTACGTGTTACGAAGCTCCGGAAGGCAATCGCAACACGCCACAAGCGGAAATAGGAACGAAGGGAAATCGCGAATCGAAATCCTACGCGCCACCGACGGTACTGCCTACTGCTGGGTAACCTGAGGTACTGCGGTACTAGGCTACTACTATGTAGAGTGAAGAAATGTGCAGCTATACACACCCTGCGGTGCAAGGGTGCGGTGCCAGTGGGGCGGGGGTTCGCGGGTGTTTGCCCGATGGTGATGCCGGTGGGGCTGTGGCGAGCTACGTAGGCCCCTGCCCCAGCACGTGACGAAGGGAACGCGCCCCTCTACAAAGTGAAGCCGCAGCATGCTGTGGCTGGAGCAGCAACCAGCACACGACAGCCTGCGCGTGTGTCGCTAGAGCCACGCCTTCGAGTCGTCGTCGTCTGAACTTGCCTCCCCAAACTCGGGCTGGAGGAGCGGCGTTTTCATGTGGCCTCGCCGCTTGCGCATCGCCTTCTCAAGTTCGACGTGCAGCTGCGCCTCCACCGATGAGCCTCCTGCGCCAGCTAATAGAGCTTCATTGCAAGAGCCAGTCGAGGCTCGTCGACTGAGGGGTCGGCGCTCGACTGGTTTGAGGCGCGTGTGGCCGCTCATGAGCTCCTTCATCAAGGACGAGAGCACGCCACCGCCGCCGCCGCCATCGCCCTCGCCGCCCTCGCCGCCCTCGCCCTCGGCCTCAGCCTCACCGCGAGTGCCCGTCCGCGCGCGAGCCTCCCTGGCGCTTCCAAACGAAGACGCGCGGCGCAGCTGGGCGCGCTTGGCCGCCACTTGCTCGGCAAGCCCAGAGGAGCCTCCATGGGCGCCGAGCGGCGACGGGATCAGAGGCGGCTGCAGCGGCGGCAACGGTGGCGGCGGTGGCGCTAACACAGGTGGTGGTGGCGGCGCCGGCGGAGGCGGCGGCGGCGGCGGCGGCGGCGGCGGCGCTAATGCCGACGACAGTGGCGGCGGCGCTAACGCGGGCGGCGGCGGCGGTGGCGGCGGCGGCGGCGGTGGAGGCGGCGGCGGCGGCGGCGGCGGCGGCGGCGGAGGCGGAGGCGGTGACGTGGAGGCAGCGGCGGCCAAAGCGGATGCCTGCTGCTGCTGCTGGAACTGCTGCTGCTGCTGCTGCTGCTGCTGCTGCAACCAGAGCGCGCCCGCCAGCTGGTTCTGCTGCTGCTGTAGCTGGGACTCAAGCGCCGCGGCGCGCTGTCGTTCGGCCGCCGCCGCTGCCTCCCTCTGCCGAAGCTGCGCTTCCATGGCCGCCATCTGTCGTGCAGAGTCCGCGAGGGCTGCTTCTGCGCACAAAGCACGTCGCTCGCTTGCATCGCTTGCTGCCAGCTGCCGCGCCTCTACCGCCGCCAACGCTCGCTGCAGCTCGGCCACCCGCGCATCCGCCTGCGCCTGTGCCGCCTGTGCCGCCTGTGCCGCCTGTGCCGCCGCCTGTACCGCCTGCGCCATCGCCGCTCGCTGGCCCTCCGCCTCTGATGTTCGTGGCGAAGGCGGCGTAGGCAGCGAAGGCGGTACGTAAGGCGGCGGCGCCGACGAAGCTACCGGTACACCGACCACCGGGCTGACGAGAGGGGCGACGATAGGGGCGGCGGTGGCGATCACGAGCGCTCCGGTGGCAGCCGCGCCTGTGTTAGCGCCGCCGTGGGCAGCGCCGCCGTGGGCAGCGCCGTGGTGGGCAGCGCCGTGGTGGGCAGTGGCATAGGGCGCTCCGGTGGCAGCCGCCGCGAAAGTTGAGGCGCCGTGCCGGGCAGAGTCCACGGCAGCAGCGGAGGCGGAGGCGTGGGAGGAGGCTGGTGAGGTCGTGATGCCCGAGAGTAACATCTCGACTGCGGCCCCCAGGTCGCCACGCGAGCGCTCGAGCACCGTGACCGCCACCTCCGCGTCGAAGCCCATAGCGATGAGCTCTCGCACGGCTGCCTGTCGCGCTTGCAACGCCGGTGACGAAGGCGCCGTGCCGGGCGTGCCGGGCGAGGGGAGGGGGCGAGGGGGCAGTGAGGCGGGGATGGCGGGCCCCGTCGAGAAGCTTTCCCCACAGGTCGAGTAGCTCCGAGGGCTCGGCATGACGACCGGCATCACCGCCGGCATCGCCAAGCCGCCGCCGGGAGAGCTCGGCGCTACGGGCGCCGCGACAGACGGCCGACGGTAGCCGCTCGAGAAGCGCGAGAGTGTCGGCATGAGAACCGGCATCGTCGGCGGCATCGCGCCGGCCGGGTTGGCGGCGCGGGGCGTGCCGAAAGACGTTGCATGGACGGTCATGTCGGCGCCGCGGTCGGTAGCGCCGTGGTGGGCAGCGCCGTGGTGGGCAGTGCCGTGGTGTGTAGCGCCGTGGTGGGCAGCGCCGTGGTGGGCAGTGGCACGGGGCATGGCGTGCACGTCGCGTGCAAAGGGCGTGGCGTGCACGATCGTGTCGACGGGGGTGGCTTGCGCTACCGGTACCGGTGCCGGAGGGGCCGAGGCGCGCCGGCGCGCCATCCCAAACGAGAGCGAGCGAGCTCTCCGAAGCAGCTGCGAGGCAGCAGGCGGCGGGGTGGCCGCGGTTGGCAGGGACGGTGGCGCGAGCGGCCTAGGCGGCTCGGCGCCGGGAGGCAGGCGGAATTGGAGGCGGATGGGCTCGTCACCGCGGCGATGCACCATCATGATGCGGTCGATCGCGCGACGATCCAAATCCGTCACTGAGATGGCGTCAATGCCCACCAGGACGCTCAGCAGCGGCACGCCGGCCACATCCGCCTGAGAGCCCGGAATCAATTCAGCAACCACCACACCATTCTCGGAGTCCATCGTGGCGATGCCAATCCTGCCGGGACTGAAGTCGAAGTGAGCAATCCGCTCCGGTTGCTGGCTCCCGTTCGCCGTGCTCATGTCGTAGAAGGCATTCGCCGCCGCAGCCACATTGTTTTTGTGCGTCTGAAGCAGCCCTCGGAGCAGCGCGTCCGACGGTTCGGGACCGATGAGCGCACGCAGGGACGCCTCCAATTCCGCGATCAGGGACCCAGATCGCTGACACGCGGCCTGCCTCGACATGCCTGGCCTGGCCTCGACATGCTATTACCGGTAAAAACGCACCGGCGGAGCCGGGACATTTCGGGACACACGGACGGGGACAGTTCAGTTCAGTTCAGTTCAGTTTCTTCGCGGTCCCCCCACGCTCACTCCACCTACTGTACAAATACTCCGCTGAGGGGTGGGGGAGTAAGTGCACGCGCTCACGCGTGCGTTGCCTTGGGCCGGTGTGTGGCCTTCGGTCGGCCGAAGATGAGCGTCTGGGGACACGCTGGTGCCGGTAGCCCCTCTTCCAAAGTCGCATGCATTTCATTCGTTAGAGCCCTTTTTTGGAACCTATTTGATGTTTCCGTTTCGATTTCAGACGCCGTCGGCGTCGCCTGTCTGCAATACCACGCACGTGCCCACGCTCGGCACGGACGCACCGTCTCGACGGACGGCTCCGCTCCCCTCGGTCAACACAAGTACTGAGTAC
>ENA-UOXP01000747-UOXP01000747.1-mixed-culture-metagenome-genome-assembly--contig:-NODE-747-length-24994-cov-39.737319_pt1 | contig 24994 bp, 15 predicted proteins | sample MGYA00238161_ERZ761639 | MGnify/ENA primary metagenome ERZ761639 (study PRJEB28913, sample SAMN08776760) | mixed culture metagenome | isolation source: Freshwater growth medium | place: USA...
TCTCCGACTCCTCTCACGTTCCCTGTGCACCGGCCACCTCGCCGGCAAGAGTGGCCCGGAGCTCGGGCGGCTGCTGGGTGTCGTGAGCGACTTCCCCACCGAGGCGGAGCGGCAGGCGGCGACGGAGGAGCCGCTCTACACGCAAGACGCTCAGCACGACGCCACTGCACCGCGAGCGGCCGACGCACCCACACCGCCAGCGCCCGTGTGCTGGCTCTCGACACAGCTCGTCAACGAGGACGTTCTCGAGGACGCCCTCGCGGACGCCGACGTGCCGACGCTGCGCGCGCTCAAGGGTGTGAGCCTCGCGTGGCGCGCGCGGGCGCGGCGCGTCCTGTGCGCGCGGCTGTGCGCACGCGTCGGCCTGCCGCTCACGAGCAACCTCGTCGAGGTGACCGAGCTCGACCTCTCGGACAGCCGCGCCGCCGGTCGCCTCTTCGCCGACGCGGCCGACGCGTCGCGCTGGCTGCCCAACCTGGCAAAGGTGACAGGGCTGGGCGGCTTCGAGGTGGACGTGGCCACGCTGAGGCAAGTGGAGTCTTCGGGTGAATTGGAATATGGAGATGGTTTCTATGGTCCGCCGCCGAATCCGATGGCGGGGGTGCGCGCGTGCATCCGCGGCGAGGGCGAGGTGCCGATGGATGTGCTGCTCGCCGCGTGCGCGCTGCGTGACGGCGAGGCGTGCGTGCCGCCGGGCGCGTTCCGTGGGGACACGTCGATAACGTCGATCGAGCTGCCCGACGGCCTCACGAGCCTCGGCGAGGGCGCCTTCTGTGGCTGCGACTCGCTGACGTCGATTGAGCTGCCCGCCAGCCTCACGAGCTTCGGCAAGGGCGCCTTCTGTGGCTGCTCCTCGATGACGTCGATCGCGCTGCCTGCCGGCCTCATGAGCCTCGGTGATGGCGCCTTCTATGGCTGCGAATCGTTGACGTCAATCGCGCTGCCCGCCGGCCTCACGAGCCTCGGCGAGCGCGCCTTCGAGAACTGCTCCTCGATGACGTCGATCGAGCTGCCCGCCAGCCTCACTAGCCTCCCTGATGGCGCCTTCAAGGGCTGCTCCTGGTTGACATCAATCGCGCTGCCCGCCGGCCTCACGAGCCTCGGTGAGTATGCCTTCGCTGGCTGCTCCTCGATGACGTCAATCGAGCTGCCCGCCGGCCTCATGAGCCTCGGTACGGGCACCTTCGCTGGCTGCTCCTCGATGACGTCGATCACGCTGCCCGCAGGCCTCTCAAGCCTCCCCGATCGCGCCTTCCAGGGCTGCTCCTCGATGACGTCAGTCGAGCTGTCCGTCAGCCTCACAAGCCTTGGTGAGTACGCCTTCTACTACTGCTCCTCGATGACGTCAATTGAGCTGCCCGCCGGCCTCACGAGCCTCGGGTTGAGCGTCTTCGCTGGCTGCTCTTCGATGACGTCTATCGAGCTGCCCGCCGGCCTCACAAGCCTGGGTGGGTTCGCCTTCACTTTCTGCTTTTTGTTGACGTCCATCACGCTGCCCGCCGGCCTCACGAGCCTCGGTGCGCGCACCTTCCAGGGCTGCTCCTCAATGACGTCAATCGAGCTGCCCGCCGGCCTCACGAGCCTCGGTGGGGGCGCCTTCTACGGCTGCTCCTTGATGGCATCGATCGCGCTGCCCACGGGCCTCACGAGCCTCAGTGAGTACGCCTTCGGTGGCTGCTCCTCGTTGACGTCGATCGCGCTGCCCGCCGGCCTCACGAGCCTCGGCAGGGGCGCCTTCTACGACTGCTCCTCGATGACGTCAATCGCGCTGCCCGCTGGCCTCTTGAACCTCGGTGATGATGCCTTCCGTGGCTGCTCCTCGATGACGTCCATCGAGCTGCCTGCGAGATTCCAAGACAGCTCTCTGAGGTCTGCTGGAGTGCCTCCCAGCGCCATCCTTCGCTATCGCTATCATTATTATTATTAGACCGGCGACGAGGACCAGAAAGAGAGCACGGCGAGCGCTCCAGGGGTAGGGGCAGCCGGAGCTGAGACGCGACCTGAGACCGGATGTCCAGCTCCAGGATTGAAGAAGGGAGCGGATGCAGACGGTGACGGAGTCGAAGACGCGTGCGGCCCAAACGCGAAACGGACGGGAGTAGAGGATCTGGTGGTGCGCGGCGCGCGGTGTGGCGTGAACGAAGGTCAAGGGACGGAGGAGGGCAGGAGCGACCGGTCCACCGGACCTGACCGCGCGTGTGCGGTGTGGTAGGAAGTCGAGCTTCGTGCTTCGACCCTGCGACGTGCGAGTTTTCTCGGCGAGTAAATGCTTGATTCAAATGTACGGTAATCAGGCGTGAGCTACTTTCAACTTTGATCCTTGTAATAATGAGCACACACCCTGCGCCCACACCTCTCGATGGACGCGTGCATGCATCCGCCGCTGCCGAACCGCCTGCATCATCGATCGGATCATGGCCCGCATCATGCATCTTCGCTAAAAACGGTAAGATGATCGCTAACGAACTAAGGGCAAGCCGAGGTTCCATGAGTGGGCGACGCCCTTCACAGCCGCGCGATCTCCACTCTGGCAGTCCGCCTGGGTGGCCAGCGTGCGCCGCGGGTTCTTCTCTATTGTTCGATCGATCTCATTTGCCTGGGCGCACCTTGGGCGCGCTCGCTGCGCGCGCTGCGCCCTTGTCGCCGCCGGGCGCCTTGTTCTTGGCAGGCGAGGCAGCAGGCGAGGCTTTAGCTGCGGGGCTGGGCGGAGCAGGCCGCTGCTTGCCGGCGCTCGCGGCGCGCCCGCCTTTTGCACTCTTCGAGGGCGTCGCGCCCGTGGCTTCGTCGCTCTCCTCGGCGATCTCCTGACGCTTCTTGGCGAGCTCGTCGGCGGCCTTGCGCCGTGGGGGCTTCGCGCCGGGCGCCGGGCGCGCGGACGGCACAAGTGACGGACGCGACGACTCTCCGGGCGACATCGGCGAGGGTGGGGAGGGGGGCAGCGGCCGCGGTGCCATCGACGAGAGTGGCGAGCCGCCATACTCCTCCACCTGGCGCTCAATGTGGCGCACGCGCGTCTCGGCCTCGGCCAGCGCGAGCTCGAGGCGAGATCGCGCCGTATTGAGCGCACCCGCCGAGCGCGCCGAGGCGAGCGCCTCCTTGGCCGCCCCCTTGGCTGCGTTCAGCAGCTGGTAGTGCGTCTGCAGCCGTTTGAGGCTCGCGCGGTCGTTGGCGTTGGCCGCCTTTTCTGCGAGCGCCACAGTCGCATGGACCAGCTGCGGCCCGCTGAGCTTGACGATCTGCATGTCGAGCTGCGATGCCGTGCGCTCGAGCTCGCGCTCGAGCTGCGCCTCGCGTCTCGCGCGCGTCTCCTTAATGACCTGCGCGAGCTCGGCCGCGTGGCGCGCCTCGAGCGCCTGGCTCGCCTGGTAGAAGGCCGCCTCGGACTCGAGCGCCTCGTCCGCGACAAGTCGCTGCACCTGCGCACGCGTGGCGTACGCGACGAAAGCCGCCTCGAGGCTCGTCTCGGGCGTGAAACGCGCCGCTGTGAATGCTTCGCGTCTGGCCGCCGCCTCGGGCATCACGCGCTTCGCATTGTTCGTGTAGAAGCGCATGAGCTCCTCGGCCGCGGCGTGCTGGCCGAGCGCACGCGCGTCCCAGGCCACCTCGAACTGTGCCACGTGCTCCTTCTGCAGGGTGAGCGGGTTGGCCGACTCCGCTTCGAGCTTGGCATCGTCGGCCTGGAGCCGCTGCACCGCCTCGGCCATGGCCTTGCGCCGCTCGGTGGCCTCCCGCGCCGCGGCGCGCGTCGCGTCGTCGAGCGCCGCCTCGCGAGCGCGCGCGCGCCGGGCGAGCAGGCCGTCGGCCACGGCCTTGTCGACGGCGTCGCGCATCGCCCCCGCCTCCTCCGCTTCCCAGTGCTCGAGCCACTCTGCCTTGTCGGGCGCCGTCGAAGCGAGCGCACCGCCGAGCACCTGTGTCACGAAGGCGCCCGGCGCGGGCCCCACGGCCTTGGTGCCGGCGGCGGAGAGCTCTTGGAGCTGCTCGGCCGTCAAGCGCGTGGACGCGTCGAGCTGAGCGCTGACGGCGTCGACCACCGCCTTCTCGTCCTTGACCGCCATCTGATACCGGCGCTCAAGGGTCGCCACGGTCTTGGTGATCTTCTTGACTGCCAAGTGATCGAGCGCGCGCTGCGCGGCGTGCATCACCTTCGCGGGCGTCCGCCGCGCCTCCTGCGCGAGCGCACGGCGCGCCGCCACCGTCGCCGCATCCGTCTCCGCCTGCTCTGCCGCCAGGGATCCCTCCAGCCGGTACATCGCCTCCGCGCGCTTGGCACGGCGCCCCTCAAAGGCGTCGCGGCGGGCGCGCTGCAGATCACGGCACAGGTTGGCGTAGTGCACGCGCTGCCGGCACCAGGTCGACGCGAGCTGGCGCACGAATCGTTCCGAGCTCTTGGCCTGCCACTCGATAGCGGACGCCTCGCCCTCTCGGAACGACGCCTCGTGCTCCGCGAGCCACGCGGCGGTGAGCTCCTCCATGGCCTCGTGTGTCTTCTCGAGCGTCTCGGCGTGGGCGACGCGCGCGCTCGCGACGACGGCGGCCACCTGCGCCGAGAGCGCTTCCTCCTCCTCGGCCTGCAGCTGCAGCTCGGCGTCCTGGCCCCGCAGCGCGGCCGCGCGCACCTGCCGCAGCTCCGCACCCGCCGACGCGCGCGCGGCATCGTACGCGCCCATCGCCTTCTGATGGCGCTCCCGCGCCGCCCTCTCGAGCCGCGCGCTGTGGAGCGAGCAGTGCTGCTCGAGGAGGTTGCTCGACTCGGCCGCCGCCTTGAGCAGCGCCTCATGCGCCTTCTCCTCCGCCGCCGCCACCTTCGTGACGGTCTCGTCCGCCACCCGCCTCGCCGCCTCGTGTGCGGCCTTCATCTTGGCGACGGCGCGATCCGCGCGCTCATTGGCCATCCGCACGATCGTCTCGTGCTGCTGGCGCGCGAGCAGCTGACGGAATGCACGCCCGTCGAGCGCCGCGCTCGTCATCTCGCGCAGCTCGTGCATGCGGCGCACCGTCGCGTCCGCACGCTCGATGGCCTCCGAGTGTGCCAGCAACTCGGAGGCCAGGAGCCCCTCGTGATGCGCCTCCGTATCTGCAAGCATCCCCTCGCGCACCTGCTGCCGCCACTCGCGCTGCGCCGAGCGCACGAGCTCATCCGCAAGCGCCGTCTCTTCCTCGATGCGAATGGTCGCAGCCTCGGCAGCTTCCCGCCGCGCAGCGACGAAACGCTCCGTCTCCGCCTGCAGCATCGCGCTGCCGCTCAGCACGCCGCGTCGATGCAGCTCCACCTGCTCGGCGCGCGTGCGGCCGGGCTCCTCTCGCCGCCAGTGCGCGAGCCGCGCCTCGGCTGCGGCGCGTGCCGCCACGTCGGCCGCCTCGGCGTCGGCCCACTTGTCATATTGCTCTGCCATCAGTGTGTAGTGGTCCAGCGTCTGCCTCTCGGCGAGCGCGACGTGCTGCCGCACCAACGCGTGGCGCCCCAGCTCGATGGCGGCGTTCTCGGCGAGCAGTTGGGCGCGCTCGCGCTCCCATGAGGCCTCAAACGCGCCGGACGCGATGCCGTGGAAGGCCGTGAGGGTCTGGTGGCGCTGGCGCAACAACGAGATCTCGGTCGCGGTACCCGTCTTGAAATGGGCGAGGCGCACACTGTGCACTGCCTCCTCGTACGCGCCCTGCAGCTTGATGGCGTTCGCAATCGAGGACTGCTCAATGTGCTCGAGGTGCATCACGAGCAGCTTGGCACCCACGTCGGCGCGTCGGGCCGCCGACTTGGCGCGCAATCTCGATGCGAGCTCGACCACCTCGGACATGTTGCCCCGCACCGTGGACACGTGCTCGCTGATCGCGGCTGACGAGAGGGCGGCAAGCTCGGCACGGATCGCGTGCATCTTGTGCTCATACGCCGCCTCGAGGCGCGTAAACTGAGGCCCCACCTCGGCGTGCATGCGCGCCACAGCCTCGATGTGCTCGCGGCGCGCGCGCTCCTCCATATCGCGCGATCTCGCCTCGACCTGCGAGATCGCGCCGAGCTCATCGCCCACCTTGCGCGCCTCGGCCGCGGCGGCCTTTTCCTGCACCTGGGCGGCTTCGGCGAGCCCGCGCGCTTCCTCTTCGGTGTCGGCGATCCAACGGCACATGACATTCAGACGGCGCCCGTGCACCTCTTCAAGCAGCAGCACGCGGGTACGAGCCTCCTCGGCGGCGATCTGGTCGCACACCGCTGCCTCCGCAGCGGACGCGGACGCCGACTCGGCCACGACGGACTCGATGCGCTCGAGCCCCGCCTTCGCCAGCGCCACACGCCCCTCACCGATGCGCTCGAGCGCCCCGAGCTTCTCGGCGGTGATCTCCTGGAAGCGGCTCGCCGCCTCGTCGTGCTCCGCCTGCGCCCTCGCCGTCTCTGCATGCATCCACGTGACGAAGTCACCCAGAATCGCGCGCAGCGTCTCGTCGTTCCTCTGCTGCCGCTCACGACGGACCACGCCCTCGTCGTCGTGGCCAAGCTTGAGCTCGACGAGGGCCCCGTGCATCATGGCCGCCGCCGCAAGCGCCTCCGCGCGCAATCCCTGCTGGCGGACGCTCCAGCTGGACTGCGCATGTGCGAGCTCCTCCCGCACCATGGCTGCCGGCATGCCCGACCAGACCGCAGCCGCGACGCGCGCGCGCTCCATCGCCTCTCGATGCAGGAAGACCTGATAGTCGGTCGCTTGGTGCAGCCGCGCCTCGCACAAGCTGAGCGCGGCTGAGTGCCCATCGCCCACGATCCGCACGAGTCGCAGGCTAGCCTGCTGCGCGTACGAGATCAGCTCCGACGTGCCGGTCTTGAGTCCGAATGCAATCGCCTGGTGCAACAAGGGCGCTTCGGCCGCATAGAATCCCTTCTCGGGGTGCAACAGCTCGGCGCTCGCCTCCACGGCACCGTCGAGGGCGCCCAGGCTCTCTCCGATCTCAGACTCCATCTGAGCCTCGACGTCAGAGCACAGCTTCTCCTCCGCCTCGACGAACTCGAGAAGCTGCGACTGCATGGCGCGCATGATCCCCGCCGCCTCGCTCGAGGCCGCCTGCCGTGCATCGAGCTCCATCTCCGTCGTCATCATGCGCACCTCGTGACCGAGCCGCACGTCCGCCGCGCGCCGCTGCTCGACGAGCTGTGAAATGGCCTGTCGAGCGCCGCTGAGCCGCGCGTTGAGCGTCGAGATTTCCGTCTGGCACGCCTGCAGGTCGACGAGCTCGGCCCGCACCGAGAGGGTCGCGCCGGTCTTGCGCCCGAACTCATCCAGCAGGGGGAGCTCGAACTCCTTTTCGAACATGTTCGAGGTCGCCAGCAGGTTCCACTCGACACGTGCCTGAGCGAGCGCCACGTCGGGGCGCGCGCCGCCGAGCGCGCCGCCGAGCCAGCCAGTGCGCCCGGAGCCCGCGTCCATGAGCACGAGCACGAGCGCCGCCGACGAGCCGCCGAGCGCCGCCGCCGAGCCCTGCGGGGTCAGGTGGCCGCTGAGCTGCGCGAGCGCCTCGGTGGAAAGAGGCATCACGTGCCGCTCGTTCCACACCGGCGACGACTCGAGCGCGCTCAGGTGCGGCTTGGGCGCACTCGTCTCGAGGACCATCCCACGCCCTTCGAGCCGCTTGCCGGTGGAGCCCACGAGGAAGGCGGTCACGTACGGGCGCAGCTGCCCCGGCTTCGTTGCGCCGGCGCCGCTGTCGTTGCGCAGCTTGCCGTCGGGACCAACCTTGAGCTCGCGCGCGCCTCCGATGCGGATGGAGAGGCGGCGCAGGTGCGTCACCGACGTCTGCAGCGCCGGAGAGAAGCGCCCGAGCTCGCGCCCCATCAAGTCGGTCATCGCCTGGGCCGGGCGCCGCACCTGGGGTGCACCTGCCACGCCGCCAACGCTCGGGGCGATGGGAAGTGGGGCCTTGACGGCCGCGGCCGCGATGGCCACGGCCGCGGCCGCCTCCTTCGCTGCCTCCTGCTGCTTTTTGCGATGGGCCTCGGCCTCGACGCGGAGAGCCTCGGTCTCCTCCTTGGCCTTAGCATCGTCCTTCTCGCGCTCTCTGGCACGTTCCTGTTCTCGTGCACGAGCCTGTGCCTCACGCTCGGCCTGCTGCTGCTGCTCGCGTAGCTGCTCGCGCTGCTGCTCGCGCTGCTGCTGCACTCGCTTCGAAGCCGCCTCAGCCGCCTCGCGCTCGGCCCGCTGCTGCTCCTGCTCGCGCCTGCGCGCCTCGTCGGTCTGATGGTCCACGCTCTGAGGCTCCGCATTCGCAGCGCCCGGCATCACGCCCGGCATCACTCCCGGCACCAGTAACGTCGGCTGACCAGTGGGCGTAAACGAAGGTGCCGAACCGCCGCGCCCAAACGACGAGGCTGCCGACGTGGGGCCGCTCTTGGCGGCCGAACTGGACGCGGATGGCAGCAGCGGCGGCGACGGAGCAAACGAGGGTGCCGACCCGCGGCCGAACGACGAGGCTGCTGACGTGGGGCCGCTGCCCGCCAGCCTGGCACCCGTGCTGCTGGAGGCGGTCGACGCGGAGGCGGCCGGCGGCGCGCGGGTCACCGGCGTCTCCAGCGGTGGCGAGCGGCTGCGCATTGACGATGCCGCCGTGCGCGGCACCGAGTCGCGAGCTGACTGCCCGCCAACGGGCATGTCAGGCGATCCGGGCGAGTCACTGCTTCTCGTTGCACCGCCCATGGGCACCGCGACCATCGGTGGCGGTTTAGGCGCGCTGGAGCTCAGCGATGAGGCTCCTTTGGCCATCTGCGCCTCGGCGGCCATTCGGATCTGTGCCGCGGCCTCTGGCACCTGCTGCCTCTTGGCCTCGTTTTTGTTGTGTGCCTGCTCCCATTTACGTGCAGCGTTGGGGTTGGCAAAATTGAACATCGCTGACGCGGGAGCGTCGGACTGTGCGTGAGCGCAGCCAGCCGGCTGGACAGGAACCCTTCACCTGTCCAAACTTTGTCACGCAATCATCCTCATCAGTGTTTGTCATCTTCTCAAATGTGATTACATATGATTATAAGGACAGACAGATCAGTCCAGGAAGGCGTTGGCTTTCGGGATGAATATACCGTGCAAATGAATTCGTTCATCACAAGGTGCCCACGTTTAGCATTTGTGCATTTGCGATTCAGCGGTCCGTCGGACTCCCCGGCGCGCTTCAGCTGCCCCTACTTGCGAGAGTGAAGGCGAGCGAAAGCTCACTTTTGCCACCGCGCCCCCTCGCAGAATACGATCGGCATGCCGTCCAGGTCGGGAAACGGCACGAAGGTGCGAAGTTCCCCCATGAACGGCACGCCCACCACCATTGAGCGCGCCCTCGAATCAATCACGCTCCTCTCAGCGTCGCTCACCTGCGACTTCGCCGTCGCTTCGTCAGGTGCCGCAGTCGCCGATGCCGGGCTCTGGCTCGGTCACCGCGGGAGCACTCTATGACAAGTGCCTGCACGCCGCGCCGCCTGCTGGCGGGTGGTTCTCGATCCTCGACACTGTGACTCGGCTGAGCCTCACGCTGTACGCCTTCTACCGGTTCCTGCTGCTGCGGCCCTTCTCGCTGCTCTACTTCGCATGGGGCTACAACAGTCTCTGGTTTGGCAAGATTCTCGGCGTGCTCCTCACGATCAACCTGCCGGTGCTGCCCTTTGCTTTGTGCGCCATGGAGTTGCTCAAGCGCATCAACGAGAAGATGCCATGGGCGGAGACGGACTGGAAGCTGAAGGGACCCGGTCGCGTCTTCTTCGTGCGCCCAGACACCCTGATCGCCTCGCTCTTCTGGGACTTTTACATCGCCAACTCGGTCTTTTGCGGCTCGTTCCTGCAGTTTGGAACCGACCGCGACGGGTTGGCGCATACATGGTACGACTGGATCTGCAACAAGGAGTACTGGCTCGGGCTGCTGGACGAGGCGGAGGCGCGCCGCCCGCGCCAGCTCGCCAGCTGGGATGGCGAGAAGGCCAAGGCCGAAGGACCCGGCCCCGAGTACGGCAACTCGGACCTGGTCTCGAAGATCAATGACTCGTACCTGGGCATTGGCGACAAGAAGCTCAAGCGTGGCAAGGCGGCCGGCGGTGACTTCGACACGCTCGCGGACATCCAGGCGATCCTCGAGGCTGACCCCGCCTACAAGGGCAAGAAGGCCATCCTGACCGAGTTTATTGTGCCGACGGAGTCGATTGTGCTCTCGTCGGACGGCTTCAGCAACGTGCACTCTCTCGACATCATCACGATGCGCACCAGGGAAGGGGTCAAGGTCCTTACCGTGCTGCTCTGGACGGACTGCGAGGGCTGGTCCTCGCACTCGTGCACCGCCGGCTACGTCGTCGATGTGGAGAGCGAGACCATCGTCGCGCCTACCGCCTGGTACGCTCCCTACTTTGCGAAGCAGAAGTCCAACCTGATCGGCAAGGCGCTGCCCGGCATCAAGCTCGCGTGTGAGAAGGCGGTGACCGCGCACGCCGCCTCCAAGCTGATGTGGCTCACCACAGTCGGCTGGGACGCGATGATCACGCCGCACGGCGTCTTCTTCTTTGAGGGCAACGTTGCCGCGCATCGCACGCCGCGCCGCATGTTCCTCACACCCGATATCTGCGCCGAGTTCATCAAAGAGCGTGGCTATTGAACACCAATATATTGAGCACAGCCTTCGGCGCATGCTCTCTACGACCAACCATTTCAGCCCCGCACATGAGATGTGCCGCGCCCCGCGGCGAGACCATGGTTGTATCTGCGCCGAGCTCATCAAGGCGCGTGGTACTGATCGAGGCGGAAGGACACCGGCCTTGGGTGTTATTGGCGAGTAGCTGGGGTTTGTGGAAGAGAGGGCCACGATCGTGCTGCTGCCGCAGGGCCGCAGCATTGAATGCCCGCTGATGGCTGATGCTGTGGAATCATACTTTCACAACGTTGAGTTCATAATTACGTGTGCCTGTGCGGAGGGTACGAGGGTGGGTATAGGGGGCGGGTGCGGGGGCGTGCGCCTGGAGTTCGAAAGGCTTTCGGAGTTGGGCGAGTGACCTGTGCGGCTGTGAGTTTCGAATAGGCAACATTGTGAGACGTGGTCACGTGTAGTTGGTAGGCGGCTCTCTGCGGGCTTGCTTCAATTGGCTTGCTTCAGAGGGGTCGCACAGGGACAGGCCGTCCGCGACCGCGTTGACGGGTGGCTCCGCGCTCCGGCGACAGCGCGGAAATACTACACCGCTTGGCCCACTTGCGGCGGTTCTTGCGACTGAAAGAATGGCCTTTGTGTGTCGCGCCGATCGTCACGCAGCGTGCTGTGAGCGTGCTGTGGGGAAAGCGTGAAGTTGATTCATCAGGAAAATGGGCGTGTGGGATGGAGGCTCGGAGGCGCCGACGACAATCCGTGAGCTAAAAATGCGGCTTGCAGTGCTCATTGCCTCTCTGTTCGTCGCGTGCGAGAGTGCGGCGTGCAATGGCGATGCGACACCCGGGCCGCGCAACCTCAATCCGATCGACACAGCTCCGCCTAAATTCGTGAAGCAAGTGCCCAATGGCAAACTCTACACGGTCGGACCGGAGGGCGACAAGAAGGACTTGATCCACGTGTGGGGCAGCCCGTACGAGAACGGGTACGCCGTTGGGCAGCTCATGGGTCCCAAGGTCACCAGATTCATCACTGAGGTGTACGACTACCTTGAGGGCCAGATTGTGCACAACGTTGCCAACGCGACGTGGTGCGCCCAGTTCCCTACTCGCTGCGAGGGGTTGAAAGAAGTGATGAAGATGGGCCTCGAGGCGGCGCTCAACTTGAGCTACCACCAGACCGCGCCCTACATCCAGCCGTATGTGATGGAGGAGATTCAGGGCCTGGCCGACAGCACCGGCGTGAGCGTCACCGACATCCGCGACGTGCATTGGCTCGGCGAGATCACTCGAGGCGCGTGCAGCATGTTCGGCGCTAAGGATAGCGCGACGCAGAGCCGCGGCGGCAAGCTGCTGCAGCTGCGCGCGCTCGACTGGGACGTCGATGGGCCCTTCCGAAACTTTGCCACCATCGTCGTCTACCACCCGAACCCGGGCAACGGCAACGCTTGGGCCAACCTCGGCTTCACAGGCTGGATGGCCGCCATCACCGGCTTCAGTGAGCAGCAAATCGGTATGTCTGAGATCGGCGTGTCGTTCCCCGACGAGTCCTTTGGGGCGGAGACATACCTGGCCAAGGGCTACCCCTTCGCCTTCCTCATCCGCGATGTGATCCAATTCGATAGCACGCTCAGTGCGGCCACCAAACGCATCACTGAGGCGACCCGAACTTGCGACCTCCTTTTAGGAGTCGGCGACGGCAAGAGCAACGACTTTGCTGGCTACCAGTACTCGCCCAAGGTGGCGAACGTCTTCAAGCCAGAGAACCCCGCCGTGTGGACCTACAACGCTACGTGGCACCCGCCCATCAATGACGTCGTCTACTGGGGGATGGACTGGTTGTGTCCCAACGACAACACGATGCTCTCGCACCAGCTCCAAAAGTACCACGGGCAGCTCACGCCCGAGATCACCATCTCCGACATCACCTCGTACGTGCGCACGGGCGACGTGCACATCGCCGTCTATGACCACAGCGCCATGGCCATGTACGTGGCCACCGCACGCCCCGACGGTTCTTCCGGGCCGCTCGAGGCCTACCAGCGCCAGTTTACCAAGCTCGACATGGCTGCCCTCTTTGCTGAGCCGCGGCCGCAGGGCATCCGTGGCCTCGCGCAGGCCAACTGCATCCAAATCGGCGGCGAATGCTGCGCGGCGCCCGGGGGCGACGTGCACAAGTGCCCTGTGCGGACGAGCGACTGCGAACCGATTGCCTCGTGCTGCTGCGACTGATGCACGCCACTCAGAATATGGCGAACGCGATACTGTGTAGAGGCCGCCGCGAGTGCATCCCCAAAGCATGATCATGAGCATGTATTGAAAGAGATCGCCATGACTTTGCCATGCACCATGAATGCGATATGTCGGAGAGTGCGGCCTTGTGGAGCAATGGAGCATGGGCACACTTGTCGTTATGACGGGCGGGTGGCATGCACACACCAGACGAACTTCCGTTGTTCCGTACGATGTCGTAAGTGTATACTGGTTGAGGGTTTAGCCGGATTCGAGCCGGATCAAAAAGAGAGAACACGCCGCACCCCGCGAAATATTTTTATTGATTATTCGCTCCAAAAGTTGGTCCGAGCATGAGCGCGATGAAACGTGCGCAAAAAGATTAAAATAGCCACATTGAAAGCTGACGCTATTTGATTATTTTCATATTGACGCAACATGCGAGTCCATCCCCAAATGCGGACAGCCCTCCGACGGCGTCCCCGAATCTATAAATACAAAAGCCGGAATTAAGGAGACGCCGGAAGGTCATCCTCGTCAAACCCATGCACGAATAGCTGGGGGGCTTGCTGCCCCCCCACAGTCGGTGGTGAAGCTGCGCTACAGCACGCACCGTCGGATGATGCTGGCGCAGGAGATCATCGATCGCTGCTCTGAGCTCGAGTTCAAGCAGCAGCAGCAGCAGGAACAGCACGGTGCAAGCAGTTCTGCAGCCAAACTCCTGCCGTCCCAGATCGGATACATCGAGTACATGCGCCAGGGCAAGACCGCCGCGCTCACGGACGGTGCGCGCCAGAACGATCATGCCTCCCACGCGGAGTTGAATAAGCTCCGCGCCCTCCCATGCAACTCGACGTGCTTCGACTGCACAGCGCTCAAGCCAGGCTGGGCTGTGCTTCCGCATGGCGTGTTCATATGCATCGACTGCGCGCAGACGCACCGCGACATGGGTCGACATGTGAGCCAGACGAAGGCGATCGACACCGGGACCTACCTTTGGTATCCTGCCGAGCTGGCCGTCATGCGCGAGGTGGGCAACACCGTCGCGGCAGCCGCGTTCGCCGAGTTCAACCTGCCGCGCAAGCCATCGAAGGATGCGAAACCTGCCGAAAAGCTCGCATACTCGCAAGCCAAGTACAGCCGCGTCTCGCCTGACTTCGTGGCGGCCGCTGCACGCCTGCGTGCGGCCACTCCCAGCGCGGCCCCCCCTTCGTTGACCGCTGCTGCTGCTGCTGCTGCCGCCACTCCGGAGGCTCCTGCCGACGCCTCCACGGGGAAGACCGTGCTCGGCCGCTTCTTAGCTTTTCCGTCTTCCTCGTCCTCGGCGGCCGATGCCGCAGCGGAAGCGTCCGCTGCCACTACCACCGCTGCCACCACGGCACTACCTTGGCGTCGACGTCGAGCCACCACCACTGACACGTTCGACCTGAGCAACCTTGAAGATGCCTTGCAAAAGCCACAGTCGGCTTCCTTTAAACCCGCTCCAAGGATAGACGAGGGCATGATCGAGCTCATGGAGGCGACAGGTGCCTACCGACATCGCCCCAGATACAACACACAGTGAAGAAGACGGCCAATCCCACTGCAGCCTCCTCTTCCGTCCCTCGAGAGCCGACGAGGCCTTCGAGAGGGGAGCGAGTGTGGGTGACAGTGGGGCCTCAAGCCAAGGGACCTGAGAGTACCGGGCGGGGCATGGGGGGGGCAGCGAAGAACAGACGGCCAATCCCACTGCAGCCTGTCCTCTTCCGTCCCTCGAGAGCCGACGAGGCCTTCGAGAGGGGAGCGAGTGTGGGGCCTCATTAGGGTTAGTGTTAGGGTTACGAGACTCCTGTTAGCTGTTTACGTATTCGTGTGGCTCCACGAGCGGCGACTTTGGGAAATTAATTTCCGAAAGTCTAGCACGAGTCAAGAGAATTCATAGGTTCACGGAGGAGGCGCAAGATGTCCTCGAGACTACTTCATGCCAAGCCGACGCGTGACGTGCGCTCGGGCGGCAACGGCACACGTCACAGCGGCGGATTCGAGGGCAAGGCGACGCGTGGCAGCGGCGGCGGCAAGCGGCGCGGCGGCGCGGCAGTCGCGGCGAGCGGAAAGCTCCGCGCAGCACTCGTGCTTCATGGCAAGCTCGGCGGCATTGACCGCGGGCAGGGCTGGACGCGGGCAGTCGACGGTGCGGAACCTACCATCGATCTGGCCGTGATCTGCTACGCGGGCGCCACGCGCCACATTGTGGAGGCGAACCGCGCTGAGGCGGCGATCGACATCTTTGGTCACTCGTGGAGCCCAGAGATCGGCCAGGCGCTGGACGCACTCTGGCAGCCGCGCGCGAGCGTGCACGAGGCGGAGCCGCGCGCGCGCAACCGGCAGCTGTGCCTAACGGTAGGTAAGATGCTCCATGACGCCACGAGCGACGGATCGGGCGTTCACGGCGCGCCGTTCGCAGGATTCGGAGGTGTCGGACGTGGCGCCAACTCGTGTGAGCGGACGGCGAACCATCTGCTCGGTATACAGCGCGCAATCCAGCTGAAAGCGAAGCATGAGGGCCGGCACGGCTTCAAGTACGACGTCGTCCTCGTCTCGCGATGGGACGTGCTCTGGAGCCGCCCGCTGATCCTCAGCCGGCTCGACCTCTCGCAGCATGCATTCACTGTGCCCACATTTTGCACGCATGCGCGTGGCGTCGACCGCCAATCGGACGTTGAGAAGCAGCTGAGCGCCTTCCGGAAGCTCGCTTGCGGCGGCGAGTCGAGTGCCGGCCAGCTGCCCACCGCAGCCACCGCGTGCCACCCCTCGCACCGCCCGTGCCAGCCTGACCTCTCACCACGCGCCAGGGAGTTCTACCTACTCGACTGGTGGTTTGCATCGGACTCTACAGCCGCGGACGACTTCGGCACCGTGGCCGACGAGAAGCTGTACGCCAACTATACGCTGCTCAACCAGGAGCATCTCAACTCGGCGCGCAACAGTCGGCCCACTATCATGGGTCACGCCTACTGGGGTCTTCACATGGTATGTGGCGCACAGCGGGCCCTGGATGACTTCACAGCGTTGCCCTCGGCGACTTCACAGCGCTGCCCTGGATGACTTCACAGCGCTGCCCTGGATGACTTCACAGCGTTGCCCTGTGCCTCGAGGCCGCCCGCCACCCTTTGCCTTGCGACCGCCCTTCCCTCTCCCCTCTTCCATCCTGCCGTTCTGCCTCGCGCCTCGGAGGGGATGGTCTCAGATGGCCTCTGATGGCCTCGGATTGTTGCCTTCCTAATTGCATGCAGGTGTGGGGGCTGCGCGCACCTCTGCGCTTCGATGGGATGGTCGGGCACGACTTCTCCCTAGGGCGCGCGTATGAACGCTCTGGCTGCCGCGCGATGCGCCCTAATTGTGCGGAGGACTCTTGCACCGCCGCCGACGTGCTTGCCCGCCCTTGGCACAAGGAGAGGGGCGGTCTGCCGACGATGCCGGCGCGGCCCGCGCCGACCTACGCGTACGGCGGTGAGCAGACGCGCCGCTCTTGCGGAGAAGGTTACTTCACTTGCTCGAAGCGATCCCGCATGTGCAAAGAGGAGGAGGAGGCTTGGGAGCCCATGGACCGTGATGTGACGCGCCGGGCGTGGATTGCGTGCACCGCGGGCATCTGTGCCCGGGCCGGTGCACATAAGTACTCGGCGCGCTGCGCCGGCGCTGTCCTGGGCGCGTGGACAGCCGTCTGGCGCAACTCTCCCGCAGCTGACGGAAACCACTCGGCGGTTTTGCGTGACGCTGGGTATCACGAGGGCACGGCTCTGGGCTGGACAGACCCCGCGCATGCGCAGGCCGCGTTGGCCGAGCTGAGCGCGCTCGCGACGACGCTGTACAAGTCGGCGAGCGCGCTCGGCTCGGCGCCGCCCACGGTGTCGCTCAAGACGCTGCTGACGGAGTGCAACAACCCAATGGCCGCACTTGCCAACAAGAAGGGCAAGGCCGGCGGAACTGGGATGGTGGCATAGACGGCGGGATCGTCTCCTTGTTGCAACCCAATCGCGATGTTGGTGGAGAGGGAGTGAGTGTGTGGTAAACGGCGATAAGTCAAGTCAAATCTGACTTGACTTGACGGCGATACGTCGAAGGCTCGTCCGTCCAAGACTGAACCCCCTGTGGACCGTTCCGTTGTGAGATTCAATCACTGTGAACACTACAGTAACGTTAGTGTACCGGTAATTTGCAACGGTCGCAACGCGAGCGATGGCATCTGCGATAGCACCTGCGATGGCGCCCGCGATGGCCCCTTCTAGCATCATCAGTGTCGTCGTCCGGTCACGGCCCGGGTCGGCGACAGGTGGCGCTTTGACTGAGCCTACCGTCGAGCCGAACAAGGACGCATTGCAGCAGCGACGACGCATGGCAAGAACTCCACGCGGTGCCACGATGACGGGCTGGACAATGGAGCGATTGCAACCTTGGACAGCAGGGCGGCGGCGCTTTGGGCCGGCAGTTGAGCCCTTCTCGGAGAAGCCTTTCTCGGAGAAACAAACGGCCCAGTTTGTGACGGCCCCGACGCCACGAGCAGCTCGGCCACGGCCACACACGGCCTCGCCCCGGATGCCAAAGCCGACGACGATCGTCATCCCGGTGATGAGGCATCCCGACCACCCGTTTTGGAAGGCATCGCCGCGCCCGGCGGCCGGCACGGCCCTCCATGCGGCACGCTCTTCGACCGCGAGGCCCGCGGCCACTGCATCTACTGCATGCCCTCCGGCGGACTTGCCGCTGGCGCCTCGGAAGGCGAAGCTTTCCGCGGAGGAGGCCGCGGCGATTCGGCTGCAGGCGCAGACGCGCGGCTCGGCGGCGCGGCAGGAGCTCGGCCGCACAAGGATGGGTGCTCTGCAAGAGCGTGCTCAGCGCGACGCCAAGGCGCAAGCGGAGGCAGCTGCGCGGCTGCAGAGCGTTCACCGTGGCCGACGCACGCGTCGCAAGCTGCAGGCCGGCGAAGACCCCTCCGCAGTGGCGGTGTCGATGGCGCGGGCGGCGGCGATGGGCGCGACGGTGATACGCGGAAAAGGCGCTCCCTACGGCGCTCCCACCGCCCACTACGGCGCTCCATCCGTCCTTGAACCGCTTGCCATGCGAGCACTCGCGCCCGCACCCGCACCGGCCGCAGCTTTCCTTCCCTCGAAATCAAAAATGGACGTTGCCTCCGCTCCTACCGCGCCCCCTCGAAATTTCCAGTTCGGCAAGGGCGCTCTCCATGAGAAGTTCAAGTGGGCGATCGGGACACAGACGGCATTAATCTCGGCATCCAAGGGAGCGGCCAGCCTTGGGTCTCACCTTGAGGCCGCGGATCTCACCTATGTGGCCTTTGACCCGCTGGAGCCAGAGGACATGGAACTCGCAGCTGCAGCAGCAGACCACGACGACGACGCAGGGGGAGCGCCGGGCAGCCATGTCGGGCGCGCGGCACTTTCTCGGAAGGAGGAGCTCCACGCGATCTCGAGGCTCAGATCGCTCTTCAACGTCGCAGATCGCAAGCTTCGCGCCGTGTCGGGCGGCATGTCGGCCGCTGCGGCGGAGGGCAGCAGCTCGGAGCGAGCTACGTTTGAACGGCGCACCGTGCAACCGCCACTGCTGAGTGCGGAAGGAGTGGTCTTCACAGCTGACCTTTTCAGAGCGCAGGATGTCCAGCTGCTCGCGGGTGGTTCCCAGATGACCTTTTCACAGCTGCTCACGGGCGGCGGCGCGAGCCTCCGGTTGGAGCTCTGTGCGAGCGGCTGCCTGCGCTTGCTCCTACCGGCCTCGTCTGCTGCAGCTGCGAGTGCTGGCAGTGCGAGTGGCACGGCTGCGGCTGAGGCTGCGGCTGCGGCTGCGGCTGGGAACTTTCTTTTTCTCTTTCCCTTGCCGATAGCACTCATCGGCGGGAGCATCTCGGAGTCTATCTCGGAGAGAGCTGGCCGTGGTGCCCCACTTCTACGGGTTTCTACGGGCGGTACCGTCACGCGCCACGACCCACGATTGGCCCTCGCGACGGGCGTCGCCAACTGCCGAGGTGACACCCCGCCCATCATCTCGGCTGGAGCTCCGCAGATCCCACTCCCGCCCGCGCACCCGCGACCCGAACACCCGAGCACGCCGCGCCGGCCCGCCGTGTCAAGCGCCATGCCATCAAGACCCCGGTTCGCGCTTGTCGGTCCGGCGCCACCCCCGGCCTTCCAGTATCACACCTTAGGCAGCGCCGCTCCGACCGTGGCTCCGACCGGCGCTCACCACGGTGTCGGCCTGATCTATCGATCTCCCGCGATCTCTCGACCTCCCTCGGCCGCCTCGCGCCCGTCGCGCCCCACATCGGCGGCCTCCCAGAGAGATGCCAGCGCAGGGCCTTCCTCTCGAGTCAGCTCCGCAGCCCGCACACGTGCCGACGGCGGCGCGACGGCTCGAGCTAGTGGGCCGAGCTGCGGCGGCGTGGTGAGCGAGCCTGCCAATGCAGCGTGGACGCCCGACTCGTTCACTGCACGCTTCGAAATAGATCTCAGCGCGGCGGTGCCGCTCGCGCTCCGTTCGCGCGCATGGTGGCGTCTCGCCCTCCTCTATCTCACCTCCGAGACCACGAGCTCGGTGGCCTTCGAGAGCGGCTTTGCCCTGCGGTGGCTCCAACACCAACGGTTGGTTCACCAGACCAGAAGCGGCGCCACGCCACCGCACCCAGCCCTCACTGCCAAGCTCCTCGAGAAGCACGGCCCGTTGGGCGTCGTGGCCCTCGGCAACGGTGCTCGCGATGGTGCCTTTGAAGCTCTCCGAGACGCGACAGTCGCGGCCGCCGCCGGCACGCTCGGCGAGGTCGCTCACACGGTGGCCGCCGCCCCTGTGCCGACCGTCTCCAGCGGCGCTGAGGCTGCGTACGCGCGCTGGCTGGCCGGGAGCTCACAGCAGTCCGGCCGCTCCAACCTCGTCGCGCTCTCGCGACGCGCGGCTGTGCTTCGTCAAGGCCTCGCGGCGCTCCACGTGAGCGTCGGCACGGCGGCGGCCGCGGAGGCTCCCGCGGCCGTGCGCAGGGCGGCCGATATGCTTTCCGAAGAGGTTCTCCACGAGCAGCTGGCACTGCAGGCCGTGCGCGACGAGGCGGCGACACACACTGAGCTACCTGCGCGAGTGGTCACCGCGGTGCTCCACGTCGTCGGCGGCGAGCGGCTGCGGCTGGTGAGTGTCGCACAGGTGCAAGCACCAACCCATGTGTACGTGCGCGTCGTGCCAAGCACCTCAGAGCTCCTCGTGGACGGGCTCAAGCCGGGGACGCTTCTTGGTGCTCTACCCGGACTGAGCGGTGCCGTGCTCGCCGCGAGCGCGGGCCAGCTTGCACCGGGCGCGATCGCGGCAAGCTTCCGGCTCGTGCTGCGCTCGTATGAGCTCGAGCTGATCGCACCCTCGGAGGAGAGGGCGCGCCTCTGGGTACGCGGCGTCAACCATCTGCCGCTTGGCGGCAAGCACCGGACGCTTCTCGCCCTCGCGCGCAAGCATGCGCTCTAGATAGAGAGGATACTCTGTACAGTAGAGACCACAGGAGACAGGACGCTGGACTGCACAGGACAGACGAGGAAGGCGCCCCCCGGGGGAGTGATAGGGGAGTGACGGGGGAGATGAGCAGGAGCCTCAGGTAAGACATCGTGATCTTCGCTTCGTGTCTCCAGTCCTAGGACCTAGCTAGTCAGTAAAGCGAATGATGTCCCACACTAATGCGGACTGTTTCGTTTCTGTTTCGTGTTTGGACCCAAAGCCGAAAGCCGCGCGGCGCGCGCGTCGAGGTGAGGCCTCGCTGCCAGGCCACACACCCTGTCGCCCGGGCGTGTGCATGCGATCGCAAGCATTCAAATGCAGAATGCCGCGCTCGCTCGCTCCTATTACTCGCGGGAAGGGTTAACCCTAGGCGGAATTCCGCGTGTTCACACCGCGTTCCTCCGTGCGTGAAGCGGGGAAAAATGCCAACCCTACCTGGGCGGGAGGAGTTGTGGCGAATGGCGTCGGCGTCATCCCTTCTGAGCTCCCTTCTGAGCTCCCTTCGCATCGCCTGGGCCTCTCTATCCCGCCTATTTGGCCGCATACTGGGGATCCCATCAAGCGAGCAAGCAGCAGTGCTGCTGCCGGACGAGCCGTCCTCTCCCAAAAGGAGCAGCCGTGCCAGAGTGACCCCGGCACCAATCCTCTGCTTGATGCGCCACTCAAAGCGCCTCGATGCCAACGGCCATGCTAGCATCGCAGAGGACGCGTGGCCAGACCGGCCGGTATGGCCATACGTCACCGATTGCAGACCATGAGCTGCCAAGGGCGGCCGCAGTGCAGTTGCGTACCCGCGGCTTCGAGCGCTTTGACGCGATCGTCTCATCGCCCTATCGGCGTTGCCTTCAAACGGCGGGCATCTTGGCGCAGGAGCTTGGTATCCGTCGGCTCATCATCGACAATCGCCTCGGCGAGGATCTCAATGCGGCAGATCGGTGCTGGGGCGCCGCCGGCATGGCCATCGGCGAGTACTCGTACATGAGCACCGAGGAGGCGGCGAAATGGGCCCTGGTCGATGAGAGCGGCGCTGGTGGCGGCCTGGTGCACGTCACGTGGCGGCGAGACGCACATCCAGTGCTCACGCAACCAGACGATGTTCACGCGCGCGTTCGCCTGCTGCCGCGGGTCTGCGCCGAGGCGCTACGGGTTTGCCGCGGAAGTACTCTGGCCTTACTCGTGGTCACACACGGTGATGTCATCAATCACTTCGCGCCCGCCTTTGATTGGAGCCCGGACGTTGGTCGGTACCGCGCGGATGAGTGCGGATGGCTCGTCTGCCACGACTTCGAGCCACTAGAGGGCTATGAAGGCGACACCGTGCCGCTCGAGCAGGTGCCACGTGTGCTCGCGGCTGAAGGCGTGTCGGCCATGTAAGCACGTGTCGCTTTTCGTCGAGATGGTAGGGTAGTCGAGCTCTTCGCTTGCTTCTCTTTTTTACATAATCAAGTAGATCAGCACGGTAGGTTTCCGACCGGTCCCGGGCGTGCGTTGAGCGCGTTCGGGTTTACGGCGGTTACGCGCTTCATTCGATTGGTTATACCGTTGTCCGCGGCGCGCCAGCCGCCCGCGCGGCCGTACGGTACGGACCACGACACGGCGTGGTGCCGACGCCGCGCGGAGCCTCGTGTGAGAATCGTCGGTGACTCGGCGGGCGTCGGGGCGTGTCCCATCCCTCCGCTCCCCGCCCCACGTGTCTTTTAGAGACACGAATTCTACTAAACAAACTCCACGGACTTCTCCGCGGTGGCTGCCTGAACAGATGAAAGATCGGCCTTCTGATAAGGCCTTGTGTCCCTGATACGCAGCTTAGACAACTTGTACGACTGCGAGGAGGTGTGGCGGCGCGCAGTGGCGACGAGGAGCGTCGTGAGCGGCGGCACGTAGAGCTGGAGGTTGACGTCAGCATAGTCAAGTTCGCGAAAGGCCACCTCCTCACGCGAAGCGGGCGTGCCCGTTGGGCTCGCTGACAAGTTCGTTTCCAAGGCGGCCCCGGAGTGCCGCGGCTTAAGCTTGAGGCGATGCCGAGTCACCTTGAATGCAGTGACGAAGACAAGGGCGAAGGCAGCCGAGAACACGAGCATGGCAAACGCAAGTGCGACGGCGGGGCTGCGCAGGGTCGCGTCGAGCTCGACGGAGCTGTGAAGGAGGCCACCGTGAAGGAGGCCGCGGTTCTCGAGCTCCATATGGTAGGCCATGAAGAAGCCAAGGAGGCAGTGGAGCATGAGCGCCGCGGGGAGCACCTGAGTGACTGCAGCGTCGTACATCTTGTCTGACGAGCTGACGATCCCCTTGAACCTGCACAGGGCACGATCGGACGCGCGAGGTGAGCAGGAAGAACGCAAACAGGGGTTTGGCGAAGGTTCACGTCTCCCTCGATCGGACGTGCGGAACAGCCCGGATTCGTCTACGACCACGCTCATGGCGAGATAGACAAGCACCAGCAGGAAGAAGACAGGGAAGGAGTAACTCCACGCGAGGCCGTAGACGAGCTGCTTGAGAAGCAGCTGCATCCGAAAGGGCAGGTAGAGGGGATTCTCGGCGGCATACACACGATTCATTTGCTCCTGTGCCATCGCACGCGGCGCGAGGAGCGTCTTGGCGATGAGCACGTCGAAGATACGCATGCCCTCGACGAACGGGTTGATGAAGAATATGTCCGCGAGCACCATCGAGATGACTGTGGTCGCCCCGCCATTCGTGTACCACGCGCGATCGAAAAAGCCTCTAGCGCCAACCTGCTTGGTCCAAAGGAATGAGAGAGCCGCGGCAAAGGAGTTGACTAGCTGGAAAAAGGTGAGCTTCATCGCGAGCTGCGTCTCGCGATGGTCGAGGCGGATGTCGCGCTCGAAGAACTCTGCGTACGCCGGCGCTGTGAGGAAAATGAGCAGGTTGGAGAGGATGATGACGAGCGTCGTCCACAGCGTCGTGCCCAGCTTGGTCGACGAGTTCACATCCAGCGTGTCGGCCACGTTCATGTTGGTCACCTGGACAATGGCGTACGTAGAGAGGGTACACTGGAGCAGCAAGATGCTGTTGACGATCCAGCGCCTGCAGACGCGTGAGCCAAGTGAGAACTGCAGATTTTCCCATAGCACCTGGCTGGGTGGCGGTGGCACCGACGCCTTGAGCGAGACACGCACGTCGACAATACCGCCGCCATGCAAGCTCTTCAGCATGAGCGTGCGCTGCGGGTTCTTGCGAAGGTCGAGCATGCACGCGCCCGCGTCCGCAGGATAGTTGAATGTCACGAAGCCGACGCCAGCGCACGAAGCACGCTCGTTCACAGGCCGATTGCAAAGCGCGTCAATTTCGGCGCCGATGCACTTGAGCTTTGCCTCAACCTTGGCGCGCGCGGCCAGGCGATCGCTTCCGAGCGGCGCTCGGTGCGCCGCGATTCGATAGTAATGGAGCTGCATCTTCAGATCCTGCTGCACGCGCAAGAGCTGCAGATGCTTGCGGTTGGCGCGCGCCAACGAGCAGCAGACCACGTCGCCATACGCACCCAACAGCTGTCGCAGCGCTGTGACGAGACTTTCGAAGCTAAGCGAAGGATCGCGCGGGAGACCCTCGATCATCACCGTGTAGTCTATCACCGAACGCTTGGTCCCGCGGCGTGGGTTGAGTTCAGCGGCCACGGCGCGGTTCGAGCGGGCGCAGTAGCAAAGGATGACCATGGCGAGAAGGACGATAACCGCGTCGGGCAGCCCGTGCGCGAGCACCGACAGCTCGTCTGAATTGCCGAGCGAATGCACCACGTAGACGGCTGCTTCGGCGCCCTTCGCCTTCGTTCCCGTCAGATTGTAGATGAGCGGCACGAGTGAAACGAGGACAAGCGGTAGAATCAGATTCCGACCGCCACGCACCATGCGCATGTAGAGGGCAATGCCAACTCCAAGACGATAGTACGCGCTGAAGCCCGGGACCGGAGCGCCATCGCGCCAGCTGCGGCATGGTTCCGTTAGTGGCTTGCACCGGTAGAGCCTGCCGTCGTCAGCATGTGGCATGCGATCATCGGCCATTCGCATGGCAAGCTCGAGGTTCAGCGGCATGCGGTAGGCAAGACGAAGCCTGTACTCGAACTGAATCCGCTGTGCCGCGCGCTGCTTGCCAATCGATGGCTCTTCGGCCGATGCCATCTCGCAGATCCTTGGGGAAAGGGTGTCGGCGACGGGGGAAACAATGGTGCTGGTCGAGGTGTTCTGTTGTAACTCAGCCATTGAGGCTTGAGGTGTCGCGCACGACGCCCGTCCTCCTGTCTTGGCTCGCTGCGCCATCAGATTAATTAAATACTAGACGAGACCCGCGGCGCTAAGCGCCGCGGCGGTGAACTCAAGTCTACACGTATCATGATAATGCAGACACAGTCACATTACATGTATCATGACACAGTCACAGGCTTTTTGTTACTGTTCGCTTACATGTAGAGTAGAACATGTCCAGCGGACGGGATAGACAGGTCCGCACATGTAGAACGGGATGTAGAACATGTCCAGCGGATAGACAGGTCCGCACGTGAACAGCATGATAGACAGGTCCGCACATGAACAGCACGCTCAGTAGACATACGGCTTAACGCCACAAAACCCCACGTAAAAAAATTAAAACGGCATGCGATAGCTCGGTCAGACGGCCTGGGGAGCGAAAATTGACCATCGCCAAAATGATCA
>ENA-UOXP01000777-UOXP01000777.1-mixed-culture-metagenome-genome-assembly--contig:-NODE-777-length-24483-cov-33.079294_pt1 | contig 24483 bp, 13 predicted proteins | sample MGYA00238161_ERZ761639 | MGnify/ENA primary metagenome ERZ761639 (study PRJEB28913, sample SAMN08776760) | mixed culture metagenome | isolation source: Freshwater growth medium | place: USA...
GAAGGCGGCGGCCGAGAAGGCGGCGGCCGAGAAGGCGGCGGCCGAGAAGGCGGCAGCCGAGAAGGCGGCGGCCGAGAAGGCGACGGCCGAGGAGGCGGCGGCCGAGAAGGCGGCGGCCGAGGAGGCGGCGGCAGCAGAGGAGGCGGCGGCCGAGAAGGCGGCGGCCGAGAAGGCGGCGGCCGAGAAGGCGGCGGCCGAGAAGGCGGCAGCCGAGAAGGCGGCGGCCGAGAAGGCGGCGGCCGAGAAGGCGGTGGCCGAGACAGCAGCGGCGGCGGCCGAGGCGGCCGAGAAAGCAGCGACGGAGAAGGCGGCGGCTGAGCAGGCGGCGGCCGAGAAAACGGCGGCCGATAAGGAGGCAGCTAAGCTGGCGGCGGCCGAGAGAGCGGCGACTGAGAAGGCACCGGCTGAGGCGGCAGCAGCGGAGAGGAGGGCGGTCGTCTCAGTCTCCATTTCGCGTCAATCGCCGGGCTCATTCTCAGTTTCACTTACGCGCATTTCGCTCGCGGCCCCCACTGCTCCGTTGGAAGAGATCGAGAAGCACGGGTACGAACTCCTCCACCTCCCTCCCGAGACGAACGACGAGCAGCTGCAGAACCCCGCCCTGGAGGTCAAGAAGTTGGCGATGATGGCGGAGGCGGAGGAGGCGGAGGCGGAGGCGGAGGTTGAGATTGAGGTTGAGTCTGAGGAGGAGGAGGAGGAGGAGGGGGAGGAGGAGGAGGAGGAGGAGGAGGAGGAGGCGGAGGCGGAGGCGGAGGAGGCGGAGGCGGAGGGGAAGGCGAAGGCGGAGGCGGAGAGACCCTCACGGTCCTCGTCGCTAGCAGCGCTGGAGGCGGAGGAGATGAGGATGGCGGCAGTGGAATCGCAGACGCAGGCGGCCTTGGCGGTCGCGGAGGCGGAGGCGAAGGCAGAGGCGGCAAAGGTGGCGAGGGCGGCGGCGGCTGAGGCGCAGGCGCGAGCTCTGCAGGCCAAGGCTGAGGCCGAGGCTAAGGTGGCCAAGGCGCGCGGCAAGCTGACAGGTGACTTCAGAGCTTCCATCCTGAGCCAGGTGTTTAGCGAGGCAGAGATTGCTCGGGAAGAAGAGGCCGCTAGCGTGGCAGAGGTTGCTCGGAGAGATGAGGCCGCGCTTCGCGAGCTGATCAACGCCACTGTCTCGTCGGCCTTGAGCCAGGCGCTCAGCCTCGACGCAGCCGCAAAGGAGGCTGTGGGTCTCGATGCAAAGGCATCTGTGGGTCTCGATGCAATGGAGCGTCCAGCCCCCGATTGCGAGGAGGAGACGGTCCTTCGTAATGCCACAACGCCACGGTCATTAGCACATCCGCCTGCAGCGCTAGCACATCCGCCTGCAGCGCTGCTCGAGTACGAGGTCGAGAAGGAGGACCCGGTGCTGCTGCAGCTGCCGGCTGCGGATTCGCCGGCTGCCGATTGCTGCACCCTTGCCGAGTGCAACACCGTACGCACGGTCGATGAGCACGTGCGAAGGGCTCGGTGGGAAGGTGCCCGGGATGGCGCCTTGAAAGTGGAAGGCGTCCCGGATGGCGCTCTGGAAGTGGATGATGCAGTAGAGCCGCGCCGCCGATTAGAGGATTCATTAGAGGATGGTCTTGTGGGAGCCAGCGTGGCGACGGCTCGGATTGTGACCGACGCCAAGCCCGTGCCAGAGGCCAAGGACACGGCTGAGGATGGCCCTGAGGCGGCCGAGCCTGAGGCGGCCGAGGTGACCGAGGGCGCCGAGCGCGAGGCCGAGGTGATCGAGGGCGCCGAGCGCGAGGCCGAGGTGGCCGAGGGCGCCGAGGACGAGGAACAAGATCCGCAGCTCTGGGCGCGCGTCCAAGACCTGCCCGATGCCGCGCACGGCACAACAAAGAATCATCAGGCTCTCTTGAGGGCGAGGCAGCACTATCTGAGCTCACATCCGCAGGCCTCCTCCGTAGCAAGCTGCCTCGCCTCGGCGACTGCTGTCGAGGCGTCCGCTCCGGCGCCCGCGGCTGTGGTCACTGCCCACTGCAGTGAGCCTGTCGAGCGCGGAGATCTCGGTGAGATCTACTCCGCGGAGATCGACTGCAGTGAGCCTGTCGAGCTTGATCTCCGCGGCGCCCGAAAGCGCATCGCCAAGTGCGAGGAGCTGATCGCCCGCATCAAAGCTTCGGATCTACCGGCCCTCGTGTTGGAGGAGCTCAATCATCTCGAGATGGTCCTCCGTGAGGCCGCGCCCACCACGGCGCCTACCCATTCGCTGCTCGTGCCCGGAGTCCCGTTATGAGACCATGCCGACCTGCTGGCTGCTGAGCAGATCTGGCCCCATAGAGTATGATTTTGAGTATCGCCGATACCGGCATACCGCGTGCGTACTTCTACTACTTCTTCACTTTGAGGTTGAGATACTGAGACGTGTGAGAAACGATCTGGGGACTCGACTTGTTCACTTGTATGACCTGTGAGTCCTTCGCTTTTGCGGGTTTTCGATTACTGAGGAAGGGGGTTTGAATTAACGGTTTGAAAACGTCGCAACTCGAGTTCGACTCTCAAAACCCTCCAGCTTAACTCAGTTATGTGTTAAAGCGAAGCCGAAGGAACCGCGGGGCAAAACGAGCCCTCGCAAAACGAATATATAATTCGTAATTGTCTCGTAGGCCCGGTACGCGAATTATCCGTAAGTACTATCTTGATATAGGTTATAGCGCGTAGGAATTCCTACGTCAAATTTCACGTCAAATCCGCAGCGACCTTGCTTCCTGCACCCTGGGACAGAGTGCAGTCAGCACACACCGGTCACGGCACCAACGCACCCGACCATCCGATCCTGAAGTGTCTGAGGTGTGAGGACTCGACTGAACTGTCGCGCTCTCACGTCATCGTCAACTCTGAGGTCTGCGCGCACCGCACACGCCGGCTTGCGCAACGTCCAACAGGAACAAGCACTCGCGCATACACGACACACGCACGCGCTAAAGCCGTCGGTACTCGTACTGTACGGCTTTAGCAATGGCAACTTGTTCGTTACCCTTCGCGACGTCACGTGGAGAATGTCTTCGACGGGGCGCGGCGCTGCGCGCGCACGCGGGAGGGTACAGCCGCCCACTCTGAAAGTCTGAATGGGCGTAGGCCGTAGCAATCTAATGATGTTTCTTGTCTTCCTTGGCGTGATTGCGCATGTGCCGCCGCCATATGAGAGATAGAAAGTGAGCATTCATCGCAATATAAGCGACGGTGGTTGGCAGGTTGAATACGCCACAGTGATCGCTGCTGGTTAGGTAAGCGCGGGCTTGCACGAAGAGTGACAGCATCGGTGCCACGAGCCGTAGGAAAGGCCAAACCACAATCATTGCCCCACTTACAGCGTAAGGCGCCTCTCGCAACTGTGAAAAGCGGTAGAAGTTGGACAAGTAGAGGAGCGGTGTAGAGAACTCAGCGACAGTGACAAGCTTCCAAGCGAGAAGGCAAGTGTCAGTGCGCGGTGTGTAATACATGGCAGCAACACCCAAGACATGATGCACCATGATCACTAGGTCCAGGTGACGCCGCCCCGACCTAAAAAATAGGTCGAAAACCAGGTCGCAGATGGTGTCGAACACGAAGTACGCAGCGAACGTCTTGGCGAGAACTTTGGGATCGTCCATCACGAAAACAGACCACGCAGCGAGCGCCGCGGTCATTGCTGCCGCCGCAGCACATCTGATCGCGTAGCAAAACCGGTACATTGGCGAGCTATCGTTCGGCGCCATGCTTTGTCTCCGCCAAACCCATGTTTTGTGGGGTTCGCAACCGACTGTCGCAACGCGACGCTACGCCCACAGATATTGTACCGGTAAAAGACACCGGGGGGAGCTGGTACGAAACGAGATGAAAGTGTACCTGAACTGCACTTTACCGTGTGTGTGTACGAAATGAACAAATGATCAACAGTTCAACCAAAAACACCAGACCCTAAACCGAAAAGATCAACACCTAAACCCCGGGCGCGCTCGCAACCTACCTACGGTATGTACCGGTAGGGCCGGCGAGAATGTTATGAAAGTGTCAAACTTCTCCCTTTTAATTGTGATTGTGCAATGTATTTACCGGTACAGTACCGGGTACCCGGTTCGCGTCTCGGTTGGAGGTCTCACAACCCCGAAGCTGGTCGTGCTCGTCGCCTTTCGCTGGTTTTGGTGCGAGCTCCAAACAGGCGAGCCGCTACTCGTGTGGAAATGAGCCAAATCCTCCGCCGAAAATCAACTGCAACTCCCGTGGCACCCACGTCGCTCGCTCCTGCAACCGAGCCTTTTCCTGCCGACAAGAAGTCGGATCGACCTCTGGATAGTGGACAGAAAGTGGATTCGAATAGTAGATCGCCCCCTGGAAAGTGGCCCAGCAAGGCCTTTGTACTTTTTCGTCTTCTTCTGGCCCTGCCCGGGCCCATGTTCTTACTGTTCACCGGCACTCAATACTCACGACGTGATCAATTTTCAGGTTGGACCGGGTCCTTCACGGAGCTCGGCGCAGGGTATACCCTTGGAGTCCAAGTCCTCCTCGCTTCTGTTCCTCCTTTCACGTTATCGCTCCTCCTCGCCCAGATCGATTATTCTGGCGAAGCCCTTACCAAGGACGTCTGGACATGGCCCACGGCGTTGGAGGTTGCGTTGTTTCTCGTCTCCATCTCTGCCTACCTCGCGCTTTACTACATCGAGCGGTTGAGTTTGTTCGCGTTCGGCTTGTTCCTTGCCTTTGTTGCGTTTGGTGCTTTCCTCTATTTTGCTACATTTGTCTTGCGTGACGTCAAGGAATACCACCTGCGTGACGTCAAGGAACACCACCACAAACTCGAAAAGTACAAGTCATTCGTCCGCTCGCAAGCAGCGCGGGCCGGCATCATCACCATGATAATGGCGTGCGTGACCACCTTTGCTCTGTCGGCGATGCTGCGGGTGCCAATTAAAGCGACTCTGCTGAATGTATTCGTTGAGTTGTCACTCAACGGCATCGCCTGTGCGGACCAGGATGCGTTTGCATCGGCGTTCGAGGCATCTCCCGCCAATGCTAGCTGCCATGCCCTGCCCAATTGCGGCTACGCGACCTACGAGGACCTGTGCCAGGCCGTACAGTACGCTCCGATGGTGCGAGCACTGACTGACGACACTTTTGACGTGAACCTCTTCATTTTAGCATCCTGGCTTATCATCTCAATTCTCATTCTCGGCACTGGCCGTGCACGCGCAAACGACGGCTACTCGGACTTGCTCTCTCCACACATGCTCGTTGCCATTCTGCTAGGCCTTGTGTCACTCATAATGACGCTCTTCTCATTCATGCGCCTCCTCCTCCTTGTGCTAAGACTTTCTGTACCGCGCCCGGCCCCTTACTTTGACAGAGCGGACCTAATGAACACGTACGAGTTCCCTTTGACCTGCTATGGCAACTGTGTTTCTATCTGGTTTTACTGCAAAAATGTTGCTCTGCTCTTACTCATCCTCTTCGCACTCAACTTCGACTTCTTCAAAAAGTATGCGTTCCCGGTGGAGCATGCCATCAAGAAGCTCCGAGACCAAGGGTGGGACGACGACGCACCCTCCTTCTACTTTATCCCCGCCGAAAGGGTGCGCAAGTGCGACACCAAGTCGCTGCCTCGCATGCAGACGCTGCGCAAGGACGGCCACCTAACGAAGAAAGAAATTCCCCTCGCATCCGCGTTTCGTGGCGGTGGCATCATGGCGAACATCCTCTTCGTGAGCCATCGGTGGGAAGAGCATCATCAGCCCGATGTCAACGGCGAGCAACTCAAAGCCATCAAGGCGTATCTGGAAAAGCACTCTGAAATCGAATGGGTCTGGTTTGATTACTCGTCGATGCCCCAGAAAGTGGATGGCGTTGACACTAGGACTCACGAGGATAAGGCCGAGTTCCAGCTCATGCTTGCCGCCATCGCCGACCTTTACCTGACTGCGCGCGTCCTCATTCTCCTCGACGGGTCGTACGCGTCCAGGTTCTGGACGCTGACGGAGGCATGGTGCTCGATGCAGACGGTCACGTCCAATGGGCTCCGCCCCGCAACGGAGGCTGAGAGTCGCTACACGATTGAATGTATCCACACGGCTGACGAAACGCATGATAAGGAGGGGCTCGTTCAAAAGGTGTCCAAGAAGACGCCCGAGGAAATGTTCGAGCACCTCAAGAAGCCGGACGTGATCGTTACCAATGCAAAGGACAAGGAGACCATGTTGCCCAAGATCCTGGAGATCAATAGGCATGTCATTGAGAAGTTTCCGAACCAAGCGTCACCGCCAGCAAGCGAGCAGTAACGGAGTTGTCTGTCCGCTGCATGCCTGCGCCTGCTGCGCCAGGATCTTGGCGAGGGTCTAGCTCGCTCAAGCCGAGCGCAAGCGCCGTGCCGAGCATGGTGTTAACATGGAGTTTGCGGACGAGGGCCCCTGCATTTCAACCTGAGAATGCAGACGAGCTGAATCGGGTATCAGCTATCACAGGGATGGGGGTGGTCTGAATCAGGTCAGGGACGTCATAGGGGGTGTGGCCGGTGTTGACTGTCCGCGGTGAGCCGAGCGCGGGGAGGGGAGAACATTCGAGAATCGTGTGCGAGCTCGCTGCCGCTTCCTACCTGCTCTACCGATTTGATCGAGTATAAGTCTCTAGTGTGAGTGCGCTTAAGTTTCAAGTTCGGCCTAGCTGGCTACATGTACATGATCGAGCAACTGTGAGTGCGGCTCTGCTCAGCTGCCTAGAGTAAAGTGTGAGCTGTTCACAGGTACTGTGCGATCTGCTCGCCTTTGGCCAACGCCGCCCGGGCATAATCGAATTCCCCCCTCGCGACTCGCCTTGTCTCTCCGCCAGCCGAATTCGCATATTTCGTTTAGTGCTTGCTGCTGGGATCGTGGGATCAGGGATGTGACCCTGCCGGATCGGATCGATCCGACATCACCCGCGATGCGCGCGCGCGACTTTTTCGAACTTGTAGGCCATGCGACCGATGATCGCCCGCTCGCTGTGCAGCTGTGCGCGCTGCGCCTCGAGACGCTCGCGCGCCGCACGCATGTCGAAGCGCTCATGGAAGGACGCTACGCTCGCCGCAAGCGTGGCTGGCAGCGTGTCGAGCAGCGAGAGTACGAGCTGGGTGTGCACCTTGCGCGCGACAGCCTCGGACACATGACGCCGCCAGGCCAAGACCGCCCGTCGAGCATCGGCGCCCCCGTCGCCCCCACCCTCGAGTTCTTTCTCGACCCAAGCGTCGCCACCCTCGTCGCCTTCCTCGCCGGCGCCTCCGCTGCTCCCGCCGCCGCCGTTAAGCTCACCCGGCGCGACCCCGAGGGTCGCGACGCGCCCCGGCTCACCAAGCATGTGCTCGCAAGAGCTCATGCACTGATGCACCGCTGCGCTCAGGTGATCGTCGAAGGCAGCCGAGAGGCACTGCCATAACTGCTCATCCGCCAGCAGCGCCTCGACCGCCGCCGATGGCGCGTTCCGAGCGGCAGCGGCCGTACCGGTGGCCGCGGCACCGAGCTCCGGTGCCGGCGGCTCGCCTTGGCTCCTGCTGCTGCTGCCTCCGGCGCCACGGGCGCCACCCTCTGCGCTGCCGCCGCCTGCGGTGACGAAACTCTCGCGCACGTGGAGGAGCATCCTCGAGAGCACGTAGCGCACCCGCGTGAAGAGGACCTGCAGCAACGGGCGCAGCTGGCCGACAGCGCGCTCGAGCGCAATGGCCGTGGCGTGGCGCGCCGAGTGCTGCGCGCCATAACCACCGGCGAGCCCCATCGCGTTTGAAATGTCCTCGCCCGTGACCGTCACCGGCGGCAGCGTGCGCACCGCCACGCGAAATTCGCTCAGCAGTCGGTAATACTGAGCGCCACCGAAGAGCGCAAGCTCCGCGCCCGCGGGGCCGTCTGGAGCGCCGTCTCGAGCGCCAGCCCCGCCGCCGGCTGCACTCGTGGGCGGGCGGCCGGTGAAGCGGCCGCCCGCCGCCGCGCGCTCCTCATCAAGCGTCTGCCCAAATTTGGCAGCTGCACTCGGTGCGCCCTCGAGGACATGCTGGAGCGAGCTCATGAAGCGGCGCACGGCCTCCCGCAGCGCGGCCTCGACATGCTTGTCCGTCAGCGCCTCCAAGGCAATCTCGAGACGGCGGAGCTCGTCGGCAAGTCGGCTGTCGAGGTGCAACAGCCGTGGGACGATCGTGTGAAGGGAGCCCACATACCGCTTGCGGAGGAGCGCCTCGAGAAAGGAGCGAAGCCGCGAGACGCCCACGACCGTGCTCGCCGCGCTGCTCGAAGGGGGGAGGACCGCCTTGATGTACTGCAGGTCGGCCGCCTCCTGTTGCTGGAGCGCGCTCTGGAACCCTCCGTGCGAACGAAAGCGGTGCGCTGACGAACCGCCGACGCGACCCGCGGGGACAGACGTGAAGAATGGGCCGCCGAGGAGCTCCGCGTGCCGCTGGTGTAGGGGCGCCGCATCCAAGAACTGCGCGAGCTCGGACGGCGAGCCGAACTGGGCAAACTTGGTGTCCAATTTCGTCGAGACGACCACCGTGCGCAGGAGATCGGCGTCCACACGCGCCACCACCGCGCGCGCCGCCGCAACGTCCCAATTGTTTGTCTCTTCGACGCACAGGATGATGGCCTCGGGAGAGGCGATCTTGGACATGACGAGCTGCTCCACGTCGCTGCACGTCGTCGCGGCCTGCAAGAACCCACCGCCGTAATCGTCGGCGGTCGAGAGAAGGCCGGGCGTATCGACGATGCTCAGATTCGGGCAGTAGCGGTACTCGATCCGCACTACGATCTCGTCGGTCGCGAAGGCGCCCGCACGCTCGAGCCGCACGTTCTCGGCCTCGATGTGAGCCTGGAGGTCGGCCAGGCTGAGCTGCTTCTCGCCGTCGGCCGTGTGCAAATAGCACACGGGCTGCTCACGCGCTGGGTGGTACTGCATCTGCAGTGCGATCGGGCGGCGCGTCTTCGTGCCGCCGCCGACGTGGTTGAATTGGAATCCCATGAGCGCCTCGACCAGCGCCGACTTGCCGTCCGTCTGCCGGCCGACGACGACGACTGTGGGCGAATCGACGGGCAACTTTAGCTTTTGGGAGAGCACGTGCAGCTCATTGTACGCCTCGTAGAGTGACGCATCGGCCGGTGGCCTTACGATGGTCGGCGACACTGCCGCAGCTACGCAGAGAACCTTTGCGCATAGGAGCACCCAGCCGTGGCGCATGACGTGCCGACGCGGCGCACCCCGACGAAGGGACACGACCGGTGCCCTGCTGATGATGAGCCCCTGACTGGATTGGGTGACTCGTTAATGATGCCTGCAATCGTCCTTCGCCCCAAACCTTTTTCCCCTTCAAGGGGCGGGCGCCGGAGTAAGGGGCGAGATTTGGCGAGAAGCGATGAGGGTCGCCGCGGCGCGCCGCGGCGCGCGCGCAGGCGCGGGCGGTCTACAAGGAACACGCTCACGCCTCACGGCGCTCACGGAGTCACGGTCTTGCGCCTCCGCCTGCTTCCTTCGGGCGCCAGATCTTCGACAGTCAGGAGCTGAGGCCCTCCAGGTCGGGTCCACTTATCGGGAACCAAAAAGGCAAAAAGCCCCCAAAACGCCGAGCGTCTGTCGTGTCCTCCCGGTTCGTCAAATCTATGACTAAAAAATTTAAAAAAATGACGTATCATAATTGAAAAATCACGTCTGGGCTGTCATATTGGATTATATGGAATATGCGGGCATCCAAGCGTAAACGCAAGCTGCAGCACGCAGCACGCACAATGCCGTCGGCGTCGCGCGCAAACTGCACACAGCAACGCACAGGGCGCTCTCGTTTGGGGGTTCCTCTCTCGCCCGTGCCCTCGGGGCAGTGCCCGTGGGGCCGTACCCGTGGCATTATCGTAAGGACGTAATCTGCGAATGGTTTTATTTCTCGTGCTGCGGCCGAGCACTTGTCGGCTACTTGTCATCCGCCGTGATGACGTCATTACGGGCTACTTCTCATCCGCCGCGTCGGGCTTGGCAGCAGGCTTGTTGCGCGCGCTGGTGCTGCCGCCGCCCTTGGCGGGCGAGGCATCCAGCGGCGGGTTGTTGGTCGGTCGGCGATGGAGCCGCTCGACGGTGGCGCGCGGGCGGGAGGCGGTAGGCTGCACCGGCGGCACGCTCGCGTCGCGCGTCTTCTTGTGAGGCGTGCGGCTGAGCCGGTTGCGCACCGGGATGGTCGGTGAGGTGACGTCGACCGCGTCCGGGTCGGGGTAGGAGACCATTTCAGGGATCGTCTCATCCTCGGCACCGCCAGGCGACGCAAACGTGCCTTCCTCGGGCAGATCCTCCTCGACCGCTGGCCCAACGGACGCTCCGAAGGCGCCCGTGCCACCCGCCTGCTCGGCGTATTGCAATGCCTGTGCGCCATAGTCGGCATTCGCTCCGGGCGTCGTGGGGCGCTGTAGCGGCTCGTCCGGGTGATGACGCCGTCGGGCAGGCTGCCCTTGACCAGTCTGCTTGCCCTGCTGGCCCCGCTGCTGCTGCTGCTGCTGCTGCTGCTTCTGCTGCGCTGCGGCGGCGGCGGCGGCGCGCCGCTCCATCGTCGCGTTTAATTGGCTCGCGTCTTCTTGCGCCTCGTACACGTCCTGAAGCAAGAACTCGACTGCGAGTAGCGGCTCACCCGCCACGCCGCCGTACGGCTCGTACGAGACAGCGGCCTCGGCGAACACATCGACCTCCTCATCCTCGCCCTCGCCCTCCTCCTCCTCGGCGCCCTCCTCCTCCTCCTCCTCGCCGTTGGACGCGTCGTCGGCGGCCTCCTTGGCCGCATCCTCTGCCTCGGCCGTCGGCTCCTTATCAATCTGCTCAAGGATGTACGTAATCTGGCGCGCGAAGGTCTCGTCGGAGTGCTTGATGAGCTCCTGCAGCGAGTCAGCCAGCCCCACCTCAGCCGCACGCGCCTTGAGCTCGGAACGCACCAGGATCGAGTAGAGCGTGCCGTTGACGTACGTGCGCACCTGCGTCGAGTCACTCTCCATGAGCTGTGAGAGGACCCCGAGGATGTCGAGCTCTGACGCGACGCACTTGGTCCGCCCCTCCGAGCGCAGCGAGAGGTTCATGAGCAGCGCCGTGCCGTACTCGATCGCGTACTGCGAGAGCGCGTCAGTGTCCGCCAGCTGAGTCACGAGCCATGCGATCACGCCCGACTGGATCATCGCATTCTGCGGCTGCCGGCGCAGGGAGAGCTTCTGAAGGGCGCCCAGGCAGTTTTGTCTGGCGACCGTATCGACCGCCTCGCTGGTGAGCAGCGAGCACAGCCGTTGGATCAGCCCGGGCTGCGAGAGCAGGTACGTGCGCCCCGAGGGCTCGCTCGCGAACAAGTTGATCAGCCGGTGGGCCTGCTCGCGCAGCGCGGGCGCGGCGCGCGGCGAGAGGATCGCGCCCACCACGGCGGCCTCGAGCAAATCGTTCTGGATGTACTGCATGAGGGCGGCCTTGCGCTGGTGGCGCGCGGGCTTGGTGAGCCGCCAGCGCAGCGCCTGCACGAGCGCCGGCGCGCCTTCGCTGCCGGCGATCATCGTCTGCTTCACCTTGGCGTAATCGAGGCCGGCGAGCATTGTGATCGTGCTGTTCAGCCCGTCTTGCGGCGCTCCCCTGCCGGGGGAAGGGCTGCCAGCGCCGCCCGCAGCGCCCGCGCCCGCCGCGCCCGCGCCCGCGCCCGCCCGCTCACCACCACGGCGCACCTTGGCCACGTGGCTCCCGAGATCCGAGAGCTCGAGGCCGAGCCGCTCCTCGGCACCGTGTAACCTCTGACGAAGGACGTTGACGGCGCTCGCGTCGATCGACGCGAGCGCCGACGGGTGGAGGACCTCGCCGAGCGTGCTGATCGCCTCCGCAGCGATGCCGCTCAGCTCCTTCGAGCCGCGCTTGAGCGCCGCCTCGCGCTCCGCCTCGACCGCTGCCGCCGCCGCCGCCTCGCGCTTCGCCTCGATGGCACGCAGCTCGGAGTCGATCAGTCGCTGCTTCAGGGCTTGCAAGTCCCTGCTCGCGTTGGCCACCGGATGCTCGGCGCCGGCCGAGGCGCCCGCGCTGAGCTCGCGGTACGAGCGGCAGATGCCCAGCAGCCGCGGCTCCGCCGCGAACTGCGGCGTGCGTGCCAAAAAGTCCGCAAGCCGCGCCTTGAGCGCGCGCGCCCATTCGGCACTGAAGAGCTCCTTGAACGACGGGTGGCGCGAAATGTCCGGCACGTGCGGCATCGCGTAGTACGCGAGGAACTCGGGCGTCACGGCCAGCGCCGCGCCGTCCGTCTCGAGGTACGTCTTGAACGTGCGCATCGCCGCGCCCAGGTTGTTGGGCTGCGGCGTCGGGTTCGTCGGGTGCAGCGGGAAGATGGCGAAAAAGATGTTGAGGTAGAACTCGAGCTTCTGCGCGTTCTTGTCGGAGCGGCGCACGAGCGGTGGCACGAAGTTATCCCACAGCTTGAGCACCTCCTCGCGCTCACCGCGGTCGAGCGCGCGCAGCATGCGGTCTTTGACCTTGTCTTGCATGTCGCGACCGACCGGTCGCCAGTTCTGCTGCTTGCCCTCCCGCCGCTCGCGCAGCTCATTCTTGAGCTGCTGCGTGGTGCGTTCGTAGCCCGCATGCGCGAGGTACTCGAGCACGAGCAGATCGACCTGCGGCGGACGGAGAGGCGCAAAGCATCAGCCGCGGCGGATAGAGAGCAGATGTTCGGCGGAACACGCGGGTGCGGCGCTTCACCTCAGTCGCAAGAGGCACGGCACCACTGACAGCATCTGAAGGCGGTCCCCGTGTGCCCCGCGGAGGCGCGTTGCTCGCAGCCGCACGAGCCACAGGGGCGGCAGCGTCGCCCGGCTTGCCGGTGGCACGCATGCACCGGGCGGTTGGCGTTCGACTCCCAGCCCCTTGGGCCAGGCAAGGGCAGTTTCGCGAGGGTAAGGGCAGTTTCGCGAGCGACATGCCCGTACGTGTCGCTTGAAGAAGAAGAAGTTTGTTGACTTGCGTCTGTTCCCTCGCGATTTATTCCCTTTAGGTGTCCCGCGCGATGGCCGAGCGGAAGCGGCGGGCGGAAGTCATCTCGCTCGTCGACAGCGACGAGGTGGAGGACGAGCTCACAGCCTCGCGGAGGAGGACGCGACAGCGCCGTGAGGAGCGCCGCGCGGGCTCGTCCTCCACTGCGCCAGCGGAGGTTGGCTCCTCCTTCCCCACCTCCTCATCGGGCGACCACTGGACGCGGCCGCGATCGGCGATCACGTGCCCGATCTGCTTCTGCGAGGAAGAGCCGGCCAGCGCGTGCAAGCTCGCCTCGTGCGGCCATGCCTTCTGCGTCGAGTGCCTCTCAACTTACGTCAAAGGCAAGGTTGAGCAAGGCGAGGTGATGAGTGAGCAGCTCGTGTGCCCATGCGTCGAGCCCTCGCGTTGTGGGGTGCCGCTCGTACCGCAGGACGTGCGCCGTTGCCTCGGCAGCGCGGCCGCCGCCGACCGGTACGAGCGGCTCACGCTCCAGCGATTCATCGAGACAGAGGAAGACACCGGTTCGTGCCCGACGCCGGGCTGCCCCTTCGTGTTCGCGTGGGAGGCGAACAACCGAAAGCTCGAGTGCCCTCTGTGCGCAAAGAGCTACTGCCTCGTCTGCCGCACCGAGCCGTGGCACTCGGGTGTGCGCTGTGAGGCCTTCCAGCGCCAGCACGCCGCCGAGAGCGGCGACGTGGACGCGGCCGACGCGGCGTTCGAGCAGTTCGCGTCGCGGCAAAAGTTGCGTGCGTGCCCCAAGTGTAAGTTCTGGGTGGAGAAGACGAGCGGCTGCGACGCGATGCACTGCCGATGCAACCTCGTCTTCTGCTACCAATGCGGCGGCGTGCTCAGAGGCGGCCAGGCTCGCAAGACGCTCGGGCTGCGTGAGTGCGCGTGCGGCCCACAACATGATGCTGTGCTCCGCGCGCATGAGGGCCAGCCGAACCACAACCTGCTGGCGCCACAGCCACAGATGCCGCCGGCCGCCATGCGCGGAGGTGCAGCCTATGCAGCCTTCATGGACCAGATGGCGGTCTTCGGTTTACTTCCGCGCAATCCGTTCGGGTAATAGTATTCGAGCTATCAGCTGGCGCTCTGGGCTCTGGCCGGCGGGCGTGGTGGCGCAACATTGACGATTGTCGCGAGAATTGCGAGAACCGAGACAACAGAATCAATACATGTATCAACAGCGGCGCACTGACGGCGCACAATCATGATATTGATTCAATTTCGCATGCACCCCCCCCAAACGTATTGGCGTGGCTATTGCCCCCCCCACAGCCCACAATCATCACCGGACACCCAGAGGGGCCCAGAGCCGCACGCTCGCAGTGTGCTGTGCAGCTCCTCTGCTCGCGGCACGCGGGTTGGCGCGCGACCCGTGTGCGGGGACGCGGACGCCGGGGACGCCGGGGAAGCTGGCGCGGCCTGTCGCTCGGAGTCGCCCCCGGGTGCGACGCACACGACGTGCAGGTGCACACGCCGTGCGCGCCGCCGCGACCGCGCTCCGCGGACCGGCGCCCGGCGGACGCTCACGCTGGGCCGTGGACCCGTGTGGCCGCGGCCGGCGGCCGGGCCGCCGCGCACATCGCCGCCCACATGATGCCTTCACGGCCGATCAACCCACCGACCGGCTCTAGCCGCACGCCGCTCGGCGCTAGTAGCCTAGTACCATCGGCGTCCCCAACAACGCAGACCTTCGCAGACCACTCGTGGTCGGCCGAGATCCGATCGACGGCCGCGGGCCGGCTCGCGCGTGCCGCCGGGCGCCGCCGCGCAGAGCTTGCTATACTTCTCACGTTGCGTGGTTCAGGGTGCTCTTGCGCCCCGCCGGAGGCCCCGCAGTTTTGCGCCCATCGCGACGCACCGCGGCGCCGCGCCGAGGACCGAGTAAGGACCGAGCGGGACCTATGGCCTTGCTGGTAAAACGTCTTCTGAAACGTACGTAGTATCATGCACGACTCGATTCAAATTGATACAGCTTGACTCTGTGCAAATGCCTCGAGTCGCACTCGGGCTGGCGGGTATAGTACTGCAAGACGAAACCACCGCTCTCGAAGGACTTGCGCGTCTGCAGCTTCCTGATGAAGCCGGTCTCAGGCCAGCGCTCAGGCTCGGGCAGGCCGAGAAGTAGCAGTTCCGGTATGCCTCGGTAGCCTGCCTCGGAGAGGCGGAAAGCATCCTCGACCTCCGGACTCCAGAGCTTTGGGCGTGTCATACCAATTGGCTCGCCTACCGGCCGATTCTCCTTGGAGACCGCCAACCGAGGCCTGCATAGTTGTTTGGCTGGCGGCGCTGGCGGCAACTGCTTGGTGGGCGGCCCGCGGGAGGCAGCCCGGGTGGATGCAGCAGCAGGTCTTGTCGCAACGACGGTCAACGCGTGATCGCCGCTCGGCATCGGACGACGGTTAGAAACCAGGGTTTCGTCACACTGTGAATTATTTAGCATCATTGGAGAGTTTTTGAGCCCGCGGCCGTGGGAGCATATTATTGTGCGGGCGTGGGAGTTATTACAGATCAACCGTGCCGTCGAAGCAACTTCCAACCGTTGTTGCGAACTTGATGCGCATACGGCATAGCGGTAATACAACTTCTCAATCTCATGAGAGACACCCGCTCGCTGATCGCTCGCTGAAAAAGATTCACACTATATTCACAACCTACACTGCTACAACACATGGATATCCCGAGGAGAACCTGACCCTCACAGCTCACACACGCTGTCACAGGCTAGACACCAAGTCGAAGACCGCACGCTGCCACGTAAGTCGACCGGGTCCAGCCGTGTGCCTCGGACCCTCGGTAGACACCGCACGGCTCGTACAGTACGTACAGTCACCCCGCCGCACGTACGTAGCCATCAGTGCGCGCGGCCGTGCGTCCGCGGCGCGGCTCGTGCGTGTGCAATATTAGTCCCACCTTGCGGGGGTGCGTTGACCAAGTTGTTGACAGCTTGACACGCAGTGACGGTGACGAGGGTTGGCAGCGATTCAATGGCGGTAGTAGGATCGAAGCGTCAAGATATTCGCCGAGCGCCTGCTTGGCGTTGACGTAGTTGTCGGATGCGCGCGCGTACGTCGGATCGAGGCTTAGTACACCTCGACATGCCACTGGCCTTTCTCCTTGAGGTTTTTGAGGAACTCGTCATAGTCGATGCCCTTGGCTTCGGCGACCTTCTTGAGAGACTCCTGCACGCCAGGCAACATGCCCCGAAGGCCACACAAGTACATGTGCGCGCCCTTTTCCAACCGGTCGAAGATCTCATCGGCATACTCCTCCATCTTGTGCTGCACGAACATGTTGCCGCCGTCCTTGTTTTTCATCTCTTCTGAGATCGCCTTATCGTACCGGAAGCGACCCGGGTGCTTCTTGAGGATGGTCTGCCACTCATCCTCATACAGCAGCGCGTCGGAGTTGTACACACCAAAGAAGAGCCAGGCCAGGCCCTTGAAGTCGCGCGCGTAAGGCGTGTCCTCGAAGAAGAGACGGCGGAGGAAGGTGCGCATCGGGGCGATGCCGGTACCAGTGGCGAGCATGATGATGTCGGCATTAGGGTTCTCCTCCGGCAGCAGCATCACGTCGCCCGCCGGCCCTGTCAGCAGCACCTCATCTCCCGGCTTCAAGTCGCACAGGTAATTGGAGCAAATCCCTTTTTTCGCTGGGTCGAAGGCCTTCAGCTCCGGATCCCAATACAGGGCGCGCTTGACGCACAGCGTCGTAGTTTTGCCGGTCATATCGTCGCCGTACCGCGACGATGCAATCGAATATAGCCGCACCGAGTTGGGCTTGCCGTTCTTCGGGTTCACCCCGGGCGGGATCACTCCGTAGGACTGGCCTTCGATGTACGGCATGTCTCCGCCGTGCGACAGGACAACATCCCACGTCTCACCGTTGGCCTTCGGGCCGGAGATCTTCTTCGTCGAGATCACCTTCGCAACAAAGGGCGCCTTGGCCTTGAACGTGTTCTTCGGTAGGTTGGTTTTGTCAAAGTACGGATCGAACTCAAGGAAGCCCTGTGCAAACTTTGCCGGCGCCGCCTCTCGACTGGGCACCACCCGCCCGATCTTTTGCTTTATGCAAGAGGCTTTCTGGCGGACCCAGGTGACTGCTTTGCCCAAGACCATCTCTGGCGGCGCTGCGCGGCTCCCCAGCATCGGATTCGGCGCGGGCAGCATTGGCGCGAACGCCGAGGCGGAGAGCGCGAGGAGGAGCGGAAGCATGGCCAAGAAAGGCTACCAGATTCGGATCTGACGGCTGCGATTCCCCATCGTGTCTTCGACGGCGATCTCCGCATCCACAAAAGCCATTCCCATAATTGCTTTGTGTGAAGCCCTCACTACACCCCCCCCCGAGTTTTCCAGAAATAGCACTCGCAAGCACTGCTCACTCTGCACTCGACCCCTCGAGGTATCGAGGTGTGATGCACTTGTGGTGACTTGATGAATGGACTTGATTAGCCCCCAGAGGATTTAATTTGACAGGCGGCCAGAGCATAGGAAAGCATTAGCGGTGAGTTTCCCCTTTCCCGTCCACCTGTTCCCGCGTCTACAGTACAATTTACTGTCTACTGTCGCCCGTCGCCCGAGGTTCCATTCGAGGTTCGTTTCGCGCGCGTTTTGAGATGCTCAAGTCGAATCCCGGCGTGGTCCGTGGAGCCCATGTTACATGAAGCGTTTTATGGTAAGAGGCTCGTTTTACGTGTACGCCCTTTTTTCGGCAGGCACGTTTGGACTCAAATTTTTCACCCGCGCCAGATTATGTCGTCGCCTCGGTTACCGTGAAATGCCTGTGAAGCGCGGCGCACCCGAGACACACGAGTGTAAAGACACTGGGCCGAGCAGCCGCGGAGCCTTGCTCTGCGTTCCGAGACCATGGCAGCGGTCAAGGCGGACTTCAACTTCGCCGAGGATCTCAAGAAGTTGCGAGAGAAGACAGATGACTGGACGATGGCGCAGGATGCAGCGCTCGCGAAGGCCCTCGAAGGCTTCGCGGCCAAGTTTGAGGACAAGCTGCGCGTGGCGGACGAGTCGATGGCCGAATTTGGGCTCAATCTCTCGCGCGCGGAGGTGCGGCTCGCCAACGCCGCCAACGGGTTGCGCGCGCTCTCGCGCACGCAGTTCCTCGAGCACCGCGTGTACGATGAGGAGGAGCCAGCGGCACCCGAGGAGGGCCCGGCAGCGGCCGAGCCGGTCCCGAAGACGGAGGCGGAGCAGCAGGCGGCTCTCGTGCGCGACTGCACGGCGCTCGTCAAGGGCGGCCTGCACTTGATCGCCAGCTTCCCGCTCTCGCTCGACGCGGAGGAGGACGAGAATGCGGCGGTGCCCGTGGCGGCGGTGCTGCCGGGGCACTCGTTTGATGAGCTCGTGCTGCCGTTCGTGATTGGCACGCCCGAGTTTCTCGCCAAAGATTCGTGCGGCCTCTTCGAATACGGGGAGCGCAGGACGTTGCGCACCACCGAAATGACTGAACAGGCCGAGCTCGAGGAGGAGGAGGGTGAGGACGAGGACGACGAGGACGAGGACGGGAACCGCGCAACGGGCGACGCCGGCACAGACGAGGAGGACGAGGAGGACGAGGAGGACGAGGAGGACGAGGAGGAGAGCGACGACGAGAACGACGAGGACTGGGATGAGGAGACCGATGCGGAGCCTACGCCTCGAGCGCCTCCGAAGCCGATCATGAGGACGGAGAAGTCAGTCGCGAAGGAGAAGTCGTTGCTCTCGTCGATGCTGGCCGCTCAGGATGACGACTACGACGAGGACGAGGACGAGGATGAGCCGACCCCGGCGACCTACGGCCGTGACTCCCCTGGCGACAGCGACGATAGCGACGCCACCCTGCCCGGCGGCCCCATTGCAAAGGGTCCGAATAAGGCGGCTGCGGCCGCGGTCATGTCGCGTCGGGCCCCGGCTTCGCGGGATGACGACGACGACGAGAGCGACGTGGCGATGCCCGCGGGCAAGGGCGCCAGCTCCAAGGCTGCGCCGCCGCCCCCGAAGCCGCCCCCGAAGCCGGCCGCTCCGCCTCCCCCCGACGAGGAGGAGGAGGAGGACGACGACGAGGATGATGACCCCTTTGGTGGCGGGGGCGGCTTCTTTGGCGGAAGCGGCGGCAAGGCCGCCCCCCCGAAGCGGAACTCGCTCTTTGCAGGGGGGCTCTTTGGCGAGGAGGGCGCCGCCGCCGCTGCCAAGCCTGGCTCCAAATCGGGCTCCGGGCTCACTGCCGCCGCCGCCGCCGCGCCCTCGGGCCCGCCTACAAAGGTGGACTATGCGTCTCTCTTTGGAGTGGGGGACGAGGAAGAGGAGACGCCGGTGGCCGTCGCCGCCGCGCCTGCGAAGCCCGTCGCTTCGAGTGCGGGCCTGTTTGGGGAGGTGCCTGACGTCGCCAAGCCGACCGCAGCCAGCAACGCGCTCGCTGCCGCCATGCTCGCGGCCGAGAGGTCGAAGAAGAAGCCGGGCGGCGGTGGCGGGCTCTTCGGAGGTGGCGACGACGACGACGACGAGGACGTCTTTGGCCCGCCGCCGCCAAAAGCGCCTCCAAAGGCGCCGCCCGCACCCCCGCCGCCCGCAGCCCCGAAGCCCAAGCTGCCCGCGAGCGGCGGCGGCGGCCTCTTCGGCGGCGACGATGACGACGACGATGATGGCGGCATTTTTGGCGCCTCGGCGGGTAAGGCCGCGGCCAAAGCGGCGGCCAAGGCGCCGCCCGCGCCGCCGCCTCCCAAGCCTGCCGCCAAAAAGGGCGGCGGCGGCGGCCTCTTTGGCGACGACGACGACGATGACGGCGGGCTCTTTGGCGGTGCGCCCAAGAAGCCTCCCGCGGCGCCTCCCAAGCCGCCCGCCGCGCCGCCGGCTGCGAAGCCCAAGGGCGGCGGCGGCGGCCTGTTCGGCGACGACGACGACGACGACGATGGCGGAGAGCGCGGGTCGCTGTTTGGCTCCCCGAAGCCAGCGGCGGCACCCAAGCCGACCACCGCGCCGCCCAAACCTCAAGGCGGTATGTTTGGGGACGAGGACGAGGAGGACGGCGGACTCTCAGTCGTCGCTCCGAAGCCCAAGGCCGCCGCCGCTGCCGCGCCTGCGCCGCCTCCCCCCAAGCCTGCCGCTAAAAAGGGCGGCGGCGGCGGCCTCTTTGGCGACGACGACGACGACGATGACGGCGGGCTCTTTGGCGGTGCGCCCAAGAAGCTCCCCGCGGCGCCTCCCAAGCCGCCCGCCGCGCCGCCGGCTGCGAAGCCCAAGGGCGGCGGCGGCGGCCTGTTCGGCGACGACGACGACGGTGACGGCGATGGCGGACTGTTCGGCCCTCCGAAGCCCACGCCGCCGCCAAAGCAGGCCGCCGCGCCTGCGCCGCCGCCCGCGCCGCCGCCCGCGCCGCCGCCCGCGCCGCCAGCCGCAGCCAAGAGCGCTTTGTTCGGCGGCGACGATGAGGACGAGGCGCCGGCGCCAGCGCCAAAGCCAAAGCTGCCTGCGGGCGCTGCGGCCGGTGGGCCGTTGGCGGCGATGGCGGGCTTGATGAAGGGCCGACCGGCGCGGCCTCCGAGCGATGACGAGGACGACAACGACATCGTGGACAAGCCAGAACCGCCACCGCCACCGCCCGCACCGCCACCCGCGCCGCCGCCCGCGCCGCCAGCCGCAGCCAAGAGCGCCTTGCTCGGCGGCGACGACGCGGAGGAGGAGGAGGAGGCGCCGGCGCCAGCGCCAAAGCCAAAGCTGCCTGCGGGCGCTGCGGCAGGTGGGCCGTTGGCGGCGATGGCGGGTTTGATGAAGGGCCGACCGGCGCGGCCTCCGAGCGATGACGAGGACGACAACGAGGACGACTTCGTGGACAAGCCGGAACAGCCACCGCCACCGCCCGCACCGCCGCCCGCGCCGCCGCCCGCGCCGCCGCCCGCGCCGCCAGCCGCAGCCAAGAGCGCTTTGTTCGGCGGCGACGATGAGGACGAGGCGCCGGCGCCAGCGCCAAAGCCAAAGCTGCCTGCGGGCGCTGCGGCCGGTGGGCCGTTGGCGGCGATGGCGGGCTTGATGAAGGGCCGACCGGCGCGGCCTCCTAGTGATGACGAAGACGACGGCGAGTTTGAGGACAAGCCGCCACCGCCACCGCCACCGCTCGCACCGCCGCCCGCGCCACCGCCCGCGCCGCCAGCCGCAGCCAAGAGCGCCTTGTTCGGCGGCGACGACGCGGAGGAGGCGGAGGAGGCGCCGGCGCCAGCGCCAAAGCCAAAGCTGCCTGCGGGCGCAGCGGCCGGTGGGCCGTTGGCGGCGATGGCGGGTTTGATGAAGGGCCGACCGGCGCGGCCTCCTAGCGATGACGAGGACGACAACGACGACGAGTTTGAGGACAAGCCGGCCGAGCCCGCGCCCCCTAAGCCCTCGCCACCGCCACCGCCACCGCCACCGCCGCCGCCCGCACCGCCGCCCGCGCCACCCGCGCCCCCTAAGCCCGCGCCCGCGCCCGACGCCAACGAGGACGACGAGGACGACGAGGATGCTCCTAAGAAGGGAGTCGCCGCCCTAAAAGGGAAGCTGGGCAATCTCAACTTCATGATGCCCGGCGCAGCGCCGCCCTCCCGGAAGCCGAAGGCCGCTGCCGCCGAGGAGGAGCCGTCGAGCAGCGGTGCTGGCGCGGCCGCCTCGGCGACCGCTGGCGGCGCAGCAGCCGTGCCGACCAGCAAAGCCGATCCCACTGCCGATGACACGCTGCTCGCCGCCCAGCTCTCTCGCGCCAAGGGTGCTGGCGGGAGGGCGCGCCGCCCCCCCTCGAAGAAGTCCGCAGCTGCCGCCGCCATGGACGACGATGAGCCCGCGGAGAACGCCGCGCCGCCGCCGCCCGCGCCGCCGCCGCCCGCAGACGAGGAGAAGCCCCCCTCCGCCTCCGCCTCCAAGCCCAAGCCCGCCACCAGCAGCCTGTTTGGGGACGAGGACGATGCGCCCTTGCCTGCCAAGCCCGCGGCCGCCGCCGCCAAGGCGCCTGCGCCTGCGCCAGCCAAAAAAAGCCAATCGCTCTTTGGCGACGACGAGGAGGAGGAGGCGGGCGGCGGCCTGTTTGGCAGCTCCAAGCCAATCGCGGCTTCAAAGCCCGCTGCCGGGGCCGCTGCTAAGAAGCCAAGCCTCTTTGGCGACGACGATGACGACGCGGGCGGCGGGAGCCTCTTTGGTGGCGTGCCGGCGCCCAAGGGTGGTGGCAGCAAGAAGACGAACAAGGGCCTCTTCGACGACGACGACTGAGCCGAGCCGAGCGTAGCGCATGCCAATCTTTGGGGGTGAGGGGGAAGAGAGAGGTGTGGGGACGGGAGAAGCAGGGGCGAGCGAGCACGCATCCTTCGAGGTGAGATTGGGCGCGAGCACATGCGCCGAGCATCTTGTAACCATTGGCTGCGTTTCATCCCGGCGACCGGATGCGCGGGTCATTAGCAATTTTCTCCCACATGCGCGGAGACAGACTCGATGTCTAACTTATGCAACTTCACACAGTGACTTGTGCCCACAGGGCCGTCTCAGCCGCCAGGGCCAGCCGACCGACCGAGCTCGGTTTGTGATTACATGCATGAATTTGAGAAAGTTTCAGTGAGAATCGACAAACAAGGTCCGACCAGCCACTGCATTTTGCCAATGATCACGACTTATCATAACTTATCACGCCCAACAGACATGCACCCATTCGCGCCGCGGCCGGCTCCGACACGCCTCGCGCCCACCGCGGTTGCGCCCCGTGGCGGCCCTGCTGCTGGTGGGACGGTCGTCACTGTGCGCGGCGTAGGATTCCGGCGACACGGCTTGCGGTGTCGATTTGGCGGTTCGTGTTCAGCTGTGGTACCCGCGTCACTGTCGAACGAGTCGATGGGGTTGATGGAGTGTACAGCGCCGTCATGCGACGTGTCCACGTTGACGTTGAATGGATATGGCCTGTACCCGGTGCCGATCGAAATCTCCATCAATAATGGTCACGACTTCACCTCGTATGGGCTGCAGTTCAACTATTACCAGACGACTCAGCTCGGCCTTCGATCGCCCCTCTCCCCAGCTGGCGGCCCGCGAAATGGCGGCACCCTCATCCACGTCTCGCTGCTGCATGGCCAGCAGCCCATGCCGGCCATCAGCCTTGCCGGCGCCCTTGTGCACGGCGTCTCCCGGCAGGGCGTGCGCTGCATCTTCGGCGCTGCTTTGGATGTGCCTGCCTTGCCAAGCGAGAGCGACGACCCGTACCACATCCAGTGCGTCGCGCCGTATGATGCTGAGTGGCCGCCACCGCCACCGCCTCCCCCGAGTGCACCCCCCTCAACACCACCTGCGCCACCTTCTCCTCCACGGCCGCCGCCACCCTTGCCGCCACCGCCCGTACCGCCTCTTCCCCCTACGCTCCCGCCTCGCTCGCCGCCTGCGTTGCCTCCTCAGCTTCCGCCACCATCTAGACCCCCTGCACCACCGCCGCCCTCGCCACCACCATCGCCACCATCGCCACCATCGCCACCACCGCCTCCTTCTCCTCCGCCGCCTCTTCCACCCCCGCCCTCGCCACCGCCCAGCGCCCCTTCGCCACCAGGCCCACCCCCGTCACCGCGACCTTCACCTCCACCGCTACCACCATCACCATCGCCGCCGCCTCCGGACCCACCGCCCCCAAGTCCCCCGCCTCCCTGTCCCTCTCCCCCTCCGCCCTCGATGCCACCACTGCCGCCACCTCCCTCGCCGCCTCCGCCCTCACCTCCGCCGCCCTCGCCGCCTCCGCCCTCTCCACCACCGCCCTCGCCACCGCCACCATCGCCGCCACCGCCCTCGCCACCCCCGCCAAGCCCGCCCCCACCAAGCCCGCCGCCACCGGTGCCGCCGCCACCCTCGCCGCCACCACCTTCCCCTCCACCGCCGTCTCCACCACCGCCATCGCCGCCACCGCCCTCACCTCCGCCGCCTGTGCCTCCGCCGCCCCTGCCGCCACCACCATCACCACCACCGCCCTCACCACCACCTTTGCCACCACCTCCATCACCGCCGCCACCTTTGCCACCGCCGCCGTCTCCTCCACCACCCTCGCCACCTCCGCCCACTCCGCCGCCTCCGCAACCACCGCCTCCAATGCCTCCCCCACCTTCGCCTCCCCCACCCGTGCCGCCTCCGCCAACGCCGCCGCCGCCGCTTCCGCCGCCGCCCTCGCCGCCACCGCCCGTGCCGCCACCACCCATCCCACCCCCGCCCTCGCCGCCACCTCCATCGCCCCCGCCACCCTCGCCGCCGCCGCCTTCGCCTCCACCTCCGTCGCCGCCGCCGCCGTCGCCACCTCCACCCTCGCCACCCCCACCATCTCCGCCACCACCATCGCCCCCTCCACCCTCGCCACCGCCACCCTCGCCTCCACCTCCCTCACCGCCCCCACCTTCGCCACCTCCGCCATCGCCACCGCCCCCTTCACCACCTCCACCAACTCCCTCGCCACCACCGCCCTCGCCCCCACCCCCCTCCCCCCCGCCCCCCTCCCCCCCCCCCCCCCCCCCCCCCCCCCCCCCTCCCCCCCCCCCCCCCC